>SXGR01658454.1_pt1 | contig 13128 bp, 7 predicted proteins | sample 3174711 | NCBI WGS metagenome assembly SXGR01 (sample SAMN11356860, study PRJNA531348) | freshwater metagenome | isolation source: freshwater sample F1-60 | place: China: Fuxian Lake, Yuxi | collected 2017-12-25
CGCGCCGCCATCGCCCGCGCAATGGCGCTCGATCCGATGATTCTGTTTCTCGACGAACCTTCCGCCGGCCTCGATCCCATCACCTCCGCCGAACTCGACCAAACGATCCTCCAACTCGCGCGCAGCCTGAAAATCACCTTCGTCGTCGTCACCCACGAACTGCCGAGCATCTACACCATCGCGGACCGCGTCATCATGCTCGACAAGCGCACCCGAAGCATCGTCGCCACCGGTCGCCCGCAGGAACTCCGCGACCACAGCGACAACCCGTGGGTCCGGCAATTCTTCCGCCGCGAACTCGATTCCGCACAATCCGCCGGTGCCGGTGCGCCGGAAGAAAAAACAAGTGCGCCACCCCGCCGTGCCTCCTAACCTGTCATCCCAGCAAGCTCCATGAGCGCCAAAGCCAATTACTTCAAGCTCGGCCTGTTCATCATCCTCGGCGTCGTGCTCGGAATACTCGGCGTGCTCGTGCTCGGCGCGGGCAGATTGTTGGAGAAAAAATTGATCCTCGAAACCTACGTCAACGAATCCGTCCAGGGCGTGGACATCGGCTCCAAGGTAAAATACCGCGGCGTTCCCGTCGGCAACATCCGCGCCATCGACTTCACCCGGAACCGCTACGAACTCGGCAAGCCCGCGCAGGAACGCCGCGCCTACGTCCGGCTCGAGATCGAAATGAGCACCCGCGCCCTCGGGTCCAAGACCCGCGAAATGGTGAACGACGATCTACCGCGTGAGATTCAGAACGGCCTCCGAGCGCGCCTCACCGCACAGGGCGTCACCGGCACGTCCTACCTCGAAGTGGATTACCTCGATCCGGATCGTCATCCGCCCCTGCCCATCGACTGGACGCCTGATTATCCCTACATCCCATCTGCGCCCAGCAGCTTTGGCCGCATCGTCAGCTCCGCCGAGGACGTCTTCGGGCAGCTCGAGAAAATCAACTTCGAGCGCATCGCCAACAACATCGAACTCCTCGTCGTGACGCTGGACAACAAGGTCAGTGAACTGCCGCTCGGCATGCTCGGCACAAACGCCACCGCACTCCTCGATCAACTCCGTGCCACCAACGAACGCCTCCAACGCCTCGCCGATCGTCCCGAGATCGATGCCATGCTCAAGGACGGCACCGCCGCCGTCGCAAGCCTGCGCCAGGCCACCCAGTCCCTCGACCTCACGAACACCGTCAACCAGTTGCAACGCCTCCTCAGCCGCGCGGACCAGCTCATTGCCGGCAACGACCATGAACTCACGCAGGCCATCGGCAACCTCCGCGCCCTGACCGACAACCTCCGCGCGCTCTCCGAAAACCTGAAGCAGAACCCGGCCAGCCTGCTCCTCGGCGAACCTCCCAAGCGCCCGAAATCCCAGCCGCAACCGCCGCAATGAAACTGCCCGCCCACTCACCGCATCCTCCCACCGAAGATTCCGTGGCTAAGCGCGTCACCCTACTCGACGCGATGCGTTCCCGCCCGCTCGCCGCGGCTGCTTCACTCATGACTTTGCTCTTCTTCACCAGTTGCAGCCTCAAGCAGCCGCACATCGAAAAGCAGACCTATCTGCTCGACGTTTCGCGCACCGCTGCCGGACGCGCGACAGCTCATCCGGCGAGCCTCCAGATCCGGAATGTCTCGATCACTCCACCGTTCGATGGTCGCGGCTTCGTCCATCGCACCAGCAACCTCGCCTACTCGACCGACTTCTACCACGAGTTCCTCACCCCGCCAGCGACCCAGATCGAAGCGCAGCTTCAATCTTGGCTGACTGCCTCGAAAGTCTTCCGAAACGTTCTCCCCAGTCGCAATGCTACGCTCGCCACCCATGCGCTCGACATTCAAATCACCACGCTGCACGCCGACGTCCGCAGTCCCTCCGCCGCACAGGTCATCATCGAAGCGCAAGTGCTCGTCACAGACCAGCGGCCCCTTCCACCCGTGATCGCCTTCCGCAAATCCTATCATCACCAAGCTCCGCTCGCGGATCAGCGCGCGGAGACGTTGATGCGCGGCTGGTCCCAGTCCCTCGCGGCGCTGTTCACCGCGCTGGAGAACGACCTCGCGAGCCACCATTGGCCCTGAAGTCTGTCGCTGAAGTTCCGCCATGGCCCGCACCACCAGCCCTCCCTCGCCGCTCTGGCTCCTGCTGCGCGTGAACCTGCTGACGCTCACGCGTCGGCTCAAATCCATTGGCGAACAATCCCGCCTGCTCACCACCGTGACGTTCGGGTTCGTCGCCGGCTATCTGGTGCTCGCCTACTGGATGTTCTACCACGGCCTCTGGTTCCTGCGGACGAAGTTCCCGGGGCTCGGCGCGCCGCTGACTGAGCGCCTCATGTTCCTGCTGTTCGCGTTTCTCTTCGTGCTGCTGCTCATCAGCAACCTCATCATCAGCTACTCGAACCTCTTTCGGAACCGTGAGACCGCGTTCCTCCTGCCCCTGCCCGTCTCGTCGAACACGATCTTCCAGTGGAAGTTCATCGAATCCACCCTGCTCGCCTCATGGGCCTTCATCTTCCTCATCGCGCCGCTGCTCGGCGCGTACGGAAACACACGCGGAGTGCCGTGGCATTTCTATCCGCTCACGGTCGTGCTCGTCGCGCTCTTCATCGGCCTGCCCGCCGTGCTCGGATCGTTCTGCGCCGTGAACCTCGCCCGGTTCCTGGATCGCCGGCTGTTCCAAGTGCTGGCGCTCGGATCGTTCGGCGCGCTGCTGCTGGGGCTGCTCCTCTGGTTTCGCCCCGGCGAAATGCCCGCCGAGAGCACCGAGACGCGCGTGCTCGGCGTGCTGGACAAGATGCTTTCGCGAACGCGCTTCGCGGAGTTCCCGTTCCTTCCCAGCTACTGGCTGACCTCCAGCGTGCTCCAGTGGGCGAACGGCGCGCTGACAGCGGCGGGCTTCTACATGCTCGTGCTCCTGAGCCACGTCGCGTTCTTCGGCCTTCTCTCATTCGGCCGCATGGGACACCTCTTCTACGACGCCGCCTCCGCCGTCCACAGCCGCGCGAGCGTGTTCGGCCGCTGGAAATGGTTTCAGCGAAACGCCGGCCGCAACCGCGCGATGACCTACGACCCCGGCGCGGTGGACCGCGTCGTCGGCCTTGCCCGCCGCCTGCCGCCGGATGTCCGCGCGCTAGTGGTGAAAGACTTCCGGATGTTCTGGCGCGACACCACGCAATGGGCGCAGTCGCTCATGCTCTTCGGCCTGCTCGCGGTGTACATCTTCAACCTGCGCCATTTCTCGCAGCAGTTGAGCAACCCCTTCTGGACGCAGCTCGTTTCCTTCCTGAACCTCGGCGCCTGCTCGCTGAACCTCGCCACGCTCACCACGCGCTTCGTCTATCCGCAATTCTCCCTCGAAGGCCGGCGGCTCTGGGTCGTGGGCATGGCCCCGCTCGGACTGGTGCAGGTGGTGAAGGTCAAATACTGGCTCGCGAACGTCACCGCGCTCGTCGTCACCCTCGCGCTGATCCTCACGAGCTGCTACATGCTCGACATGACCCTGGCGCGCACCGCCTTCTTTGCCTTCGCTATCACGACCATGACGCTGACCCTGACCGGCCTGGCCGTGGGCCTCGGCGCGCTCTATCCGAACTTCAAGGAGGAGAACCCCAGCAAGATCGTCAGCGGCTTCGGCGGGACGTTCTGCCTCGTGCTGAGTTTCCTCTACATCGTCGGCTCCGTAGTGCTGCTCGCGGTGGCGACGCCGTGGTTGAACCCCGAGAGCGGCACCGTCCTCCGCGCCTCAGCCTGCGTGGGGGGATTCGTCGCGCTCTCGCTCGTGCTCGGCTGGCTGCCGCTGCACCTCGGCCTGCGCCGCGTCAGGACGTTTGAGATGTAATGGAGCCCGACATTCGACGACGAAGAGAAGTACTGGCCATTTTGATGGTCTTGATCGTGACCGGAATCTTCTTCCTGATGATGGGGTGGAACGAGTTCTTTCAAAGCCGCACGTTTCTCGACGGAGCAAAGCGAACCCAAGGCGTGGTCATCGAACTCGTTTACGAAAGAGGATCCGGGGGGCGGGCTGGGAGCAGCAGCGGATATCGATCGGTCTATCGATACACTGCTCTCGACGGAGAAACTCACACGAACCGCTCGCGCAGTCGAAGCGATCCACCACGTCACGCCGTCGGTGACCCACTTGCAGTCCGGTATCGCCCAGAGCAGCCGGACAATGCCCGGATCGACTCGTTTGCAGAGCTATGGTCGAGCGCCACATGGAACAGTGGCTTCGGCCTCTTTCTCCTCGGAATCGGAACAATCGGATTGCTTACCGCGATAAAGCACCGAGCCGTTTGATCGCACCCCCGCACCCCCGCACCCCCGCACCGAAATCTTCGGGGAATCTTTGCACTTGCGGGCGCACTCGACTGGGCCATCGTCCGGGAAATGCGCGGGGAAACTTTCATCAACGGAATCAGCTTATGAATCGCAAGACCCTTCTCCTTTCGTTCGGCGCCATTGTCATGCTCGGCAGTGCCTGTGCCGTGCTGTGGGTGCAGACCCGGAGCATCAAGCAACGGGAAGTCGCCGCACTGGAGGCGGCACGCGCCGAGGCAGATGTCCGCGCGCAGCAGGAGGTCCGTTTGCAGGAGGCCGAGAAGGAACGCGCCCGCGTGGAGAAACAGAACACCCAACTCGCGGAACTCGCGCAGAATCTCCGCCGCGATTCCGACGCGCGCACCAGCAATCTCACTGCACGCATTGAGCGCCTTGCTAAGTCTGGCGGCGGCGCGGGCGGTGGATCGGCGGGTACCGGCAGTGAGCCGGGCGGCGGCCCCGGCGGGTTCGGCGAGATGATGAGCAAGATGATGGAAGATCCTGCGATGCAGGAAATGATTCGCACCCAGCAGAAGTCAGTGATGAAGAAAATGTATGGGGCGCTTTTCAAGGAACTGAATCTCTCGCCAGACGATCAGAAGAAGCTGACCGACCTGATGCTCGACAGCCAGATGGGCGCGGCGAACCACATGTCAGCCTTGATGGGGCAGGACAAGGCGGCCAAGGAACAGGCCGCCGCAGCGATGGCAGACGGACAGAAGAAGGCGAACGAAGACATCAAGTCCCTGCTGGGCGAAGAGAAGTTCGGACAATACGAGCGTTACCAAAAAACCATCGCCGACCGGATGGTGTTGGATCAATTCCAGGAGCGGCTTGGCGACACGCCGCTGGCGGACGCCCAACGGGAGAAGTTGCTGCAAGCGATGATCGAGGAACGGCAGCGCGTGCCTCCCATCTTCAGCGATGCGCCGGAGAAAACAGCGGAAACGATGTCGATGCTGTCGAACGCCGAACAGATGGAGAAGCATCTCAAGTGGCAGGAGGAACTCAACGAACGCGTCACAGTTCGTGCCGGGCAGTGGCTCAATCCCGAGCAATTGGAAGAGTTCACAAAGTTCCAAGCTTCGCAGGTGAACATGCAGCGCATGGGGCTCAAGATGATGAAGGAGATGTCCGGCGGCGGGAAAGGTTCACCGCCGCCGCCAGCGGCGAAGTGAGCGCAAGCACCCACCGACCGTGAGCCACGTTCACAACTCATCGTAGCCGACGTGAGGAGGCGGATGGGTTGGCGCTCGCGGAAGTCCGCCTTCTCACGTCGGCGGCTACAGGAGCGCGGGAGGGTTTTGAGAATGACTCCACGGAACGGAGGAATCGCCCTGCAAAGAGTGTGGCACTCGGGCTGGGGTTTCGGGCAGGCTCCTGCCCCGTGAACCAGCCGCCAGACAATCCGACGCCCGTCCCTGCCTCGATGGCTCCGGGCACGGACATGCAGGCGCAGCGCGATGCGTTGCGGCGCGGGTTGCTCCGGGCAAATTTCGCGGCGGTGTCAATCCTCGCGATGGTCGTGGCGCTGGCGGCCGGGTTCGTCTGGAAAGCCCGGGAATCCGCAGCCGGCGCGGCGCGGGCCAGCGATGAGGCCGCGCGGGCGAACACCGAGGCGGGCCGCGCGCAGCACGCCACCGAACTCGCGAAGCAGGAGCTGTGGAACGCGCGCTTGAGCGAGGCCCGCGCCCGGCGCATCGCCGGCGGCCCCGGCGCACGCATCGCAACGCGCCGGATGATCGAGGAGTTGAGCCGGCGCCCCGGCCTCACCGAAGATCAGCGGCTGGCATTGCGACAGGAGGCGATCGAACAACTGGCATTGCTGGACATCGAGGTGCCGGAGGTGTCGGTGAAACGCGATGCAGAGCGCTCCATTGTGTGGAGTGCGGATCTGAAACGTTACCTACGTTTCCCTGACAACGGCGCTGTGACAGTGAACACGCACCCTCCGGGTGAAGTGGTCGTTGAAGTCTCGCCGGTTCCGGGGACGGTTCCACACTCGGCGGTGCTATCCAGGGATGGCCATCTGTTGGCGATTCGTTATCGCGGCGGCGCGGTTCATGTCCGTCGGGTGTCAGACGGCGGACTAGTAGTCGCATCATCTCTGGCGCGTGTGCCGAATCACAACTCACCGCTATACTTCGCACCGGACAGCCGGCGGTTGGGAATGTACACGGCGGAAGGCTTTGCGATTCTCGCGGCGGAGCGTGGTGCGATAGCGCGGGTGCTGAACCGCGGACGCGTCGTGGATGGCGCGGCGTTCACCGTGGACGCGAAGACACTGGCGGTGCTACCGCAGGCCGAACTGGACGTGGTCGAAATTTGGAACGCGGACTCGGGCGCGGTGCGCCAAAGGTTCAAGCTTCCGTTCCGCGCCGGCGCCATCGAGTGGCTTCCGGACGGAAGGCGGCTGGCGCTTTCGGGGGAACGCGGGCTGGTCACGATCTGGGAGATGCATTCGCCGACCGGTGACACGAACGGTTTTCCGCGCGAGTCCGGTCGTTTCACAGGGCACTTGGGAACGATCGTTTATCTGATGCCCACTCCGGACGGTTCAAAGATCTTCACGCACTCATGGGACACGACGAGTCGTTTCTGGGATGTGATGTCCGGCGCGGAGTTGTTCCGCGAAACGCGCGTGTCGCTCGAAGGGATCAGCATGGACGGGCGCGAGGTGTTGGGAATCCTGCCGGGCGGGAAGGCGGAGGTGGTTTGTCCGTTGCATCCGCCGGACGGGTTCCGCGTCATCGCATCCGTCGGCGGCCCGAAGGCGACGCACGGCGTGTGGACCAGTCCGGATGGCCGGCTCGTGGCAGTGGGTTATCCGGCGGGTCGTGGCGAGGCCACCGGAGAAGTTCGGCTCTGGGATTTCACACGCGGCGTCGAACTCACGAGGGTGCCGGGCATCTGGGCGCAGTTCAGCCCGGACAGCAGGTGGTTGTATGCGTTCGAGTTTCGTGGCATCCGCCGTTACGACATCCGCGCGGAAACCCTAGCGGCAATGCCAGCAGACTGGACCAACGTGCCGTCGCTTTACACACCGGTGAAAGGCGAGCTAGTGAACACCGGGGAGGTCTATCCTGACGGCCGCACGATCGCCGTCGCGGCAATGGACCGTGTCCTGTGGCTGGACGCCGAAACGGGCCGGCGCATGCACCGCATCGATGCTGCGGCGCATTATCTCTCGATGAGCGCGGACGGTTCGCAGGTGGCGACGGCCTTTCAAAACCAGCCCACCACGTTGCGGATGATGACGACCGGCCAGGCGCTCGCCCGCTCGACTTCCTTCGGCCGTGCGACGTTCAGTCGGGACACGAACTGGGTTGCAGTGGTGGAGGCCGATGCGTTGCGGCTGCACAAGTATCCCGGGCTGGAGCGCGCGTTCCAAAGCCGGCTCGATCTCGGCGCGAGCACGCCGCCTTCTCTCGCGTTCTCGCCCGATTGCAAGATGCTCGCCGTGACCTACAACCGCGTCGGGCTGCGGCTCTACGAGATTCCGAGCGGACGTGTACTCGCCGGTTTCGGCGGGCCGGGCGCGGCGTTGCTCTCCGGGGCCAAAGCGATCGAGTTCACGCACGACGGCCGCTGGCTCATGGCTGCGCGCGACACTGGCGACGTGGTGGGCTGGGATCTGGATGTGATTCGTCGCGAGCTCAAGGGGCTGGGGCTCGACTGGTCGGCACCAGCTGCGCCCGCCGTGACCAATGCCGCTCCGGCCGGGTTGGCAGCGACATTGGGCAACGGTGTCGGGATTTCTGGCGGCAAGGCTCGCGGCAGTTCGATCGAGACCGTGGCGCTCGCGGGCGCGCTGCTGACGCTATTCGCGGGGCTGTTCGTCTTCGCATTGCAGCGTCGTTTGCTCGCGAGCTATGGCCGGCTGGAAACGCTGGCGGTGAACCAGCACCAGCGCCTGGCCAGCGCGCAGTCAGAATTGTTGCACGGGCAGAAGATGCGCGCGCTCGGCACGCTGGCGGCGGGCATCGCCCAAGACTTCAACAACCTGCTCTCCGTCATCCGGCTCTCGAACCAGCTCGCCGCCGAGCAGACCAAACCCTCCGGCGCAGCGAAGGAGAATGTCGAGGCCATCGAATCCGCCGTGACACAAGGCGAGAACATCGTTCAATCGATGCTCGGCTACAGCCGCGCGGCAGTTGAACTGGATACGACTTATGCGATGGACGCGGCGATCGGCGAGACAGTCGCGATGCTCGGGAGGAAGTTCCTTGCCGGCATCGTGCTCAAACTGGACATCGCGCGGGATCTTCCTCCGGTGCGCGGCTCGCGCGGGCGGATGGAGCAAGTGCTGTTGAACCTGATCGTCAACGCGTCCGAGGCAATGGCCGGACAGGGAACACTGCGCATCACAGCGGCTCGTGCGACCGCGGCGTCCGGCTGCCTCCTGACGCCGCGCGGGAGCCCGGCGGGATTCATCGAGGTGCTGGTGGCGGACAGCGGCCCGGGCATTCCGGCGGAAGTGCTGCCGCGCATCTTCGAGCCGTTCTTCACTACAAAGTCCGTCGGCGCGCGGCCCGGCACCGGCCTCGGCCTCGCGACAGTTTATACCATGGCGGAGCAGGACGGCCTCGGTCTCGGCGTGGAAACCAGCGCGGCGTCGGGCACGACCTTTCGGTTGCTGGTGCCGGTGGATGATTCGAGACCAGCCTCCGCATGAGCGTTCACGGCGAGGTCGCGCTGCCGAACATTCGCTTGCGATTGCGGCGAGCGGCGGAGAAACATCCCGGCCATGCATCCCTTCCTGTCGCAGTGTCCCCGGCGGCGCGGTCTTGTCGCGCGCTTCATGGCCGCAATATTCGCGTTCGCCGTCGCGTCGTTCGCCGCCGCCGCACCGTTGCCCAATGTCGTCCTGATTTTCTGTGACGACCTTGCCTACGCGGATATCGGGAGCTTCGGTGCGAAAGGCTATCGCACGCCGAACCTCGACCGCCTTGCGCGCCAGGGCATGCGGCTCACGGATTTCTACGTCGCCCAACCCGTGTGCTCCGCCTCGCGAGCCGCGCTGCTGACCGGCTGCTATCCGAATCGCGTCGGCATCAAGGGCGCGCTTGGGCCACAGGCGAAGATCGGTCTGCACTCCAACGAAGTGACCATCGCAGAAATGCTCAAGGCGCGCGGCTACGCCACGGGCATCTTCGGCAAATGGCATTTGGGACATCGCGCGGAGTTCCTCCCTCCAAACCATGGCTTCGATGAATACTTCGGCCTCCCGTACTCGAACGACATGTGGCCGAACCATCCGACCGCCGGCACGAACTATCCGCCGCTGCCGCTCATCGAAGGCACGCAGACTGTCGAGTTGATGCCCGATCAATCCACACTCACCACCCGCTACACGGAGCGGGCCGTGAGCTTCATCGAACGCCATCGCGCCCAGCCGTTCTTCCTCTACGTGCCGCACAACATGCCGCACGTGCCGCTGTTCGTTTCAGGCAAGTTCTCCGGACGGACGAAGCGCGGACTCTTCGGCGATGTGATTGCCGAGATCGATTGGTCTGTGGGCGAGATCCTTGCCGCGCTCAGCCGTCACGGTCTGGAGGAGAATACGCTCGTGATGTTCACCTCGGACAATGGCCCGTGGCTCGTCTATGGCGACCACGCCGGTTCAGCGAAGCCGTTGCGCGAAGGCAAGGCGACGGTGTTCGACGGCGGTGTACGGGTGCCGTTCATCGCGCGGTGGCCGGGCAAGATTCCCGCCGGCCGCACCTGTCGTGAACCGGCGATGACTATCGATGTGCTTCCCACGATCGCGCGGCTCACGGGCAGCCCGCTCCCGCCGCAGCCCATCGATGGCCGTGACATTTGGCCGCTGCTCGCGAACGAGCGCCACGCCAAGTCGCCGCACGATGCGCTCTACTTTTATTGGGATGATCACCTTCAGGCCGTGCGGAGCGGCGACTGGAAGCTGCATTTTCCCCATGAGTATTTCCAACCCGCGCCGGTCGGTGGCGACGGCAAGCCCGGTAAACTCGCCCGGCCCAAAACGCCGCTCGCGCTCTTCAACATCGTGAAGGACCAAGGAGAGAAGAACGACCTGTCGGCGAAGCACCCGGAGATCGTCGCACGGCTCGAAGTCCTTGCGGAACGGGCGCGGGAAAAACTGGGGGATTCTGCGACAAAGCGGAAGGGCAAGGCCGTCCGCGAACCGGGCCGGCTGCCATAAAAAGAAAAAGATTCGGGCGCAGACGCCAAGGAGGTGGGGGTTGGGGAACCCCGCTGAAGAAACGTTCTGCCACCCGAATCAAATTGTAGAAAGAGCGATGCTATGTTTGAGGGCCGTTGGACTAGAATCGGCTCGGACTGGTTCCGACGCTCAAGACAAGAAGACCATCGGAAATCTGGACAGAATGCTCCATGCGTACCTCTACGGAATCCCATCCTGAACGGCTACGGAATCCCCTCCAACCGCCCGCAAAAGCAGCCAGCGAGAATAAAGAATCAGATCACGGGTGCCGAAGTGTTAGGCATGCCCTTCAAGACCGGGACAGCTTGTGGTGAATGCTCTGAACAGCGCGACATAAGGCTCGCGTCTGCATGGGGCGTGGTGTATAGAACGTCACAAGTTGCCCGTTCACGAAGTACCGATGTATCAAAGTCGTAACCTCTCCGCTTCCCCTTCCATGTCCCGTAATTCCCTCAACTGTTGTTTGGCGAGGTATTCGTTCGCGCTGCTGGTGCTTCTGATGATGTGGCGCGCGGGCGATGCCAGTGCGCAGGTCGGACCGCCTCCGGTGAATGACCAATGCGCGGGCGCGATGATCATTCCGCCTGCCGGGCCGTTCCCGGCATTCCTGCCATCGCCGAACGACAACTTGCCGATTGCAGGTGCCACGGATGTGGGCGATCCGCCGTTGCCGTCCTTTCCCGGGCTGGAACGCACGAACCTCGCGCACAGTGTTTGGTTCAAGTTCACTCCCGCAGAGTCCGGCCTTTATACGTTTTCCACCGGGATGGACACCTATACGGCCTTCCGCGACAGCGCGATGATTATTTACACGGCCTCCGGAGGTTGTGGGCCGTTCACTTTCTACGCCTTGAACGATGACTCGGCAACGTTGCGCGCCTCCATCAGCACGAACTTCAATGCCGGCACCACCTACTATGTCGTCGTGTTTGCCGCCGCGTTGACGGTGCAAAACCAGGCGAACGAGGTTCTCGAACTTCAACTGCGTGTGAGCAAGCCCGAGGTGCCGGCCAACGACACGTGCGCCGGGGCGTTTGTCATTCCAGGCTCCATCGTCTCAACGTCGTCCTGGCTCTCACCGCTGTTCGACACCACGCGTGCCACTACGACGGCGACGAACGTCGTCGCGGCACGCTGCGTGACAAACATTGGCACGGTTCCGTCACGGGACATGTGGTTCACCTTCACACCGGTGACTTCCGGCACCTACATCTTTTCGACCGGCGCAGACACGGCGACAGCGGCCGGAATCGACGGCACGACCATTGATGACACCGCGATCGGACTCTACACGCGGCCGACGGGCTGCACTGGAGTGGCCAATGAACTTGGATGCAACGACAATGGTTTCGGGCGTTCCGTGCTGTCGGCGACACTTTCGGCCGGAACTCAGTATCACATCGTGATTTGGGACAACGCCAGGGACTACGTGCCGGGCGAGACCGCGCTGCGATTGCGCGTGTCACCGGCGACACGACCGACCGTGGAAACGTTGGCTCCCGTTTCAATGTCATCGACCGGAGTGGTCCTGAGCGGATCGGTCAACGGCAACGGGTTGCTGACGCGGTTCTGGTTCGAGTGGGGCCCGACGCCCAGCCTTGGCAGCACATCGAGCGTGAAGATCATTTTCGCCAGCGCAAACACCTTCCTGACGAACACCGCAATCGTGGGCTTCCAACCGAACACGGAGTATCACTACCGCATCGGCGCGTTCAACGCCCTCGGTACAAACCACGGCGCGTTGCAGACCTTCGTCTTCCTGAACGACCCGCCGTCGAACATGCGTTTCGAGCGCGACATCGATGGCACCTATCCAATCACCTTCCAAGGCGAGCCTGGTTACGTGTATGTCGTCCAGTCATCGAGCAATCTCGTGGACTGGGTGAATCTCGGAGTCGCGACGAACACCTTTTTCCGGCCACCGACGCCAACTGCCTACGGTTTCCGTCACTCGCCGGGGGCAGTGCCTCCGCCGAAATTATTTTTCCGAGTGAAGCTGCCTTGAGACCCGGGGCATCCGTCGGGCCGGACCGTTCTGAACTCATGTCGTACCAGCCATGCAAAGCCATGTCCTGAATTTCCAACGGGCCGCAAGCCTCTTGCGCGCGTTTTTCCTTCTCCTCGCCTGCTGGCTTTCGCTTGCGGCATCGACAGAGGTCGCCTTTGGTCAGCAGCCGGTTATCACGACCCAGCCGGTCGGTGGCACCAATCTCACCGCTACTGAGATCACGTTCACCGTCGTCGCCAGCGGAACAGCGCCGTTGCGCTATCAATGGCTTTTCAACTCCACGAACCGTTTGATCGGAGCGACAAACTCCACGCTCACCTACACGAATCTCGGTGCCTTCCAGGAAGGTTTCTTCTCAGTCGTCATCACGAATGTCGCTGGAGCCATCACCAGCAACCCTGTGTTTCTCGACATGCTCGTGCCGCCGTTGGTCACGCGGAATCCCACGAATGTCGTCGTGGCGGTTGGCGGGATGGCTGTGTTCGCTTCCGAAGCCAGCGGCGATCCGGTCCTGCGCTACCAATGGTACAAGAACGTCATCGAGGAGCTTGTCGGTGAAACCAACGCCACGCTCGTCGTCACGAACTTACAGTTGA
>SXGR01078093.1_pt1 | contig 13126 bp, 11 predicted proteins | sample 3174711 | NCBI WGS metagenome assembly SXGR01 (sample SAMN11356860, study PRJNA531348) | freshwater metagenome | isolation source: freshwater sample F1-60 | place: China: Fuxian Lake, Yuxi | collected 2017-12-25
CCGCGCGGTCGGCGGATGAGATCGAGGCAGATATCTGGCAGCCCGATCTCAGCGAAGGTCATCAGGCGATTGGGAATCTGCCGCATGACCACCGCGACGGCCCCTCGTTGCTTGAAAATCGAACAGCGAAAACGCGCAGCAGTTCCGAATGCAATGCCGAAGTCAGATCCTCCATGCTCTTGCAAGTCCTGTTGGTTCTTTTCAGGGGCAATCTGCTTCATGAGCGACATCGTGTCCTCTGCCGTCAGCACCTTTGTCGCGAGTGACCGCAACCGGCCATTCAATCGCAGCGTCGGAGGACGCCCCACCGTAACGTGCAAGTCGGAGGCGCCCTGCCTGACCACCGTGTCGAGCAGACGATCCATCTGCATTGAACTCGCTTCAACTCGCTGACTTGGGGTTTCGGCGCCTGACATTGAGAACAGTCCTTTCGTCGTTCCGTTCGTTGGTGTGGTTCACAACGAACCGATCACGCCACGATATCTGCCTGTGCAAACGTTGCAACCTCTTGAGCGGTGGTCATGCCATTCAGCACCTTGAGTTTTCCATCGCCAAGCAACGTGCGCATCCCAGCCCGAACTGCCGCACCTCGCAACTTCGAGACTGTCGAACGCTGGAAGGCAAGGTCGCGAATCTCGCTATTCATCACCATCATCTCGTAGACCCCGCGCCGTCCACGGAACCCAAGATTGTCGCACTTGGCGCATCCCACGGGCTTCATGATCGTGCTCCCAGCGATCTCAGCAGCGGTGATCCCCGCGACTCGCATCCAATGCGGATCAGGCGTCTCATCGCGCACCTTGCACTCCGGACACAAGATTCTTGTCAGTCGCTGCGCGAGAACCGCTTGGATGGAGCTCGCCACCAGAAAGGGCTTCACGCCCATGTCGATCAAACGGGTGATGGCGCTCGGCGCGTCGTTCGTGTGAAGGGTCGAAAACACCAAGTGACCTGTCAGCGCGGCCTGGATCGCAATATCCGCAACTTCTCGATCTCGAATCTCACCGACGAGAATGATGTTCGGAGCTTGACGCAACATCGACTTCAAGATGATGGGAAAAGTCAGGCCGATCTTTTCGCGCACCTGCACCTGATTGATGCCTTCGAATGAAAACTCGACTGGGTCTTCAGCCGTAATGATCTTTCGATCAGGCCGGTTGAGGTCGTTGAGCGCCGAGTACAGCGTCGTTGTCTTGCCCGATCCAGTTGGGCCAGTGACGAGAAAGATGCCGTTGGGCCTGCGAATGATCTTGTTGAACGTATCAAGCGTGTCCTGCTGCAAACCGAGGTTCAGCAATCCAATTCGCGCGGATTCTGGGCGAAGGATACGAAGCACGATGCTCTCTCCCCAATAGGCTGGGCAGGCACTCACACGAAAGTCAATTGGGGAACCGTCGACTGGATACTTGATGCGGCCGTCCTGCGGAATTCGACGCTCAGCGATGTTCACCCCGGCCATCAGCTTGATCTTTGCAAGGATCGAACTCTGCAGTTTCTTTGGGATCTGCTCCATCTCCTTGCACGCCCCGTCAATGCGGTAGCGCACCCGCACGAACTCCTTCATCGGCTCGACATGAATATCGCTCGCGCGCCGCTGCACCGCGTCGATGATCATTCGGTCCACCAGCTTCGTCGCTGCACCGACCTCGAGCGCGGTTGCCTTGGTGCCGTCACTGTCGAGGGACGCCGTCGCACGATCAAGCGAAGCATCTTGGGATGTGTCGCGGCTTCGGTCGGTTGAGACATTCACCGATGCCGTCATGATGCTCTTGCGATTGAGCAGACTCCCCTCGTCCTTGTCCCCTTCGACAAAGCGCCGGATCTGGCCGCGCGAAGCAATCAGCGTCACAAACTGGCAGCCGAGGCGAAACTGCAGAGCCGAGAGCGCATCGAGATCCATCGGATCGTGCACAAGAATCTTCATCGTGTTTCCCGTCTTTTGGTCGACGGGAAGAATCAGGTATTTCTTGATGATGTCTTCGGCCAGCAGCTTTCGGTTGATTCGATTTGAACCCTCAAGCCGGTCTAGGTTCACGAACTCCATCCCGAATTGCCGCCCAAGCGCACGGGCAACATCTTCTTCGCTGCACACACCCATCTCGACAAGCACATCACCTGTTCGCTTGCGAGAACTCTTGGCGGTTGCAACGGCCTGCTCGACCTGCTCTGGCTTCGCCACGCCAGCTTCGACGAGCAGTTCACCAATTTTCTTGCGTTCCTTACGAGCCACTCGCTACTCCGTTGGATGGTCAATACTGAAGAGGCGAAATAGTAGCACGGCGATGCCGCCACTCGCCGCACGCACATCTCATCTGCTAGTGTTTCGGATCACCCACGCAAAGACCGCACCTCTAGGAAAGGCCTCACACCATGCAACTCGCGATGATTGGACTTGGACGAATGGGAGCGAATATGACGATTCGACTCCTCAAGGCAGGGCATCAAGTTGTGGTCTTCGACCGAAACAAGGATGCAGTGGCGGAACTAGCGACTCATGGGGCAATTCCCGCGTCGAGCCTTGCGCATCTCGCAGCGCAATTGACGGCCCCCCGCAATGTGTGGCTGATGATTCCCGCGGCATTCGTGGATGGCACGATTGGCGAGCTGACCCCCCTCCTTTCGCGGGACGACACGATCATTGACGGGGGCAACAGCTATTACAAGGACGATCTGCGTCGGGCAAAGACGCTCGGAGCGCTCGGCATGCACTATGTCGACTGCGGTACTTCCGGCGGAGTGTGGGGGCTAGAGCGTGGGTATTCCCTCATGATCGGAGGAGACGCAAAGGCCGTGCAGCGGCTCGATCCGATTTTTAGGTCGCTCGCCCCAGGAGTTGCAGCGGCGCCAACCACGCCAGGCCGCACGTCGACGAGCACCGCCGATCAGGGCTATCTGCACTGCGGACCCTCTGGCGCTGGGCATTTCGTCAAGATGGTTCACAACGGCATTGAGTACGGCATGATGGCTTCGTACGCAGAGGGCCTCAATGTGTTGCGACATGCCAATGCCGGAGCGCATGCCCGCGTCATCGACGCTGAGACAACGCCGCTGCGCGATCCGTCAGAGTTCATGTATGAGTTCAATCTCGCAGAGGTCACCGAAGTCTGGCGTCGCGGCAGTGTCGTTGCTTCGTGGCTTCTTGACCTCACTGCGCAAGCATTCGCGTCGGACAAGGAACTCGACACCTACGCTGGGCGTGTCTCTGATTCAGGCGAGGGCCGCTGGACGGTGCTCGCTGCAATCGAAGAGGGAGTGCCAGTCCATGTGCTGAGTGCAGCACTCATGGATCGCTTCGAGAGTCGAGGGCAGGCTGAGTTTGCGAACAAAGTTCTCTCGGCAATGCGTATGGGCTTCGGCGGCCACCTCGAAAAGTCTGCCGAGCACAAGGGATAACGCACCCGCGCCACCTCCGAGGAACACTCACGATGGCAATCCACACTCCCGCCGACGCGATGGTCTTTTTTGGCGCGACCGGCGACCTGGCACACAAGAAGACCTTCGCAGCACTCCAAGCGCTCGTCCGCCGCGGAGTCTTAACCGTGCCGATCATCGCTGTCGCCAAGAGTGGCATGACGCTCGACCAGCTGAAGTCTCGTGCACGCGATGGAATCGAACGCTATGGCGGCGGTATCGACGAGGCCGCGTTCGCAACCATGTGCGGCCTGCTGCGCTATGTCGACGGCGACTACGCCGACCCACAGACTTTCGCTGCGGTCCGAAGCGAACTCGGTGCGAGTCAAAGGCCACTCCACTACCTCGCAATTCCGCCTGCGCTGTTCGGTCCAGTTTCGTCACATCTTGGCTCGTCGGGATGCGCCAAGGGAGCGCGCGTCGTCGTTGAAAAGCCGTTCGGGCGCGATCGAACGAGTGCAACGCAGTTGAACGCACTCCTTCATGCAGTGTTTGATGAGACTTCGATTTTTCGCATTGACCACTATCTCGGCAAAGAGGCAGTGCAGAACACCCTGTACTTTCGCTTTGCGAACAGCATTCTGGAACCCCTGTGGAATCGCACCCATGTGCGTCAGATTCAGATCACCATGGCCGAATCGTTTGGCGTCGAAGGGCGAGGGGCGTTTTACGACGGCACAGGGACCCTTCGCGACGTGATCCAGAATCACCTGATGCAGGTACTCGGATTCCTCTGCATGGAGGCTCCCAATTGGGATGACACTGAGCGCACTCGCGATGAACAGGTCAAGTTGTTTCGCGCGATCCGCAGCTTGCAACCGACTGACATCGTGCGCGGACAGTTTCGCGGATACCTGCAAGAACCCGGGGTCCACAGCGCATCGACAACCGAAACCTATGCCGCCGTCCGATTGCAGATCGACAATTGGAGGTGGAGTGGAGTTCCCATCTACCTCCGCGCAGGCAAGCATCTTCCGGTCACTGCCACCGAAGTGCGAGTCGAGTTTCACCGCCCCCCACCGGTGGTCTTTCACGAGCCGCTCCCTCCGAGCCACAACTTTCTGCGATTTCAGATCAATCCGCGCATCGAGATTGGAATCAACGCCCAAGTCAAAGTTGACGGTGAGCGCATGATCGGCGAGCAGGTTGAGTTACTCGCGATCGATCAGCAGTCCGATGAAATGACGCCATACGAGCGACTGCTTGGTGACGCGCTGCGCGGCGATGGCACACTCTTCGCGCGGCAAGACAGTGTTGACGAGTGCTGGCGAATCGTCGATGGAGTGCTTGGCTCAACCGTTCCGGCATACCCCTATTCGCCAGGCGCGTGGGGTCCTGAAGCAGGCAACGATTGGCTCCTCCCACCGGGAGGCTGGCACTCGCCCCAAGTCGCCTCGACGTGATGGGTGCAACGGTGCGACTGCTCTGAACTAACCAGATCTCCTCGCAACGATCGTCTTCGTGAGCGTCTCGGGCAATCCCTGATGCGTCGGATGAACGAATGCAAGAAACCCAAGCGCGGGAGCAAAGAGCACGACCATCTTGAAGAGAGCGCGCGCCGCCGCACGCCCCGCACCAGCCCGTCGATCATTCGTGCCATCCGGCGCGAGCACAACGCGTCCGCCGACAATGAACTTTCCAGGAGTCGCACGGAGTGTGATCTCAAAGAGCAAGCACCACACTCCAGTCACTCCCAACATGATCGATGATGGGGTTGCCCGCGCGAGGTCTGGAGTCCACGAGGGCATCGCGAGCAACTCCTCGAGATGCGCGCCCGTCACGGCGAGCGCGACGATTGCGCCAGGAATGAGGTCGATCCCGAGGGCGACCACTCTGCGCGCGGGAGGTAGCGCCACCCATGGTGCCGGGAGCCGCTCTGGCGCATTGAGTGGAGGGTGCAGGATAAACCCCGCAAGCAGCATTCCGATGGTGAGCGCTCCGAGCAGGGGCAGGTGAATCCACTCTCCTGTTTCACTCGGCTGTGCAACCAGTGGATGAGCCTCGGCAATTGACCCCGTCAGTGGATCGATGTGCGCCAGACTCACCCCACCACTCGAGTCTGCGCTGACAAGTTGAAACCCCTCGTCGAGCCCCACGACGCTCCACAAGTCTTCTGACGAAGGAACGACCGCTAGCCGCCGCGGACCAGTTGGCGTGAGGTACTGCACGACGAACTCTGTGGGACTCTCCCGCGACAATGTTGCGGGACGCGCGCTTCCTGTGATGAAGAGCGTGAACCCGATTCCTGCGCCAGGCCAGGCGCTCCGTTCCCACGCCGACGCATCCCCTGGATTGCGCGGCACGAAGGACACAAGGTCCTCCCCATCGACACGCAAGAGCGCGCACTGCGAACGGTCTGCTCGGGGCCACGCGACCAACGCCGCAGACGATCCGACCTCGCTGCTAAGCCTCTCAACGGCCCACCCAGTCGGCGTTGAGTGGAGCAATTCGAGTGCTGGCGCAGCGACCAATGCGCACGGACCGTCACCCTCTGGAGCAACGCCACTCAACACCGTTCCCGGCGGGATACTTGGAAGCACATCGAGCCTGCCAGTTGGTGTGTAGAAAAACGATCCAGTTGCTGGATTCCGCTCGGTCGAAAGCGAATACACCGGCGTAGCCGCCGAGGGGTCAGCTGGATCGGTCGCAATCCAGAGGCGATTCGCGCGCGCGGCAAGCGCCGTTGGAAGCACCGGAAGCTTCGTCACTTCGCGAACGAACCATCCACCCATCGCTGGAGAGTGGTGGAGAATCGTGCATCCCCCGCTCGTAGGCAATGCGATCCACAGATGCGAACCCGAGCTGACAGCGCGCAATGTCGGCGCGTGCTCATCCGCCCGCAGCCCGAGTGCACTGCTGTTCAAGACGACCAGACCGACCCACACTGCGCGCGCCAACATCATTTGCGCTCGTCCTCAACGAGTTCGGGACGCAGCGCAGCCTGCACATCGGTCCAATTGAAGAGTTGCGGTCGAATTCGATCTGCTCCATACGAGGGGACTTCAGCGGCGAGCGTGCACACACCATCGGCGCGCTGATCAATCGAACTTCGTCCCCCAGTCCACACAGAGATCGTGATCCGAGTTGCGACGAGAGGTTGCGTCGTCTCTGCCGCTCGCCGCGCCAGCGGTTCGCCGCGCACCCACTCAAATCCCTCAAGAACGCATTCGGCAATGACCCGATGATCGGCATCAAACCAGGTGCATCCGACTGGCAGCAAACTCTCGCCGCGCGCAAGGATCTCGCGTGATTGCAGCGCAATCACCCAACCCCCTCTCACTGCATCCCACGAGATCGATCGGATGTCGTGTGCTTCAACCGGGCAGAGAGCAAGCGTCTCAAGCAATCTCGTGGGATCGAGCAGACGGCTCAGCCCTTGCGCATCGTCGGACGCGCGCTCGCGGCCAGTGCCTGCATTCAACACCCATGGCCGAAGGAGCGCCCGCGATGGACGTTCGCGTGGATAGACGATCCACCACTGCCCATCTCCCCCCCCGACCCACAAAATCTTCTCGCCAATCTTGCTGATGCGAACACTGATCGATGCGGGCGGCTTCACAAGGAGGTCAAAATCTCCATCGTCGAAGTGCGAGCCGGAGTCGTCACGCCAGCGAATCTCTGCATGGCCGCGGAGTGCAAGTGACGCCAGTCCTGCAATTCGCTCGCTCTGCGCCTTCGTGAACTCCTCTGCGGTAGGCGCTGCGCTCTGTGGCGGCGCGAGGTGAAGCGGAGCGGGAGTGCACCCCGCGGCAATGATCGCGGCGACAAGGCACGCTACCCCGCGCACGATTGGCGCAACGATGCGCGCGGCTGACGGCACCAAGGTCATGCGTCCGCGCGAATCACTTCACCAAGTTGATCGGCAAGTTCTCGCATCTCGTCAGCCCGCACACCTGGGTTCGCAATTCGGATCGGCAGCGACTCGGCGTCCGACCCGCGTGGGCGAAAAGCCCAGTACTCGACTCCGTCCTCGTGAACGATCCCATCCAGTCGAATCACCTTCCTGCGCAGCAGGACGAGTGCGAGGATCCAACGGAACCCCCGACGTCGGGCGTCCGTTTCATCAGCCATTCGTTGCACCATCTCGAGAAGCGTTTCATCATCGACGAAGGTCTGCTTGCGATCTCCTGGTGCGGGAGCGAACGAGCGCCAGAAACAAATGAGCGCCTCCGGGCGAGCGCCCCGATCCCATTGCACGGCCGAGTAGTCGACACGTCGAACAATCGGTTGACCCGCTTCGTCGACCGCGTCAACGAGCGCTGCGACGAACTCCTGTGATGTCTGAATGACTTCCTGTGTCGCAGCACACACCCCGGAGAATCGACCAAGCTCATATGTTCCAGCAGTCACGGCCATGCGTCGTCCTTCAATCTGATCCTATCGACATCTCACTGAACCACTCGCGCAACCGCCCAGTTTCGCTTTCCACGGCGGATGAATGCAAACGTGCCATGCAACAACGCGGCGCTCCCAAGTGATGAGGCAAGGTCGGCGCGCTCGCCATTGACTTGGACCGCTCCAGATTCAAGAAACTCTCGCGCTTCGCGCTTGCTAGACGCCAGCCCAGTCTCGAGGAGGACATCCAAGACTGCTTTTCCGCTGCCTCCGAGCGCTTCGCGCGTGAGTGCGCACGATGGAAGATCAGCCGCAACGTCGCTCGCGGAACGTTCATCGAGCGACCGCAAGTCTCCCGAAAAGAGCGCCGCGGCGCACAGCGCGGCACGAACCTGCTCTGTTTCACCGTGCACCATCGCAGTCATCTGATCGGCAAGTGCTCGCTGAGCTGGTCGCGACCCGGGGGCGTCGACTTGTTCGGCCGCGAGTTCTTCGATGCGATCCTGCGAAAGAAATGTGAACCACCGCAAGAACTTCAGCGCGTCTTCATCGGACGCGTTGAGCCAGTATTGGTGAAACCGATACGGACTCGTCCGATCGGCGTTCAGGTAGATCGCCCCAGACTCGGACTTCCCGATCTTTGTTCCATCGGACTTGGTGACGAGCTGATTCGTGATTCCAAACGCGTCTCCACTGGCGATTCGGCGCACGAGGTCGATGCCAGAGCAGATGTTGCCCCATTGGTCGGCGCCCCCGAGTTGCACTGTGCAACCGGCGGTTCGATAGAGGTGCAAGAAATCGTATGCCTGCAGAATCATGTAGCTGAACTCGGTGTACGAGATCCCCTGTTCACGCTGCGACAATCGACTCGCGACAGAATCTCGTGCCACCATCTGATTCACTGAGAAATGTTTTCCAACATCGCGCAGGACATCGATGAACCCAAGCGGAAGCAACCACTCTGCGTTGTCGACCACACTTGCTGCGTTGCGGCCTGAAAAATCGAGAATTCGAGCGAACACAGGCCTCTGGCGTCCGATGTTGTGCCGGACTTGCTCGGAAGTGATCAGTTGACGCTCTGTGCTCTTTCCACTTGGATCGCCAATAAGCCCTGTCGCCCCACCCATGACCACGAGGGGGCGATGACCCGCCTGTTGCCACCGGGCAAGCACGGTGATTGGAAGCAGGTTTCCCACGGTGAGACTGTCGCTCGTCGGGTCAAATCCGCAGTACGCGAGCCTCCCTGGGGTGACGAGGTGGCTTGTGAGCAGGTCTGACGTGGTTTGGTGGAGCAATCCGCGCCATGCAAGATCGGCGATGAATCCGCTTGTCGTCCTTGGCATCGTGGAATTCTATCGAGGACTTGCGCAACCGAGCGAGAATGGATACATTCCTTGGCTCTTCAGTTTCAGACCGCATGTACTACTTGAATGCGCCTGATCGTCGCGAGGCACCCCTCGCAAGGTCGGCACCTCCCCTCGTTGGGGACATTCAGGTGGGAGGTTCAAACCTATGGCAAAAAAGATAACGAAGCAGTTCAAGATTCTTGCCCCCGGCGGCAAGGCGACTCCCGCACCGCCACTGGGCCCCGTGCTCGGCGCGAACGGAGTCAACCCAGGACAGTTCATCTCGAAGTTCAACGATGCCACGCGCGAATTCAATGGTCGCGTTGTGGGGTGCGTCGTCACCGTCTATGCAGATCGCACCTTCGATCTCGAAATCAAGAGTTCGCCTTCATCGGTCCTGATTGCTTCGGCGCTCAAGATCGAGAAGGGATCGGGAAAGCCCAACACCGAGAAGGTGGGCGTGCTCTCGAAGGCACAGCTGCGAAAGATCGCAGAGGACAAGATGAAGGATCTCAACGCGGGCAGCATCGACGCGGCGATGCGAGTGATCGCAGGAACCGCACGCTCAATGGGCGTGACGGTGGAGGCATAATCCGATGGCAGTCAAAACACCAGTACTCGTCGGTCACAGCAAGCGTGTGCGCGGCAACCAAGCGTTCATCGCGCCAACACCCAATTCTCCTGCGGAAGGCGTCAAGGCACTTCGCAAGTTTAAGCCCACAAAGTTCGACCAGACCGTGAATGTCGTGGTCCACCTCGGAATCGATCCCAAGGTGGCCGATCAGGCGCTCCGCGGAGCGATCTCCTTTCCCAAGGGGGTTGGCAAGACTGCGCGAGTCATCTGCTTCTGCAACAGTGACAAGGCTGTCGCAGCAAAGGCGGCTGGCGCCGTCGAGGCAGGCGCTGAAGATCTTGTGGCAAAGGTTGAAGCCGGATGGATGGACTTCGATGTCGCGGTTGCGAGTCCAGACATGATGCGCATCGTGAGCCGCCTCGGAAAGGTGCTTGGTCCCAAGGGATTGATGCCATCCCCCAAGGCTGGAACGGTTGCGCCTGATGTCGCGACTGCGGTTCGCGAGTATGCAGCCGGAAAGGTCGAATACCGAAACGACGATGGCGGCAATGTGCACTGCGTCATCGGAAAACTCTCATTTAGTGACGACGACCTCGTCGCAAATCTCGAACACTTCATCGGCGTGATCCAAAAGGTCAAACCATCGTCGTCCAAGGGTCTCTATATCCGCAAGTGCGTCATAAGCGCATCCATGAGCCCCGGCGTTCAGATCGCCGTGTGATCGCCACACCTTCCCGAAGGAGACACAATGAGCAAACCAATCAAGAACATGATCGTCGGCGAGTACAAGAAGCGATTCGCTGACGTTGAAGGTGCCGTCCTGATCGAGATTCGTGGGATGCCCGCGAAGGCCACCACACAACTTCGCGCACAACTTCGCGCGAGTGATGTAAGCGTGACCGTCATCAAGAACACGCTTGCCCAGCGCGCCTTTCAAGGAACGCCCCTCGCCCCACTCGCACCCGGGCTCAAGGGTCCACGAGCCATCGTGTACGGCAAGACGAGTGTGGTCACGATCGCTCGCCAGCTCGTGAAGTCGGCCAAGGAAAACGACAAGCTCGCGCTGATGGGTGCGTGTATCGACGGCTCATGGTTCGATGGCAACGATGGTGTCGTCCGCCTCAGCAAGTATCCGACGCGCGAAGAGTCGCAATCGCAGCTCATCACGCTCATTCTTTCGCCAGCGCGAAAGACACTCTCGGTCGTGAAGGCTCCAGGTGGACGCCTCCTCGGCGTTGTCAAGGAAATCCAAACTCGCCTTGAAAAGGGCGAAACCATTTCGGCGAGAGCACACTGATCACCGTTTTTGAACCGCAGTCCACTGGTCCCCTTGGGGATGAAATGATGCCTTGTGGCATTGCCTATGGATCGCACACCTGTAAGGAGTTTCAACATGTCAGACACGAAAACTTTTGACGCAAAAATCACATCCATGGGCGACTCGATCGCCTCACTGACTCTCAAGGAGGCGGTTGAACTGGCTGAGTACATGAAGGACAAGTACGGAATCGAGCCAGCTGCCGGAGGAGCCGTGATGGTGGCCAGTGGCGATGGTGGCGGCGCGGCACCTGCGGCCGCTGAGCAGACCGAATTCACCGTGTTCCTCGAGAATTGCGGCGCGACCAAGATCAACGTGATCAAGGTCGTTCGCGAAGCAACGGGCCTCGGACTGAAGGAAGCCAAGGACCTCGTCGACGCGGCTCCAAAGCCAGTCAAGGAGCACGTCTCGAAAGAGGATGCCGACAAGCTCAAGGCAGCTCTCGAAGCTGCTGGCGCCAAGGTCGTCCTCAAGTAATCACCCGTCAGAGCGTTCCAAAGCCCCGCCGGCCCTGGCGGGGCTTTTTTTTGGAAAAATTGTAAGTTTGCGCCATTGTCCCCCTTGCGCATCCACATGACGTCTTGCTAGTCTTCGGGACTTGGCGCGCGCCCCCGCTTTTGTCCAGAAATCCATGATTCATCGGCTGCAACGAGAGACATCGCTGTCAGTTCTGCCGACGATGCATGAGGGTGCGCAGGGTTGGAACGAGAATTTTCAGAGGTGACCATGACCACGAGAAACGTCCGTGACTATTCGAAGCGCGGAGACGCGATTCCTGTTCCGAATCTGACTCGAGTGCAACAGGCCGCGTACGAACGATTCCTCCAAAAAGATGTGGCGCACGAGGATCGCAAGGAACACCTCGGCTTGCAGTCGTTGTTACGCGAGATCTTTCCCGTCGAAAGTTACGACGGACAGATGAAACTGGAGTACATCTCATATTCATTCGGAGAGCCGCAGCACACTGAAGCCGAATGTCGAGAGCTTCGACTCACGTATGGCTACCCGTGGCGAGTCAAGATGCGCTTGCAGCGCGAAGGCTCAACGGAGGTCCTTGAGGAAGACATCTATCTCGGCGACATTCCAATCCTTCTCGGTGGTGGCGAATTCATCGTCAATGGATCCGAGCGCGTCATCGTCAGTCAGCTGCATCGGTCCCCTGGGGTCGATTTCTCAATCGCATCGAGTTTTGGCGACCGTCCACTGCACAGCGCTCGGATCATCCCTGAGCGTGGTTCATGGATTGAACTTGAAGTCACCAAGAAAGATGTGCTTGCCATGCGCATCGACCAGTCAACGAAGTTGGCTGCGACGACTTTTCTTCGGGCGATGGATGAGAAGTTCTCAGATACCGAGAAGATTCTCGAGCTCTTTTACGAGGTCGAGGATGTTCGAGTTGAGAAGTTGCGAGCTGAGCACTATTCGGCCGAACTGATCATCGATCAGGACACGGGCGAGGAACTGTGCAAGATCGGACTCCCCTTTGGTGACAAGGTCGCGACGATTCAGGCGAGTTCGCTCAAGACGGTCCGAGCAATCTGCAATCCTGGCGACCCGCTGATCCTGAACACGATCGCCGAAGAGAAGCTCGACTTTCTCGCAGAGGCGACCGAGCATGAGGCCGCGCTCTTGCGACTCTACGCTCGGCTTCGTCCAGGCAATCCTCCGCAGATCGACAAAGCGAAGGACCTCTTCACGGAGAAGTTCCTTGACACGAACCGCTATCGCTTGGGGCGAGTGGGCCGTTTCCGAGTGAACCGAAAGTTCGCCGACGACGCCGACTACAAGCAGGTCGGCGAGTCTGCTCAGCACTTGCGCGCCGAGGATTTTCTTGCAGTCATTCGATACATGATGGAGTTGCGCCGACCAGCCGACCCAAATCGTCGCTCACGTGCACACATCGATGACATCGATCACTTGGGGAATCGTCGCCTTCGCACATTGGACGAACTCTCGACCGAAGAAATGCGCAAGGGGTTTCTGAAGCTCAAGCGCACAGTCCAAGAGCGCATGAGCGCCAAAGATCCAACAGACACTTCGTACAAGATTGCAGACCTCGTCAACTCGAAATCGATCTCGAGCGCGATTGAGTTCTTCTTTGGTCGGAGTGAACTTTCGCAGGTCGTGGACCAGACCAACCCC
>SXGR01634271.1_pt1 | contig 13115 bp, 10 predicted proteins | sample 3174711 | NCBI WGS metagenome assembly SXGR01 (sample SAMN11356860, study PRJNA531348) | freshwater metagenome | isolation source: freshwater sample F1-60 | place: China: Fuxian Lake, Yuxi | collected 2017-12-25
CAGCGAGCCAAGTGCCGGCAACTGATAGCAGAGCGACTTGCCAGAGCCCGTGGGCATCACGACCAGCGAGTCGCGGCCATCAATGGCGGCCTGCACCGCGGCCTCCTGTCCAGGCCGGAAAGCGTCGTGCCCGAAGACGTCTTTGAGCAGGCTGTGTGGATCGAGCGTCACCGAGGCAGTCTACGAAGCGTCTCCCCCTACCGGTGTGCCGGTCTCGCGCCGAACCGTCACGCTCAGATCAGCAGGCAGGCGGCTTGCTGGCCATCGCCGCCGGCGGGGCGCAACTGCGGGTCCTCGTTCTGGCAGCGAGCCTCGGCAACAGGACAGCGCGGATGAAACCGGCAACCACTGGGAACGTTGACGGGGTTCGGTGTCTCGCCCTGCAAAATCTGCGGCTTCGTCGCGCGATCAGGGTCAGGCTGAGGCACAACCGAGACGAGCGCCTTCGTGTACGGATGCTGAGGGTTGCGAATCACCTCATGGGCCGGGCCCTCTTCGACCACGCGGCCGAGGTACATCACGCAGATGCGATTGGCGTAGTGGGCAGCCGTCGACAGATCGTGGGTAATCATCAGGATGCCAAGGCCGCTCTTGCGCAGCTCCTCGAGCAGGCCGAGGATGCCGGCGCGCACGGAGACATCGAGCATCGAGACCGGCTCGTCCGCGAGCAACATTGTTGGCTCGAGCACGAGTGAGGCGGCGATCGAGACGCGCTGGCGCTGGCCGCCCGACAACTCGTGTGGGTAGCGATCGATGTACAGCTCAGCTGGCGTCAGACCGGCACGCTCGAGGGCGGCACGGACACGTTCTTCGCGATTGTCGGTTACACCATGGATCTGCAACGGCTCGATGACGGTGTCACGGACCCGGAAGCGCGGATCGAGCGACTCGTACGGGTCTTGGAAGATCAGCTGCATCTCGTGGCGAATCGGGCGCATCTCGCGCTGTGAGAAGGTCGTGATGTCGCAGCCACTGTAGGTAATCGTCCCGGCCGTCACCTTCGCCATCCGCATGATTGCCTGCGCCGTGGTCGTCTTGCCGCAACCCGACTCACCAACGAGAGCAACAAATTCGCCGGGGGCGACGGTCAGCGAAACGCCATCGACAGCATGGACGACACGCTTGCGCCCAGCAGGGTAGTGCACGACGAGATCGTCAACCTGGAGCAGCGGCTCGGTCATGCGGTGTCCTTGAGGTGGCAGTACGCGCGGTGGCCGTCCGGGCCGGTACGCAACGGTGCTGCCTCACTTGCACAGACCGTGAGGGCAGAGTCGCAGCGTGGCTGGAACGGGCAGCCCACGAGCGGCTGATCGAGGCGGGGAGGGGCTCCGGGGATCGAACGCACAGTCTGCTCAGCGAGCAGGTCTGGGGTTGCCGAGAACAGCATGCGCGTGTACGGGTGCAGCGGCTTGTGGTAGAGATCGTGCGTGGTGCCGATCTCGGCGATCTCGCCTGCGTACATGACAGCCGCGCGCGTGCAGACCTGCGAGACGAGCGGCAGATCGTGGGTGACCATGATCATCGCAAGGCCGAGGTCATCCGTCAGCTGCACGAGCAATTTGAGAATCTGTGCCTGCACCATCACGTCGAGTGCGGTCGTTGGTTCGTCCGCGAGCAGGACCTTGGGGTCGCAGGCGAGTGCCATTGCGATTGCTGCACGCTGCCGCATGCCACCAGAGAACTCGTGGGGGTAGCGATCTTGGCGCGAGCCAGAGATGCCAACCAGTTCGAGCAATTCGGCTGTGCGCAGACGCGCCGCCTTGCCTTCGGCGAGCTTGGCCTTCACGATCGGTTCTTGAATCTGCGAGCCAATCGTCTTGACCGGATCGAAGGCGTTCATGGCGCCCTGGAAGACCATCGAGATGTCTTTCCAGCGATGCGGGCGCATCGTGGTGTCGCCGCCCGCGAGAATGTCATCGCCGTCAAGGATGATCTTGCCCGCCGCGCTCGCGGTCGGTGGCAAGAGGCCCATCATCGCCAGAATGGCAGTCGTCTTGCCACAGCCCGACTCGCCCACAAGGCCAAGCCGCTCGCCCGGCTCAAGCTCGAAGCTGATGCCTTTGACCGCGTGCAATTCCTTGTGGTTCGGTAGTTCGAACCAGACGTGGAGGCCTTCGATCACGAGGACGGGAGTCACTTCGGTGGCTCCTTGTCGGGCAGTGGGCGGAGGCGGAAGTGGCGTCGCGCCAGATGGCTCACGCGCAGGCGTGGGTTGAGCGAGTCCTCAGCGGCTGTACCGACCATGTTGAAGGCCATGATCACGAGGGCGACGGCGATGCCAGGCGGAGCGATCGCCCACCAAGCGCCGTACGAGATCGCGCTACGCGAGAACGCGGTCTCGATCATCTTGCCCCAGCTCGCCACGGAGGGGTCGCCAAGGCCGAGGAACGAGATCGCCGTCTCGAGGAAGATCGCGAGCGCCACCATCAGCACCGTCTGTGCGAGCAAGAGTGGTGCGATCTGGGGAATCACGTGCCGGAAAATGATGCGCGTGTGGGTGGCGCCGAGCGCCTGGGCGCGCTTGACGTAGGCTCGCTCGCGTACGACCTTCACCTGCGCGCGGATCAGACGTGCCATATAGGTCCAGTAAATCAGTCCAATAATGATGATGATGTTGCGCAGGCTGCGACCCCAGATCGAGGCGACGACGATCATCAGCACGAGGTCGGGGAGCACGAGGAAGTAGTCCGTCGTGCGCATCAGTGCGTTGTCGATCTTGCCGCCGAAGTAGCCTGAGATGATGCCGATCGATCCACCTACGAGCATCGCGACGACGGCGCCCGCGAACCCGACAATCAGTGTCACGCGCGCGCCGTAGATCAGCAACGACAGGATGTCGATGCCGCCGTCGTCCAGGCCGAGTGGGTGTGCGCTCGAGGGCGTCCCGAAGATCGGACCGACCTGTTCGCGTTCGCCGTAGGGAGCGAAGTAAGGGCCGAAGATGGCGACAAACACGAACAGCATCAAGATCACGAAGCCAATCGCAGCCTGTGGGTGCTTGCGCAGGAACGAGAGCAGGGAGCGCAGCCGAGACGGGCTTTTGCGCACCTCATCGAGCGGTGTCATTGGGGCATCTACAACGCTCATTCAGTCACCCGTGGGTCGAGCTTGAAGTAGAGGAGGTCGGCCAGAAAGTTCATCAAGATAATCACCACGGTCAAAAGCAGGAAGGCGCCTTGCAGCATCGGGTAGTCGCGGTTGCCGACGCTCTCATAAATCTGGAGGCCAATGCCCGGATAGTTAAACACCGACTCGATCAGGATCGTGCCCCCGAAGATAAAGCCGAGCGAGAGGAACACGAGCGTGACGATCGGCAGCATCGAGTTACGCAGCGCATGCTTGGTGATGATCTCCCAGTCAGAGAGCCCTTTCGCACGCGCGGTCAGGATGTAATCCTCGCCGAGCGCCTCGAGCATCGAGGAACGAACGATCAGTGTGTACTCGCCGAACAGCACGAGCCCAATCGTGGCCGCGGGCAGAATCATGTGTTTGAGGCGGTCGACGAATTCGGCCCAAGCACCAGCATTGTTGTAGGCGAGGTACGGGTCGGCGATGTCGCTGGTTGGCAGGTTGAGTGGACCCGCGAGATAGAGAATCAGCATCAGCGCGAGCCATTGCGTTGGCAGGCTGTAGAACAGAATGCCACCCCAGACGGTGCCCTTATCGGCCAGTGTATTGCGTCGCCAGGCTGCGATCACACCCGTCGTGACACCGAGCATGATCGAGATGATCGTGCCGAGAAGAATCATGGGCAGTGTGTTCTTGATGGGCTGCCAGAGCTCGGAGGTGACAGGCTGCTCGGTGACAAACGAGCGACCAAAGTCGCCGTGCAGCGTCTGGTTGAGATAGATCACGTACTGCTCAGGCTTCGACTTGTCGAGGCCAAAATCGGCGCGGAGCTGTTGCTTGAACTCTTGCGTGCAGCCTTGGCAGCGGAGGGCAGAAGTGCGATCGCCCGGGGCAAGGCGAAACAGCACGAAGTTGAGGCTGATCGCGATAAAAACCGTGATCAGTGCAAACAGCGCACGACGACCAACGTAGGACCAACCGGCGCGCATCTACAAACCTTCAGTTGCGCGCCGGTTGATGATCATCCGTTCTGGTGGATGATGTCCCACGGAATCTTCGACATGCCCATCAAGAACGGCTCGCTGAGTCCGCCCCAATTTTTCGAGTAGGCGGAGATTGACTGCTTCTGAGCAACCCAGAGGTACGGGTGATCCTGGTTCTGGATGTCCTGCATCTCCCAGATGATGGCCTTGCGCTCTTCCTGATCGAGCGTGACGCCCTGCTCGTCGTAGAGCTTGTCGTAGGCCGGGTTGCAGTAGCCCGTGTCACTCCAACCGCCGAGCTGGTTGCAGAGTAGGACCGACAGCATGAAATCCGGGTCGATGTAGCCAACCCAGTCCCAGATCGCCAGGTCGAAGTCGAGATACTTCCAATCGGGAGCGCCGATTGCCTCGAACGCGGCGGTCGAGTCGAGCTTCTTGGCAGTGATGTTGATGCCGAGCTCGGCCCACGAGGTCTTGAGGATCTCAAACAGGCGATCGATGCCCTCGACGTTCTCGGGGACGATCACCTCCCAATCGAAGGTGGAGCCGTCGGGGCCGACACGAATGCCGTCGGCGCCACGCTTGTAGCCCGCGTCGTCGAGGATTTTGTTGGCGGCTGCGATGTCGTAGGTCGGGATCGGAATGTCCGTGTTGTTGTAGGGCGCAGACAGTTCCGTGAACATCGTGGCGACTGGTGTGCCGTAGCCGTTGAGGACGGTGTCGATGATCTGGGTGCGATCAACGGCCAAGTCGAGCGCGTTTTTAACCAGTGGGTCAAGCAGTTCGCGATTGTTTGTTTTCTTCTGATTCGAGTTGATTGGAATGTCGTAGATAAAGCTCGATTCGCCGACCTGGAGCGTGAAATTCGGATCGGTCGACCACTGCTTGGCGAGCGTGGGAGGCACCGTGTCTGCCGAGTCCAACTGGCCACCCTTGAGTGCCGCCAGCATCGCGTCGGCATTCTGGTAGACGGTCAGGCCGATTGCGTCGACGTGTGGGGAAGTCGTGTAATAGCCGGGGTTCTTCTCGAGGATCGTCGTGCCCTTCTTCTCGAAGGTCTTGACGTAAAAGGCGCCGCCACCGACCTGCGCGCCGTCCGCCATCGGATCCCACTTCTTGAGACCCTTGCCGTTAGCGCCAATGATCGGCTCAACCACGTGTTGCGGCAGGACGAAGAACTGCTGCAGTTGTGGCAGGACGTTTGCGACGGCCTTGTCGTAGGTGATCACGAGCGTCGTCGCGTCGGGCGCCTCGAAGTTGGTGGAATGCGAGATGAACGGCGCCATCATGGCGGCAGGTCCCTCGCCGTACTTGATCACGAGGTTGCCAGTGAAGGCAGCGTCGGCAGCCGTGATCGGCTTACCGTCAGACCACGAGCCGTTGGACTTGACCTTGAAGGTCCAGACCTTGCCGTCGCTCGAGGTGGTCCACGAGTCGGCCCAGTCACCCACGATCTTGTAGTCGGCGTCGTAGTGGACAAGCGTCGGGTAGGTCTCGGTCCAGAGGATATACGAGAGCGCGGAGAAGCCTACGAACGGGTTCATCGAGTCAGGGTTCGAGATCGTGCCAATACGAAAGATGCCGCCTTCCTTGATGGCTACAGTCTCTACGCCACCTGTTGTGGCGCTGTCGCCGCCACCACCAGGCGTGGTCGATTCGCCGCCGCCACAGGCCGCGAGCAGTACGATAGTGACCAACAAGACAATGCCTACGAGTAGCTTCCTCATGATGCACTTCCTCCCAAAGTTGCCGAGAGTCTAACGGTACGGTCAGGCGCTGTCACTATTTGCATGCGAGTCTGCGCAGGCGAAACGGGTGTGCGAAAATCGTTGACGGTGCAACTGGACCTCAGCAACATCGCGCGCTACGCCCACGGCTGCGCTGTGCTTGGTACCGGTGGGGGTGGAGATATTCGAATTCCTCTGATGATCGCGCAGGCTGCGATCGCGGAGTGCGGTCCTGTTGCGGTGATCCGACCCGAGGAACTCGCCGACGACGCCTTGGTTTTGCCCGTCGGCGGCTGGGGTGCGCCAACCGTCTGCATCGAGAAGTTCGACTCGGGCGACGAGGGGCGGTTGCTCTGCGAGGCGGCTGAGCGGTGGTTCAAACGGCCTGTCGCGGCGCTGATGGCCTCCGAGATTGGTGGTGGCAACGGTGTGCAACTCGTCTCGTGGTGTGCACGCATGGGACTGCCGCTGATCGACGCCGACGGCATGGGTCGCGCGTTTCCCGAGGGAGACATGTGCACGATGCATATCGCGGGTGTCTCTCCTGCGCCCGCCTTCTTCGCCGACGAGCGCGGCAACGTCATGACCACGCATCCGATCGACGCGCTCTGGCATGAGCGCATTGCGCGCCACCTCGTACTCGTCAGCGGCGGCGTAATCGCCGGGGCAGACCACCCCATGGATGCCGCCACGGTGCCAGAGGCGACGATTCCCGACACGGTCTCGTTGGCCCTGGCGATTGGCGAAGCCTTGGAGCGCGATGGCGTGGATGGAGTACTCGCGGTGGCCGGTGGTCGTCGGTTGGTGACGGGCAAGGTTGTCGACGTTGAGCGCCTGACGAGCGGCGGTTTTGCGCGTGGCGTGGTGACGGTGGAGGGGACGGGCGTGGATGCCGAACGCGTCGTCTCGATCCAGGTTCAGAACGAGAACCTGATCGCCTCTGAGAGCGGACGCACAATTGCGTGCACGCCGGATCTGATCACCATCGTCGATGCCGGCACGGGCGAGGCGATCTCGACCGAGCGGATCCGGTACGGCCAGCGTGTCACGGTGATTGGCATGCCGTGTGCCGACGTCTGGCGGACGCCACGCGGCCTCGAGATTGCTGGGCCAGAGCGCTTTGGCTATGACGGTCCCTGGGTGCCGATCGAAGCGGCTGGCCTGTGAGCACGCTGCGGATCGGCATCGACGTTGGTGGCACGAACACGGACGCCGTGCTGCTTGGTGCTGCGGGCGAGCTGCTCGCTCGCACGAAGACGCCCACCACAGAGGACCCAATCGATGGCATCACGAAGGCGCTCGGTGCTGTTGTCGGCACACACGCGAACGATATTTCGACCGTATCGCTTGGCACGACGCACGCACTCAACGCAATCCTGCGCCGCCGCGAGCTCGGCCGAGTGGCCGTGCTCCGGCTGGCTGGTCCCGCCACGCAGTCGGTGCAGCCGTTCGCCGGTTGCCCGGAGGATTTGCGCGCGGCCGTTGACGGTGGTTCTTGGATCGTGCGCGGCGGTGTCGAGATCGATGGGCGTGTCCATCCGCTCGACGTGGCCGAGGTGCGCGGCGTGCTTGCGCAGTGCGCCGGTGTCGACGGGATCGCGATTGCTGGCTCGTTCTCGCTGCAAGATCCCGTTCAAGAGCTCGAGGCCGCAGCGTTGGTGCGCGAAGTGCTTGGGTCAGAGATCTCCGTCTCTCTCGGGCATCAGGTCGGGGGCATTGGCTTGCTCGAGCGCGAAAACGCGGCGATCCTCAACGCCTCGCTCGGTGGCATCGTTGGTGGCGTGATCGACGCGTTTGTCGCCGCGCTCGCGACGCACGGCATTGTCGGTACCCCGTATCTGACGCAGAACGATGGCACGCTGATGAGCGTCGAGCAGGCGCGTGCCTTGCCGGTGCTGACGATCGGTGGTGGTGCCTCTAACTCGATTCGCGGGGCGGGCGTCTTGACGGGGCTGGCCGACGCACTGGTGATCGATGTTGGTGGCACGAGCACCGATGTTGGTGCGCTGGCCCAGGGCTTTCCGCGCGAGTCGGCCTTTGGCGTCGAGCTCGGCGGTGTGCAGACGAACTTCCGGATGCCAGACGTGGTCTCAATCGCGCTCGGCGGTGGCACGATCATTGGCACAGCGGGCGAGCTGGGGCCTGAGAGCGTCGGCTATCGCCTGCCCGAGCAGGCGCGCGTGTTCGGTGGCGACGTCCTGACGCTGTCGGACTGCGCCGTGGCGGCAGGTCGTGCCGCGATGGGCGACACGAGTCTGCTCGGAGGCGCTACGTGGTCCGAGGTGCTGGCGTCGGCAGATCTGCTGGTCGCCGATGCAATCGATCGCATGAAGCTGTCCCGCGGCGACGTCCCTGTCGTCCTCGTCGGTGGTGGTAGCGCGATCTTGCCAGCCACGCTGCCTGGCGCCAGCGAGTTGTTGCGACCAGCCGATTTCGATGTCGCCAACGCGATCGGTGCTGCTGTCGGTCTGGTCAGTGGCGATGCTGAGCACGTCCTCAACCTTGGTCGTGGTCGTGAGGCCGGCATCGAGGTGGTGCGGAGTGATGCGGCGGCCCGCGCACTGCTTGCTGGCGCCGACCCCGCTCTGCTCGAGACGATCCGCATCGACGAGGTCTCGCTCGCCTACACCGACCCGCCAATGTCGCGCCTGCGCGTCAAGGTCGCAGGCCCACCGCTCGCTTAACGGTTGGCTTTCAGGCTCGACGAGCCGCGATCAGCTTTGAAGCGTTGATGCTGGGAGGACATGACAAGTGCGCACTTGTCATGTCCGCCTCGCGTGTCGCTACTCCGTGCGGTAGATGTTGATCCAGGGACTCTTGGTCTCTGAGAGCGTGGGACTGCTGAGGCCACCCCATCTGCTTCCGTAGGCGTAGAGCACCTGCTGACGCGCAGTCCAGATGTAGGGCTTATCTTGATCGAGGATCTGCTGCATCTCCCAAACGATCGCCTTGCGCTGCTCCGGGTCCATAGTGGTGCCTTGTTCGGCGTAGAGCTCGTCGTAGGCAGGGTTGCAGTACCCCGTGTCGTTCCAGCCGCCGTACTGCGCACAGGTCGGCACCGAAAGCATGAAATCCGGATCCTCATAGGCTGTCCAGGTCCACATCACGATGTCCGACTCGAGGTACTTCGAGTCGGGCGCTGTGACCGCGCTCCAGGCTGCGCTCGCGTCGAGCGACTTCTGCACGATACTGACGCCGAGCTCTGCCCAGCCGGTCTTGATGATCTCGAACTCGCGATCGATCCCGTTGACGTCTTGGGGCACGATCACTTCGTACTCCATCCGATCGCCCGTCGGTGTCGTGCGAACACCATCCGCGCCGCGCAGGTAGCCCGCCTTGTCGAGTAGTTCGTTGCCGAGGGCAATGTCGTAGGTCTCGGGTGTGATGCTCGGATCGTTGTAGATTCTCGACAGCGGCGTGATGATCGCGGCGCCAGGCTCGGCAAAGCCGTCAAAGACGATATCGATGATCTTCTGCCGGTCGACACCGTGGGCGAGTGCCTCGCGCAGCCGAGGATCCAGTAACTCGCGGCGCTTCGGCTTGTCTGGATTCGAGTTGAAGGCGAGGTAGTAGAGCGTCGATGGCTCACCGACCACAAGCTGGATCTTCCGGTTCGACTGGTACTGCTTGGCCAGTGTTGCTGGAATCGTGTCGACCGCGTCAAGCTGGCCGGCGTTGAGTGCCGCGAGCATGGCGTCAGCGTTCTGATAGACCGTCCAGCCAACAGCATCCACGTGAGGCTTCTGGCCGTAGAAGCCAGGGTTGCGAGTCAGGATTGTTGTGCCTTTGTTGTCGTAGGCCGTCACGTAGAACGATCCACCACCGACGATCGGCAGTGAACGTCCCGGGTCCCACTGCTTGAGGCCCTTGGCGTTGTTTGCCGCTAACGGCTCGAGCACGTGCTGCGGCATCACGTAGAACCATTCGAGCTGGTCAAGCGCCGATGCGACAGGTGAGTCGTAGGTGAGCACGAGCGTCGTGTCGTCGGGGGCATCGAGTCGCACAACGTGCCCAAGCGATGGTGCAAGCACCGCCGTCGGACCAGCCGCGTGCGCGATGATGAGGTTGCCGGTATAGGCAGCATCGGCTGCAGTCAGCGGCTTGCCGTCCGACCATTTGCCGCCGGCCTTGAGCGTGAAGGTGTAGACCTTGCCGTCGGGCGAGACGGTCCACGATTCGGCCCAGTCACCCGTAGTTTCGAGGTTCTCGTCGGATTGAACGAGCGTCGGGTAGATCTGCGGAAAGAGCGCGGCGGTGCCAATCACCGAGGTGAAGGGGTTGAGCGTGTCGAGACCTATCGTGGTGCCAAATCGGAGGATGCCGCCCTCAACGATCGGTCGTTCATCGTTGCTACTCGTGGGAACGCCTGTGCTCTGGGTCGTGTCATTGCTGGGCGTTGTCGAGACGCCGCCGCCACAGCCAGCCAAGAGCAAACTGACGAGCCCGAACGTCGTAATCGCGTATCTAAAGGTCACGATGATTGATTCTACGAGAAGATACTAAACTGTTTGAGTCAGTTCGTCTACGAGTGCAACGAGGGGTGGGGATGTCGATGCGAACCGACGTGCAGGGTCTATCGATCGACATTCAGGTGCACGGAGAGGGCCGCCCGCTCCTGATGCTGCACGGCTGGTCTGCAGACCACACCTATCTCGTGGCGGATCTCGACGCACTCGTGTCCGAGCAGGGCGACTGGCAATGCATCTACTTCGATCTGCCGGGGCACGGCTCGACGCCAGCACCCGATTGGCTGCATAGCCAGGCGCAGATGCTGGCAATCGTGACCGCCATTGCCGACCAGGTGATTGGTGGGAAACCCTTCGCCGTGGCCGGCAATTCGTATGGTGGCTACCTAGCGCTCGGCCTCGTGCGCACTATTCCCGAGCGATTGCTGGGAGCAGCACTGCTCGTCCCCGACCTGCCGGGTGCAGACAATTCGCGCGATCTACCAGAGCCCGTCACGCTCTATCCGGACGCGTCGCTCTTCCACGATCTTTCCGCCGATGAGGCCTGGATTCCCGAGGGACTCGTCGTCCATGAGCAGCGCATGCTTGACGAGATCCGCGCGTACGACATGCCCGGCTATCGGGCCTGTGACCGCGCGTTTTTGGAACGCCTCAACGCGCAGTATGTGCACACTGGCGCGGCGGCCGATGGTACGAAACCATTCCAGCAGCCGAGCCTGATCGTCACTGGTGCGCAGGATGCGACCGTGGGGTGGCGAGCGCAGCAGGCGCTGCTACCTGAGTTCCCACGGGGCACCTTCGCGCGACTCGACCTCGGTGGGCATCACATCGGGCGGATCGAGCGCCCGCAGCTGTTCCGGGCGCTCGTCGCCGATTGGCTCGAGCGCGTCCAGCGCGCGAGCATCTAAGTTCGGTCAGTCCGCGGTGCGCGCGATCGTACTCCAAGCGAGCTTCGATACGTAGACGAGGTACGGCGGGGTGATACCCGTCCAGCCGCCCCTGTAGGCGCGGATGAACTCGGACTGCGCGATGAAGATGTAGGGGTGGTCCCGGTAGAGGATCTGCTGCATCTCGTGCACGATCTCGATGCGCTTGGCCGGATCCATCTCGTCGGCCTGCTTGGCGTAGAGGGCGTCGTACTCGGGGTTGCAGTAACCCGTATCTGACCAGTTGCCGAACTGGTCGCACATCACCGTCATCAGCATGAAATCCGGATCGATGTAGCCGAGCCACGACCACATGTGGATGTCGAAGTCGAGGTACTTGCCGTCGGGTGCCATCATCACGTCCCAGGCGGCGCTGCCGTCCATCGGGCTACCGACGGTCTCGATCCCAATCGCCTTCCAGTCCTCTTGGATGATCTCGAACTTGCGCTGCTGGCCCTCGATGTCGTCCGGCAGGATCACCTCGTAACTCATCCGCTCGCCCTCGGGCGTCGTGCGGATGCCGTCTGTGCCCCTCGTGTAGCCGGCGTCGTCGAGCAACTGGTTGGCGAGTGCGAGGTCGTAAGCCTCCGGCTTGATCGTGGGATCGAGATAGTCGCCGGCGATCGGGGTGAGGATACTGGCGGCTGGTGCGGCACGCCCGTTGTAGACCGTCTCGATGATCTTGTCGCGATTCACGGCATGGGCCATGGCGTTCTTTACGACAGGGTCGAGCAGCTCGCGGTGGTTCGTCTTCTTGGGATTCGCGTTGAAGCCGATGTTGACGACGTCCGGGACGAGGCCCTCGACAACCTGCACGTCCGGCATCGCCTTAACTTGATCGACGAGCGTGACGGGAACCTTATCCATCGCATCAATCTCACCGGCCTTGAAGGCGCTGACCATCGCGTCGGGGTTCTGGTAGACGGAGATGCCGATCGCATCGAGGTTGGGCTTGGGTCCGTAGTAACCAGGGTTACGCTCAAGCAGCGTGGTGCCCTTTTCGTCGTAGACCTTGACGGTAAAGGGGCCGCCGCCGACGAGCTCGCCCTCGGCCTTCATGTCCCACTTATCGAGGCCCTTGCCGCCGTTGCCGACGTGCTTCTCGAAGACGTGCTTGGGCAGGATGTAGAAGGGCTGCAGGTTGGCGAGCGCGGTCGCCTTCGGCTCTGCGTAGGTAACCACCAGCGTCTGGGCGTCCGGCGCATCGACAGATTCGACCCCGTCGATGTAGCCGGCCGTCAAGCCGGTCGAGACGTCCCTGTACTTGAGCACCGTCTCGAAAGTCCAGACCGCATCGGCCGAAGTCAGCGGCGTGCCATCCGACCACTCGCCGGGACGCAACGAGAAGGTGTAGGTGCGGTTGTCGTCCGAGACGGTCCACGACTCGGCCCAGTCGCCTGTCAACTTGTAGTCCTCGTCGTACTGGACGAGCGCGGGATACATCTCCTGAAAGATGATGTACGAAACTTGGTTTGAGCCTACGAACGGATTGATGCCGTCTGGAGGATCGGTGTACCCGATTCGCAATATCCCGCCCTCTTTGATCGGCGCAGCGGCATCGCTTCCGCTACTGCCCGCTTCACTATCGCCGGTGGTGCCACCGGGTGTTGTCGAGGTACCGCCGCCGCAGGCACTGAGGACTGCGACCAAGACGAGCAAGGCAAAGGTGAATGTGATGCGGCGCATGAGGAACTCCTGACTCTTCCGACAGGGTACAACGGTTTGGCACGCTATGGGAAGGGGCGGAGGGGCGATCAGCACCACCTCGTTACACTCCCAAACCTATGGATCGCCGAGCAGAACTAGAAGAGCGCACGCGCTACGAGGCCGCCGAGGTTGAGGGGCGCGTCTTCGCGGGCTGGGCTGAGGCCAACGTCTTTACGGCCGACCCGAATGCTCCGGGCGAGCCGTATTGCATCGCTTTGCCGCCACCGAATGTGACGG
>SXGR01091455.1_pt1 | contig 13108 bp, 13 predicted proteins | sample 3174711 | NCBI WGS metagenome assembly SXGR01 (sample SAMN11356860, study PRJNA531348) | freshwater metagenome | isolation source: freshwater sample F1-60 | place: China: Fuxian Lake, Yuxi | collected 2017-12-25
AAACGCGAGTGCACACGCCGCGCTTCTGCGGGGCAGCGCCGAGAGCGGGCACCTTGGTCTTTTCGGACGGGGTGCGGCGCGGCGCGCGAATCAGCTGACCTGTCGTGGCCATGCAGTCTCCAGATCTACAGCGTTTGAGAACCAAAACGACCGGACAGAAGACATCGCTCGCAGGGCCCGCAAAAACATCTCGCGTCGCCGCGAGAGAACCCGGACCTACGACCGACAGCTCGACGACCGGCTGCGGCGGGCGACCCCCGAGACAACCCGGGCCGCCTCCTTAAGAGAGAGGGAGCGGCCCGGCGCTTGAAAGTCGCTGTTTTTCGGAAACCCGACCACGGGTCCCCGAGAGAGGCCGCGGATTCTAGGTAGCGCCCCGGGGACTGTCAACCGCCCGCGCGGCAAAGCGCTCGACGAAATCGCGAGTGTCGCACCAGACGGCGTGCCAATCGGCGAGCACAGCGCGCCCGGCATCGGTGATCCGGTAGTACCGACGCGGCGGTCCGGAATAGGACGGAACGATCCGGCTGGCGAGCCAACCTTTGGCGGCGAGCGCACGCAGTACCGGGTAGAGACTGCCCTCCTTGAAAATCGGCTCGGCGTCCCGCCCCTGCTGCAGGCGCTTGGCGATATCGTAGCCATAGAGGTCGCCCTCGCTGGACTCGAGAACGCCTAGCAGCACGAAACCGACCAAGCCCGCGTTCAAATCCCTCTGAAATTTGCGTGAAACGTCGTTCATGACGGCTATTCTCTCATAGTCGATACTAGTTGCCATTCGGTAGCGAATAGCAATGTTGTCTGGTCGGCGGGGTTCAGAACCCGCTGTAGTTGAATGACACGCTGACCCGCAGCGCCCGCGAAGGATTCGGTGGCACCTCGTGCCGCAGCCAAGTCTCGAACAGCACCACCTGGCCCGAGCGGGCGGGAACCGTGTGCCAGGGGTGCAGTTCCGGGGGCGCGTCCGCGTGTCGAGGCGGTGCGGCCATGTAGCGATCGAGCCGCGGGTCCTCGAACTTGAGCCCCGAAGAACCCGCCGGGGTACGCACGTAATAGGTGCCGCTGATCGCCGAAAGCGGATGCAGGTGCAGGCTGTGCACCACACCCGTCGGCATGAGGTTGACCCAGCAGTCGGTCATCACCAGTTCCCGACCGCGCAGATCGAAGGCAACTTCGGTCGCGAAACGCCGCAGGTGCGGTCGCAGCCAGCGCTCGAGCGTGGCAAAGGTCGGCGAGATCTGCTGCAGCCGGCACTGCGAACCGTACGAGGTGTAGCCACCCGGATAACTGCGCCGCGACCACCGGCGACCCGCGACATCATCCTCGCGCAGCTGCAACGCCTCCTGCAGCAAGCGTCGATTGAGCGCCGCGACGCCCGCGCGACGCAGCGGCGCCACATTAAGATTAGCGTTGGAAAAAGTTTTCGGCTGGCGCTCACGGCTTGACGATCTTGGGTTCGGGTCGACCGCGGTAGACGAGACGGCTGAGCGTGCGCAGCGAACCCGGAAAGTGCCGGGCAAAGAAAACGATGAACTTGCCATGTCCGGTGACCACTATTTCGGCACGTCCGCGGGACACGCCGCGGACGATCTCGCGGGCGGCACGCGGCGTACCGACGCGCAGCCACTGCGGGATGGGATCGCGGGTCTCGGGCTGAACGACTCCGTGATTATTGGTCTTGCGGATATCGGAATCGACAAAACCCGGTGAAACCAGCGTCACGCGGATACCCTCGGGCGCAAGATCGCCATGCAGCGTCTCGGCGAGTGCGCGCACCGCGAACTTGCTCATCGAATAGGCCGACATTGCGGCCGAGGCAGCATAGCCCGCCACACTGCCCACCAATACGAGTTGTCCGCGGCTGGCGCGCAGCGCAGGCAAAGATTCTTTGACGGTGCGTAACAATCCAAAAACGTTGGTCTCGAACTGTCGTCGATAATCTTCGATCGATAGTTTTTGTATGGTCCCGGCCACGCCGAAACCCGCGTTGGCATAAACGATATCGACGCCGATGCCGCGCGCGGCGAGCTCGTCGAGCGCTCTCGCGACCTCACCCTCGCAGTTCACATCCCCTTGATGGATGCTGACCTCGGCTCCGAGCGAGCGCAGCTCCGCGGCCAGGGATTCGAGCAGCACGGCACGACGGGCGAACAGGGCGAGGTAGGCGCCGCGGCGGGCGTACTCCCGAGCGAGCCCTGCACCGATACCGGCCGAGGCGCCGGTGATGAAGACGGTTTGGCATTTGGGCATGGGGACGGCTCCTCGCGGGGTTCGGTTCCGCACTTTGGCAGGCATTATCGAACAACACGTTGACAGGAGCGCATCGAAGCGCAATATAGGTACAGAACCGGCGGGCGATGGGCAAATGTCGCAATCGGGTCAGTGGGGGAAACAACATGACGAGCCATCGGCTTGCAAGGGACCGAAACTCCTCATTGTGCATCGGCGTGGTGCTGTGTGTGCTTTGGAGCGTCTCCACGATCCTGTCTGCCCGCGCCACCGAGAGCGAGCCGTTGCCGAGCGCCGAAGCCCGCAAGCTTTACACGCTCGGACAACTGATCTCGCGCACCCTCAATGGCTTCAGCCTGAACGAGCAGGAACTCGAGTGGGTGAAATCGGGAATCGACGACGGCGTGCTCGGCCACTCCTCAAAAGTGGATCTCGCTGCCGAGGCCGAAGGCCTGACCACGCTGCAAGGTGACCGACGTGCCGCCACGCTGCAACGGGAAAGATCAACCGGGACCGCCTACATCGCAGCGGTAGCACGCACGCCAGGCGTCGAACGACTCGAGAGCGGGCTGATCATCGAATCTTTGCAAGCCGGTACTGGCGAGCGACCTTCTGCACTCGATCACGTGAGCGTTCATTACGAAGGTCGGCTGATCGACGGCACCTTGTTCGAAAGCTCGCGTGGCAGTGGCACGCCGGCCACGCTACCGGTACGCGGCGTAATCCCGTGCTGGAGCGAAGCGCTGCAAAAAATGCGTGTCGGCAGTCGTAGTCGAATCGTTTGTCCGGCCGAACTCGCTTATGGCGAGCGCGGCTCGCCGCCGGCCGTCAAGCCCGGTGCGACGCTGGTGTTCGACATCGAACTGCTTGCCGTCGTGCGCTGAGCGCGCGTCGGTCCATAGTTGCGCTGCAGATAATCAACGAGCTGTCGCGCCTCGTCGTCGGTAATGGGTGCCTTGAAGGCGTCGCGCATCTTGGTGACCGAGGCCTCCCAAAGGGCGCGTGTACCAAAGCGCGCGTGCATCTCGATGTAGTCAATGCTGTGACAGACGCTGCAGTGCGCCATGAAAAGTTCGCGGCCCTCGCCCGCAGCCGCCTCGGGCTCGGCTGCGGCGCGGGGCGCAGCGACGCCCAACGCGAGTACGATCAAAAATGACAGCGGAGAAATAGTCGCTGTAGAGCGTCTCATATCTGCACCTCCACCCTCACGCGGTGATAAGCATTGTGTTGATAGCCCGAGGGATTGGAGATGGGCGTTTCGACCTGCGATTGACCCGCTTTGTTGGCAGCACGCGCCCACACTTCACGGACACCGGGGGCGAGCGTCGGCCAGTCACCGCGCCAGACGCGGAAGGAATACGGTCCGAGATCGTCGCCGAGTTCGCAGCGCCGCCACGACGCACCGCGATCGAACGACAGTTCGACCCGATCGATCCCTCGGCCGGCATCCCAGGCAATTCCTGAAAGTGTAGATCGACCCGCTCGCAGTGTCCCGTCGCGCTCCATCGAGGTGATCAAGGAATTGACGGCGATCTCGGTGACCGGCGTACGCTCCGCCGTTTCCTGTCCGGGAAAACGCTCGACCAAAGGAAACAACTGTCGCGGCATGCGGTAGGCCGAGGCCATCCAGAAGTTTTTTTCGTTGGCGTCCAGCACGCTGATCCGATTGACGTGCTTCAACCAATAGGTCGCCGTCCAGTCGGGCACGACCCTCCGCAGCGGGAAGCCGTTGAGAAAGGGCAACGGCGCGCTGTTCATTTCATAGGCGATGAGCGTGTCGGGGTGCAGCGCCTTGACGAGCGGCAGCGACTTGATGAAGTCCGGGATACCCTCCAACGGCGGCGCATCGGCGGCGTCGAAGGAGATCTCCACCGCGGACGCTTTGAGTCCGGCACGCTGCAGGACGTCGGCGAGCCTGACTCCCCGCCACCGTGCGTTGCCCATCGCGCCATGACCCCACTGCAGACCTGCCACCGGGGGCTCGAAGAGGCCGCGACGATTACCCGAGCACTGACAGACCGCAACGATTTCGGTCACTGGGAAATCGCGGCGCAGGTCGGCGAGCGACAGGCTTAAAGAGCGCTCGGCTGCAGGACCGCCGATCTGCAGTCGGAAATCGTCGGCGACTATTTCCGGAATCACTGCATGGTGATAACGAACAAAGAACGCCTCGTTGGGCGTCAGCGCACTGCGGAAATACTCGATGGAGGTTTCCAAGTTAGTCGGTCGCTCGGTCAGGCGCCGCAGCGCTATTTTGCCGGGCAGGGCGACCAGCGCCTCCCGGCCAGTCGCCAAACCCTGCTGCGTGGCGGCCAGTACCTTGCGCGGCAAACCTGCCGCCGCTGCGGCGATCGCCGTCCAGGCCGCCCCCGCCAAAAGTCTGGTAGTCAGATCGCGCCTGTTCAGGGTCATGACTTTCCACCGCAGGACGTTCTTTGGACGGCCCAAGCATGCCAGAATCGTCGTCACATCTGCACATCACCCCGGGAGTGAACCGTGAAGTTTTCGAAATTTGAATTGGCATGTCTCATCGTCGTTGCCTCGACCGTCTTCGGCAGGATCGCCGACGCGCAAATGGGTGCGCCGGCCGCCAAAAGCGACATCGCCGTCGCCATCGAAAAGGCGCTCGCAAGCCCGATCCGCACTGCCGAGGAACGCGCACGCGACAACCCGGAACGCAAGCCCGTACAGACCCTCGAATTCTTTGGTCTGAAGCCCGACATGACCGTCATCGAAGTCATGCCGGGCGCAGGTTGGTACACCAAGGTGCTCGGTCAGGTGCTCGCTGACAAAGGCACGCTGCACGTGTCGGTGGGCGCCTCACGACTCGAGCCACGTCTGAAGGAGTGGGGTCTCGATAAGGTCAAAGTGTCGGATGGCAAGTTCGTCACCAAGCCCTCGGGACAGCGCGGCGTTTTCGATGCCGAGACGATCGAGATCCCGGTGAAGAACGCCGACCTCGTGCTCACGTTCCGCAACGTGCACAACATGACGCCCAACGCGCGCGCACTGTTGAACAAGGCCGTGTTCGATGCCTTGCGGCCGGGTGGTGTCTACGGCATCGTCGATCACACCCGACGACACAACGAACCGACCTCTCCCGAAAACTGGCGGCGTATCGACCCGGCGGTCGTGATCAAAGAAGCGTTGGATGCAGGCTTCTCCTTCGAAGCGTTCAGCGACCTGCACTACCGACCCGACGATGAGCTCAAGTACGACAGCCAGCGCTCATCGATCGCCGGCTACAGCGACCGCTTCACGCTCAAGTTCCGCAAGTCTGTTCGCTGATCACCGGCGTGTACACGCTCGTCATCGTCAACAAGAACTACTCCTCAGTGGTCGCTGCGACCCTGGGTGCTGATGCGCACCCTGCGCATCGACTTTGAGGAGATGCTGATTCCACTCGGCGAACCCGGTAGCACGGAACTCCTCCGTCTGCACTCGCCGAGCGGGCTGGTACCGTGCCTGCACGATGGCGAACTGCGGATCTGGGACTCGATCGCCATCGTCGAATATCTGGCAGAGCGACACGAGGGCATATGGCCCGCCGAGCGGGCTGCCCGCGCGTGGGCACGCTCGGCCGCCGCCGAAATGCACTCGAGCTTTCAGGCCTTGCGCAACACCTGCAGTATGACTTGCGGTCAACGCGTGGTGCTGCGCGAGAAGCCAACCGTACTCGAGCGCGAGTTTGCGCGCCTGCAAACGATCTGGCTGCAAGGACTATCGCGCTTCGGCGGTCCCTTTTTAGGCGGGCAGACATTCACCGGCGTCGATGCGTTCTTTGCGCCAGTGGCGTTCAGACTGCAGAGCTATCACCTGTCTCTCGGCGGTGATTGCGACGCCTACGCCGCAAGGCTGCTCGCCCTGCCCGCGATGCGCGAGTGGTACGAGGCAGCGCTACGCGAGCCCTGGCGCGAACCGGCGCACGAAAGAAAAATCAGCGACGTCGCCGCCGAGATCGTCGATCTGCGCCGAACGGCGTTGCGTCAAACGGATCTGCGCCAAAGTAAAACCTAAACCTCCCGCCGAAAATCTGCGGCAGCAGAAAACTTAGGCTGACGAGCCCGCTTACATCTCAGGCTTCGCGTCCTTGCGAGCCGTCACGGCGCAGTTCACCAAAATCCACTTCATGTTCATCGCGATGCGCTCGGCGTCGGGGTCGGTGAACGCGTAGCCGTGCTCCTTGGTCGAGCCGTCGGGCAGGCGCTCGAGCACGGACAGCACCAGCGAGTTGCGATTGAAGTAGGCGTTGGCTTCGTTGAGCACCTGCCAGGTCACGGCCCGCAGGTTCAGCGCCAACTCACGCTGCGGCAGGTTGCGCGCGGGGTCCGCCTTAGCAGTGAACCAGCGCGTGTCGCCTTTGTCATGCAGCAGCATATCGTCGTAGCGCATGAACGCGATGTCCACGCCGCCACCCACGCCGGGTACGTCGGCGTAGCAATGGAAGTAGCGTGACCGCTCGAGCCAGAACGGTTCGCCCGAAGCCACGCCACTAATCCGCTGCCCGCTCTTAACGACCCACTTGTGATCGTGAAACCACAGGCTGCTGCGCGATAGCGAGATTTCATTGTCGGTATAGACCTGTTGGCCCTCCCACTCGAAGCGACAGGCTTTGTTTCCCTGCAGTCCGCGAAAATGGTCAGCACGGCGCTTGAAGACGTAGTCACAGCCCTTAGTGCGACGCAAATCTTTGGGCTGCAGCGTCTGCAACTCGGTATTCGTGATCTCGCCTTGCATGCGCAGATAGTGACGCATGGTCACCTCGTCGGCTGCAGGGCCCGCATCGAGCGTGGCAAGCCGGTACGAACTAACCGGACCTGCAGCCGTCTCACTGCGATTCACCCAAAGATAAACGTGACGACCGAAAGCGGGTGCATCTACTCGCGTGATAGTAGTCGACATGCGCGGATGACGGTCGGCAGTCGGTAACTTCCGGCGAACATCGAAATAGCTTTGATTCGAATTGTCGTAATGCCCCGGTAGCGACTCCGCCATGATGTTCAGGTTGCGCTCGCCGGGCGTCGAGTCCTGCCCTTGCGCCAGTACTTGCGGACCGACAACCGCGACCCCGACCATCGTCAGGCCAATCAACACCCGGCCGATCGAGGCGAGTGGGTTGATGCACCGTTTTCTTGTCATGGAACACCGGGCTTGCAGAGAGACCAGGCCCATCATGCCGCAGCTTGGGAGCTTGTGAGAACATGCACGTATGACAACCACCATTTCCGCGCGACTCCTCGCGCCTCGTCGTACCGCGCCGGGCGCGGCATTGGTCCCGCTGTTTACGCTGTTGCTCCCCGCGGTATCGCAAGCAGCCGGATCGCAAGCGCTCGCACCGCAGGCAGCGGTTGCACGAGTGGCGGTCGCCGCCCCCGACCGCTATGGCGCCGAGGTCGCCGAGTCCGTTTTGCAAAATGGTGGTAACGCCGTCGATGCCGCCGTCGCCACGGCCTTCGTGCTCGCCGTCACTTTTCCGGAGGCCGGCAATCTCGGCGGTGGTGGTCTCATCACGCTCAAGATGGGAACGTCTACCGCGTTTCTCGATTTCCGCGAAGTCGCACCGCAGGGCGCGAGCCGCGACATGTACCTCGATGCGGCTGGCAAACCCATCCCGGGCGCGTCGTTGGTCGGACATCGTGCTGCTGGAGTTCCCGGAACGGTTGCTGGCCTCTGGGAAGCGCATCGTAAATACGGCAGCCGATCGTGGAATGAACTGTTGCAGCCCGCCATCCAGCTGGCGCGCGACGGCTTCGTTCCCGCCAAACACCTGATCAACAGCGTCGCCGAGTCCTTGCCCGACTACGCTGGCAAAACGAATTTCGCCGATTACTTCGGCAAACTCGGTGAGCGTCGATTTAAGCAGCCGGAGCTTGCACGTACGCTGCAGAGGATCGCGCAGTACGGCTCTGCAGGTTTTTACGCCGGCCGCACCGCAGAGCTCATCGAGGCCGAAATGCGTCGTGGCAACGGGCTGATCACGCGCGCCGACCTAGCGGCCTATCGCGCCATCTGGCGCGAACCCCTGAGCGTACGCTGGCGCAACTTCACCTTGGTATCTGCGCCGCCTCCGAGCTCGGGAGGCATCGCCCTCGTGCAGCTGCTGCGCATGAAAGATGCGCTCGCCAAAGATTTCGCCGGGGTATCACATAACTCTGCGACCTACGTTCACCTGATCGTCGAAATCTCCAAGCGGGTGTTCGCCGATCGCGCCAAATATCTCGGTGATCCGGATTTCGTGCGGGTCCCGGTCGCAGCCTTGATCAACGAGGACTATCTGCAACGACGCGCTGCCGGGGTACGACGCGATGCCATTTCACCGCTGACCGCCGTCAAGCCGGGGCTCGCCGAAAGTGCGGAAACCGCGCACTTCTCGATACTCGATGGGGCGGGCAACGCAGTCGCTCTGACCTACACCCTGAATGGCGGCTTCGGCAATGGTGTCGTGGTCGAGGGCGCGGGGTTTCTGCTCAACAACGAAATGGACGACTTCAGCACTAAACCCGGTGTGCCGAATCTGTTCGGCGTGGTCGGCGGCGTCGCCAATGAAATTCATCCTGGCAAACGCATGCTGTCGTCGATGACCCCGACACTCCTGCTCGAGAATGATCGGGTACGTATGGTGCTCGGCACACCGGGTGGCTCGACTATTTTCACCAGCATTTTCCAGACTATGGTGAATCGTCTCGACTTTGGCATGAGCGCCGCCGATGCGGTCGCCGCCGCGAGATTCCACCACCAACTGCTGCCACCGACCCTGATTGTGCACAGCCGCTGTTGCGCGCTCGGTGACGAACGTACGCGGGCCGATCTCAAGGCTCTCGGCTACGACGTCAAACAAAGCCCCTGGGAATTCGGTGACATGCAGGTGATCGACGTCGACGCCCAGGGCGTCGTCACGGCCGCCGCCGATCCGCGCGGGCGCGGAGTGGCCCGCGTCTTCGACGCCCGCTAGTTCGATGGGCCTTCGGGCGCCGACAGACGCACGGTCTCGTCGCGTAGGGGTCGCGGCGTCACGTCCACCGGCTCGATGGGCTCGAGCCGGGTGGGGTCGAGTGCCGGGTCGAGGTCGCGCAGTCGACGCGCGGTGACCATCACCCGACTCTCCAAAGAATTGATGGCCGAATTGTAGCCATCGACGGCTTGTCGGATACCCTTGCCGACCTTGACCCAGTGCTCACCCATGACCGAAAGACGATCGTAAAGATCTTTGCCGAGTGTGCTGATTTTCTCGGCATTACGGGCGATCTCCTCCTGGCGCCAGCCGTAGGCAACCGCTCGCAACAAGGCGATGAGTGAAGTGGGCGTCGCGATCATCACACCCTGTTCGACACCCGCCTCGATCAAGGCCGGGTCCTGCTCGAGCGCTGCACTGAAGAATACCTCGCCGGGCAGGAACAGCACTACGAATTCCGCACTGCCGCGAACCTCCGCGGCGTAGCCCTTACGCGAGAGCGCGGCCAGGTGGCCCTTCACGGCCTTGGCGTGCTCCTGCAGTCGCAGCGCACGCGTCGCGTCGTCACGCGCGTCGAGCGCGGCGAGATAGCCCGCCAGCGGGACCTTGGAGTCGACGATCACGCTGCGACCACGCGGTAAATGAATGATGAGGTCGGGACGCAATTTGCCATCCTCGCCTTCGATCGACTGCTGTTCACGAAAATCGCAGTGATCGAGCATGCCGGCGAGTTCGACCACGCGCCGCAACTGGATCTCGCCCCAACGGCCGCGCACGGTCGGTTGTCGCAGCGCACCGACGAGGTTGCTGGTCTCGCTGCGCAGCGCAACCTGCTCGCGCATCAGCTGCTGCACCTGTTCGGTCATCGACTGGTAGGCCACGGCGCGGTTTTTTTCGAGATCTCGGACCTGGACGTCAAATTTATCCAGGGACTCGCGGATAGGCTTCAAGGTATCGTCGATACGGCGCTGCCGCGTCTCGAGATCGGTTCGTGCCTGCGCCTGGAAGGTCTCGAGCTGCGTGCGCGCCAGATCGAGGAACTGCTGGTTGTTGCTACGTAGGGCGTCGGCAGAGATCGCCTTGAAAGCGTTGGCGAGCTGGTCACGCGCCATCTCGAGCAGCGTCAGCTTATCGGCAGACACTTCCTGCTCGCGCGCCAACGTCGCCTGCAAGGCCGCGCTCTCGGCGGTGAGCGCCAGCACGCGCGACTGCAACTGCTCGATCTCGGCGAGATGTCGCGCCGAGGGGCGCTGTCGCGCAAAGAGCGCACCCAGAACCGCACCGATGGCCCCGCCCGCCAGGAACAACAACAAAAAATCCCAAGACTCCGTCATCGCTATCCCCCGCCCGGCTGTTCGGCCCACCCATCGGTTCGACGCTCGATTCGCCTGCACTATAAAGCCGATCAGGCTCAAATGGTGAGCCATGCGCCACCGTGACAAAATATCGCAATGAAAGAAACCCGCAGCCCCCGCGCACGTAACCTGCACCGGCGGACGCAGCCCGACCAGTTCGACGTCATCGTCATCGGCGCGGGATCGGCCGGTTTGCCGCTCGCGATCCGCGCAGCCGAGCGCGGCGCACACGTGCTGCAGCTCGAGGCCGACTATCGCATCGGCGGCACCTTGCATTGGTCCTCAGGGCAAATCAGTGCAGCGGGAACGCGGCTACAGCATTCGCAAGGTATCGATGACAGTCCCGACGAGCACTTCCGCGACGCGCAGCGCATCGCCCACGGACGCATCGATCCGGTGGTACTGCGTCTGTTCGTCGATCAGGCCGCAGCCACGATCGACTGGTTGACGGATCTGGGTTTTGCACCCGCACCCGGGACGCCGGTGGCGGGTGAAGCCCACGAGGCTTACTCGACGCGACGATATCTTTGGGGCGCTAACAAGGGGCTCTCCATCCTCGAAGCTCTGCGCCCGAGCCACGATCGCTGGGTACGCGAGGGCCGCATCGATCTGCGACTGCAGACCCGCATGACGCGACTCTTGACGGATACACGCGGCAAGGTGATCGGCGTCCGCGCCAACACTCCCGCCGGCGAGGTCGAGTTTCATGGGCGGAACGTCGTGCTCGCGAGTGGCGGCTATGCCGCAAATCCGGAACTCTGGAAAAAACTCACCCCCGTCCACCCGCTCTGCTCGCACGCCAACCCCTACTCGCGGGGCGATGGCATCGTCGTCGCCAGCGAGCTCGGCGCGCCCATCGACGGCAGCGACAAATTTCTTTGTACCTTTGCAGGCGTACTCGAAAATCCTCGCGATCTGCGTACCGGTAGCCTGCTGCTGCTGTCGCCAGGAGCGCGCAAGGTATGGGAAATCTTCGTCGACCAGCGCGGACGCCGCTTCATGCAGGAGGACCACCCGAGCATCGACTACCGCGAGCGAGCTCTGCTGCGCCAGCCCGCCACCCGCATGCACATCGTGTTCGACCGCGCGATCCTGCAGAACGCGGCGACGATCACGCTCGAGCCGACGGCGAGCTATCGCGCTCGCTTTGGCCGCCATCCGGCATTCGTAAAGGCAAAAACCCTGGCCGAACTCGCCCGCAAGCTCGGCGTACCTGCAACCAACCTGCGACGCAGCGTTCGCGATTACAACGCCGCCGTCGCCGCGCGAGCCGGCGACCGACAAGGCAAACAATTTTTAATCCGCCCGATCGAAAAGCCACCTTTCTATGCGATCAAGGCTCAGGGGCTCACGGTAGTGAGCCCGGCAGGTCTCAAGGTCGATCGCAAACTGCGAGTGATCGGCGGCAACGGTCGACCGATCCGCAATCTGTACGCCGCTGGCGAAGTCCTCGGCTTCGGCAGAACCTCGGGCGATGCATTCGTCGGCGGTCTGTCGCTCACGCCAGCGCTCACTTTCGGTCGCTTGCTCGGCGAGGAGCTGCTCAGCTGGTGATCAGCTGCCGATGAGACGGGAGGCGCCGCCCTTGGCGAGCGCAATGTCGAGCAGCACCGGCAGCAGACGCTTGCGGGCCTCGTCGAAGGACACCGCCGAGAGCGCAAAGCGCACCGCGAGTGCCGCCACGGGCTCGCCATCGACAATTACCGGGACGGCGAAACTGCCCTGCTCGGTGAGCCGCAGCGGACGCGTACAGCGCGCATGGCCCCGTTCGCGCGTCAGCGCCATGTCGCGATCGAAGGCCGCACGATCCGCCCAGGCGGCGAGCGTTTCTTCAAGTCGATTCGGCCAAAGATGATCGAGCAGCGTGTCGCGAACTCGCGGACTCGAGAATGCGATGATGGCGCGGCCTGATGCCGTAGTCAGCACCGGTACACGCATGCCGCGCTCAAAGTATTCCACCGCGAAACCGCTTTCGCGATCCGTGGAGTCTTCGATCAGCATCTCCGGAAATTGCAGCCGCATCAGGCTCATCGGCCACTGCACGCGCGTGGCGGCCGCATGCATCGCCGCGCGGACCGGCTCGAGTCGCTCGGCCGCCAGGTCGAAACCATGGCTCAGGGTCACCGCGCGCAGCGTGAGTGCGTGACTGCGGTTCGGCATACGTTCGACGTAACCTTCGGCCTGGAGAGTGGCAAGGCAGCGACTGACGGTGGTGCGGGCAAGTCGCAATTTTTGACTGAGGGCGGCCGTGGTCAACGGTCCGTACCGGTTCAGCGCCTCGATGATTTCGAGGCCGCGCAGCAACACGCGCACCGGGGTCGGATGTCCCCGGGACGCGTACCGCTCTGCCCCGCTCAATTCATCGAGGTCGTCTTCACCGGCCATACCGGTCGCGACCGGCTCGTCCATCAGCCCGCAGCGCTCTCTTCCTCGCCGACCGTCGGTTCATCGGATTCGCCACCCGTGGCGCCAACGTCCATGAAGCTGCGCGAAGAGGTGTCTTCGAGCTTGCGTCGACGATGGGCGTGGGCGGCAAATCCCGGGCCCGCCGGGATGAGGCGACCGACGAGGACAT
>SXGR01522132.1_pt1 | contig 13105 bp, 9 predicted proteins | sample 3174711 | NCBI WGS metagenome assembly SXGR01 (sample SAMN11356860, study PRJNA531348) | freshwater metagenome | isolation source: freshwater sample F1-60 | place: China: Fuxian Lake, Yuxi | collected 2017-12-25
AATGGCCACCAAAAAGTTTTCGTCGCTGAAAAAGCCCCATCGTAAATTAGGTGCATAAACAAGCCGATTGGTATTGCCAGGAGCCTTTGACGGCTTGGGCGCCGCCCAGCAGTTGCGATCATGATTACAAACAACACGGCGATGCTCGTCACGACGCTGTGCAACGCCCCGTGTGCGAAGCCGAAAGCGTGAAGTAATCCATCAACTAAATCAGGCGTCAAGGAGGCAAACGCCAACAAACGATAATCAAACTTTGGGTCACGAAATACAAACCATACCGACCAGATCGAGGTTGCGATGAACCAAAAAAACATCTAAAAAATTAAATAGTCAGGTTCATATGAATCAAACAACAAGGTAGCAATCACAATTCGGGCACTGCGGAATTTCGCCTTCGGGCAACTTTTTTAGTGCAGCCAACTCAACTGTTGACAGATCTAAATGGCACGACTGACAAGTTGCACCATGTAAGTCGGCTACGGCTGGCGTAGTCCGCTTGTTTCTTTTGAGATCATAAAGTTTCATCAAGTCTGGCGTTATGACCGCTGATACCGTCGAACGCTTGGTATCTAGTTCAAGTTTTTTTTGCTCGCACTGCTCTACCGCCAAAGTCAGCGCCCTCGTGGCTTGCTCAATAACTTCATTTTGCTTGATGATCTGATTATTCAACTCAACTTGCTGACGATCAAACTGTTCGGCGAAGTCCAACAGCGCCAACTCTCTGTCGTCATTGGCACTTCGCACCGCGGTGGCCATTGCGATTTCATGCTGCAGGGCTTCAGCCTCGCGCGGGGCAATAATTGTTTTGAGTTGCTGGACATATTTGGCAATCGACGCTTCACATTTCTTGTTATCGACTTCAAGTGATTCAATATCATTTTGGGCAACTTTTAGCTTTGTGCTCACGGAAACCAATTCTTTGTTGAAACCCGTGAGCACCGTCATCGCCGCAGTGAGGTTTGTCCGCTCTGCAAGAGTTGCCTGATGATGACTTAGTTGGAGCAACGCCGTATCAACGCGTTGAAGCTCTAGTAATTGTTTCAACGAAGCCACTATGGGGTGCCCGCCGTAGTTTTTACATTTTCTTGCAGCGGCTTTCCGCAATCAAAAAAATACAAACCTGGGCTCGTAGTTGGTACGGGCGAATATGGGTTTGAGTCGGTCGGCGCAATGGTTGTGTCAGGGGTGAGCACGCTGATCACCACAGTATTGGCGACAGTCGACTCAACACCATCGGGTGCGACAGTTGTCGTGGTTAATTTGGCCTCTTTTTTGGTCAACGCAACCGTGTTGGCAGGAATCGTGCCTGAAACTACCTGCGCGGGACATTCAACGCCTGGCAAATAAAGTCGCAGTGGCTGTCGCGTAGGTGGTGGTGGTTTTGCAAAACTTATTTTTTCAAGACCCTCGTGTACATCGTCCATATACGACTTCCAAATCATCGCCGGAAACATTGAGCCCTGCACACCTCCACGAGCGGCAATAACTGAGGCAAATTCTGGAACATTGCGTGAAGTCATCTTGGTATAGCCCTTCGGATCACCCACCCAAACAGCGGTCGCAAACTGCGGGGTGAAACCCACGAACCACGCATTGGTGTTGTTATCTTGTGTACCAGTTTTACCTGCAGCCTCGCGACCATCAGCAAGTGGCGTGCGTCGTGCAGTGCCGTACTCAATTACGCCTCGCATGACATCAACCGCATTGTTGACGACTTCAACCGGCAAGGTTTGCTCAACGACGAGCGCCTCGTTCTGGTACAAAATCGTGCCCTTCGAGTCTTCAATTCGCTCGATCATGTAAGGCTCATGATGCACACCAGAATTTGCCAATGTTTGGATTCCTGATGCCATATCCATTGCGCTTAGTTCATTTGCGCCCGTAGCCAGGCTGGCGTAAGGCTGAATCGTATAAGTTTCTTTGCTCAACCAATCCGACGATGCCATGCGATACATCGTTGCAACGACACGATCAAGACCAACTATCTGAGACAACTTTGCATACGCACAATTGATTGAAAGCCAGGTCATTTTTCGCAAAGCTGCCGTATCTTGGCTCACACCCTTGGTTATTTCAAACGGTTCATCCAAATTTTCGGGATTCGGCAAAGTGCACGGCAGAGTACCGTCGATCAGATCATCTGGTTGCACGCCCGCCTGTAGAGCCGCCACGAGAATAAAAAATTTCGTGCTCGAGCCAGTTTGTCTCCGGCTCAAAGCCAGATTCACTTCACTCTGCCCAGCTTTGAATCCAGGACCACCGACCATTGCACGAATCGCACCAGTTTTTGAATCCAATGAAACAAGTGATGCTTGTATCCCCGCTTTGTTTTCTGGCAACTGATTTTTTACCGCTTGCTCGGCGGCGGCCTGGGCGTTCAAGTTAAGCGTCGTATAAATCTTGAGACCACCCCTGAACAAGGCGTTATAACGTTGCTGATATGTCGTTCCCAGCAAGTCGCTTCGGTTCAACAAATAATCCTTCGTAAATTCTGTGAAATAAGTTCGCTCAAGATTTGAATTCGCGACTTTTGCCAACGCCTCAGGAATCTCAGGTTTGTCCCCGATTCTTGTCCTCTCATCTTGACTGAGCAAACCAGTTGCGACGAGTCGGTCAAGAACCTCCAGATAACGAGCGCGAGAACTATCTGGATTGGAAATCGGATCGTATGTCGACGGCGCCTGAATAAGTCCTGCGAGAAATGCGCCATTGAGTAAAGTCAACTCAGGGACACTTTTTCCAAAATATCTTTCGGCGGCAGCTTGAAGTCCATACGTATTGTTGCCGAGATAAATCGTGTTGAGATATCGCTCAAGAATCGTTCGCTTTGAAACTTGTTTCTCGAGCATCGCGGCGTAGCGTGATTGCAAAACTTTGTAGCGACCATCGCGCTCAAATCCGGCAAGAAACTCGTTCTTGACTACTTGCATTGTGATCGTGCTCGCGCCTTGTTTGGCGCCAGATTGCGTGTTTGACAAGATTGCTCGCGTGAACGAACGAAGATTGACACCTTTGTGGCGATTAAATTCGTTGTCTTCAAGCGCCAAAATTGCCGCCACAACATCAACGGGAATCTTGTCAATGTTCAGAATCTGACTATTCTCCAATTGATAAACGCCAACTTGCATGCCGGTTTCATCAAATACGTAACTTCGCTGAGCAAGACCTGAAAAACCCGTCAATTCTGGCGGTATCTCGGAGTGAGCATTCAAAATCCCCCACAATCTTGGAGACATTGCCGTAACCGTTGCCGCAAGAAACATTGCTCCTGCAATTGTCACGGCCATCAGGCGCGTAAAAAACAGACCTCGGGGGGTGCTTATCGCGCGAAGAATCTTCTTCACCACACACTCAATCTACTTGCAATAGAAGTGCGTGAACCTCAACAACGACTTGGATTGCGCGCAAAGAGTAATGTTTGCTGATGACTATTGCACAACCGATAATTCGTCCATTTAGATTTGGTACTCAGGCAAGCAAGGCCGGATCACGAAAAGAGTGGGTTGAACTCGCGAAAACTGCCGAAGATCACGGCTTCAGTTCTCTGACGATGCCCGATCACTTCACCGATCAACTTGCGCCAGTTCCAGCGCTCATGGCCGCCGCCAGCGCGACAAAAAACTTGCGTATCGGCGCACTCGTCTGGGATAACGACTACAAACACCCAGTTGTCTTGGCAAAAGAACTTGCCACTCTCGACTTGCTCTCAGATGGTCGTCTTGAAATTGGCATCGGTGCAGGTTGGATGGCAACTGATTATGTTCAGTCGGGCATCGTTTACGACAAGCCTGGTGTGCGTATCGACAGATTTCTAGAAGGATTAGAAATCATCAAGCGCGCAATGACAGGTGAAAAATTTTCGTTTTCAGGCAAGCACTACACAATCGCCGATTACACCGCCACCCCGCTGCCGGTGCAAAAACCATGTCCACCCATTTTGATTGGCGGTGGCGGACCGCGGGTATTAAAACTCGCCGCTCAACTCGCCGACATTGTCGGTATTAATCCATCGCTGAAGGACGGCGTAGTCAATGCCAACACAATTTTAGAGATGAGCGCCGAAGCCGTCACCGAAAAAGTTGACTTGGTCAAACAAACTGCTGGCCCCCGCATGTCAAATATCGAATTGAACATTCGAACTTTCTTGGTCAACATTCGCGAGAGTGCCGATGAAGCTATAAACGGCACGGCGAGCATGTTCAAAGTTGCGCCAGAAATGGTCGCCAACTCGCCGTTCGCACTGATGGGACCTCCTGCAAAAATTGCAGATGACTTGATGGCACGACGCGAGCGCTGGGGTCTGTCTTACATCATTGTTGGTGGCGAAGATGTAAATAGTTTTGCGCCAGTTGTCAAAATTCTCGCAGGTAAATAACTTTCGACAGCGAAAACTTCGCGCCAGTGGACTCGTTTAAGCGCCCGGCACAATGGCGCGCTTGACTGGTCGGTCCCACCCGGGTTGACCAGTTGCCTTCGGGCTCGGCCACAAACCAGGACCCATCTCCATGATGCCATGGTGCGTGTTGTACTCGCCCAACAAATTCAAAAATGGAACTGCGTCGAATGCCTCTGGTCCACGAACACCCGTGCCCTTCCAACTTCCGTTGGCTAACAATTCGAGTGCAACAACTGGACACATCGCGGTTTGCCACAACACCGCTTGCGAACCCCATTCGCGCATTGTCGTTTCGTTGTCTGCCACGTGATACAGATAAACCTCTCGCGGTTTGCCGTCGTAAAATCCTTTTACCCACGTGCCCGCACACGTTCGACCATGCATCAAGTGACCAAGTTTTGCTGGATTAGGTAGCACGGCCGCCAACACGTCTCGCGGAGAAACCGATACATCACCTACACGAATTTTTTCGTTGCTGTCTAAACCTAAGTACGCGAATGTTTTAAGCCAGTCGATAAATTCTGCGCCAAGACTGTATTTGAAGGTCACTCGATTGCAGTCGATCTCACGCGGAATCATGATCACTTCTTCGTGTTCGACGTTTACGCATTCATATGCGCCAATACCCGCAGGGAAGTGAAAAATCTCTGGCTCACTAAAACAATCTGTGGTGTATAGACCTCGTGTTTTCTCCCAGACGACGGGTGGATTCAAGGTCTCTTCAATTGTCGTCCAAATCGAAAATGTTGGCGCAAAATCAAGACCATCAATCGACAAGTTCGAACCATCCCGCACACCGATCTCATCGATCGTGTCAAACAAATGGTCAGCGGCATAACGCGCGAACACATTGCTCAGGCCTGGCTCGACACCCATGCCAACAAGGGCCAGCAAATTTTTTTCTTTCCATCGTTCATCGGACGAAATTTGATCTTTGCCAAGGGGCTCACCAACTTCTTCATACGGGTTAGTCGAGTGTGGCTTGCTTAAATTCATCGCCATGTCTAGATAGGTGCATCCAGCCTCAAAAGCGGCCTCAAAAATTGGCTCATTCAAGCGTGGGTCACAGGCGTTGACGATTACATCGGCTTTGACCCTTTGAGCAAGAGCCACAATGTCTGTTTTGCTCCGAGCGTCAACTTTTGCGGATGAAAATCGGCCCGGATCTTCCAGTTTGGCGATGATTTCGTCACCACGACCCGAGTTGATGTCGGCCAAAACAAACGAGTCGAAAAAACTGCGAGTTTCGGCGATTGAAGCCATGCCGCCACCAACCCCGCCGGCACCAATCACAAGAATGTTCGCCACAATAATCCTGATTACTTTTCTCGTCGTTACTCGGGTGTAACAACTATTAAAGTCTACCGCTTTATACGAACTGTGCCTTTAGGTCAAATTTTATTGCGCAGAAAATTTAATGCAGTAATCACCGATAATTGACGCATTTGCTCGCGACCAATTGGAAGATGAAAAGTTGAAGAACTTGTTGAACCGTCAGGCATCGCCACACCGACACAAAGCGTTCCAACTTTCACGCCATCTTGTTCGGTGGGTCCGGCGACACCGGTGAGCGCCAGGCCAATGTCGCTCGCCAACGCTTTTCGAACCCCGAGTGCCATTTGCTTCGCAGCAGCCTCACTCACAACTACTTCGTTGGTAATTCCAAGAACTTCATATTTAACTTCACTCGCGTAACTGACAATTGCCCCCCGAAAAACATCGCTTGCGCCAGGCACAGCGGTGAGCCGACCAGAAACCAGACCACCAGTTACTGATTCGGCGACACCCAATGTCAATTTTTTCTCACGCAGCATTTGCAACACCACTACTTCCATATTTTGTTCATCCACGCCGAAAACAATGTCGCCAACTTGCGCACGTACTTTTGCATCCCAAACATCGATCAGGTTCATTGCATCTTGCTGTGTATTCGCCTTAGCAGTCAGTCGAACTTTGATTCCTTCCCAGCCACTAGCCAGAAAAGCAAGCGTCGGATTACCGACTTTCTCCAGTTCGCTGATCACCCCAACGAGACGCTCATTGAGCCCACTCTCGCTATCACCCCAAGTTCTCAACACGCGACTTTTTATGACCGATGCTTCACCGCTCCGAACCAACAAGTCTGGCAAAATTGCACGCTCAAACATTTCAAAAAGTTCAAACGGTACACCAGGCACGGCATACATGACCTTGTTGCCGACGGGGCAAATCAAACCTGGCGCGGTACCCCGACGCTGCTCAATAATTTTGGCTCCGCGTGGCACCATCGCTTGTCGCAAATTATTTTCGGGCATTCTGCGATTGCGTGCAGTGAACATCTGCTCGATCACTAGGGCGACTTCATCGTTCATTTCAAGTTCTACACCCATTATTTCTGCGATTGCTTCGCGTGTGATGTCGTCGTGGGTTGGCCCAAGACCACCACAGATAATTACGGCATCGGTTTGCTCGAGTGTCGAACGCAAAGTAGAGACGATCCTTCCAAGATTGTCGCCGACTTTGACTTGAAACAGCGAATCAATGCCAGCGGCAGCGAGTTGCTCGCCCAACCACGAAGAGTTTGTATCAACAATTTGCCCGAGTAGTAGTTCGGTGCCAATAGCGACGACGCTGCAACGCATTATTTGGCAGTCTGTCGCGACATCAGGCGCGGTTTTAAAGCGCGAACCGCATACTGCGCACCACTGACGATTGTCAGAACGACGGCCAACCACAGCGTTATTTTCCAGGCATATGTCATATCGCGGGCACTAAATGGTGCAAGCGCAAAGCCAACAGATACTTGTTGGCTGAGTGTTTTGACTTTGGCGATTCGACTTGCCGGCACCGAGACACCTTTTGCGCCGACCACTACACGATAAATACTGACGATGACTTCGCGAATTGCGATAATCACAACTGGCCAAATCGAAAACATCTCGCGATTTACCAGTGTGAACATTGCACCTAGTACAAGCACCTTGTCGGCAAGCGGGTCGAGAAATGCGCCGCTCTTGGTCGCACCGTACCGACGCGCCAAAAATCCGTCAAGCACGTCGCTAACGCACAAACCGAACCATAACCAGGCGGCAAGCCAAGACCCGGCGTTATCGAGAGGGACAACTATGAATAAAAGAGGCGAAACCAAAATTCGCGACACGGTCACGGCATTCGCCCAAGTTGCCAGTGCGTTTGGATCTACCGGCAAGATCTAACTACTCGCTGCATCTGCTGCGGCGCCAACTGCCACAAGATCTGGTCCGAGAGCGTCTGCAATTTCAACAGACGCAAAACTTCCCACCGCCAAAGTCTCGCTGACATGAATCACTCCGTCAATTTCTGGTGCTTCTCGATGACTTCTACCCACACCCGTTGAATCTACGAGCACTTCAAGAGTCTCGCCAATTAGATCATCCCGACGACGCGCAGTAATCGCGTCTTGCATTTCGCGCAATTCGCACAGGCGTTCGTTCATTAGTGATTTCTCTACATGATCAGGCAAATCCAAAGCATAGGTACCGTCTTCTGGACTAAATCCAAAGAACCCACACCAGTCGAGTTGCGCGTGCTCGATGAATGCCAGCAACTCGTCGTGGTCCTCTTCGGTTTCGCCTGGATATCCGACTATGAAGTTGCTGCGCATCGCTGCCTGTGGCTCGCGTTTGCGGATATCTTCGATGCGATTCAAAAAGCGCGTGCCGTCACCCCATCGGCGCATGCGACGCAAATGTTGTTTTGAAACATGCTGCAATGAAAGATCAAAATAAGGCACGCCCGTTGCACAAATTGCGTCGACCAAATCATCACTTAAATCACTCGGATACAAATAGAGCAACCGGGTACGCGACACCTTGCTGGCAACGCGATTTACCAGTTCAACGATTGAACCCGCGCCAAGTTCCTCAGGGCGATCCTTCCCATAACTTGCGAGGTCTTGGGCAACCAAGACAATTTCTTTGACATCAAGTTGATCAACTTCAGCGAGAATCGACTCAATATCCCGACTACGTTGCGGTCCGCGAAAACTCGGTATCGCACAGAATCCACAATTGCGATCACAACCTTCGGCGATCTTTATGTATGCCCATGGCGAACTTGATTTTGGTCGGGGCAAGTTCAACAAATCAAACGCAGGTAGATGTTCGCCGGCCACAGCCAGCGACTTCTTAGTGAGCGTTATCGGCACTCCGAAGCCTGCAATGTGGTCAGCCTCAGGCAAAGATTCGGCAAGTTCAGACCCATATCGCTCGGCCATGCACCCGGTCACAACTACGCGGGCGCCATCTTTGCGTTGTTTCGAGAGCGCCAACACGGTGTCGATTGACTCTCGTCGCGCGTCCTCGATGAACGCACAAGTGTTCACGACAACAAGATCAGCCAGACTCGCATCATCGGTGCGTTCTAGACCGTCGAGCACCAAAGTGCCAATTATTTTGTCTGAGTCAACATCATTCTTGGGACAACCCAGCGACTCAAGATAGAAACGCTGTATCACGGGTTGTAATGCTATCTAACCTAAATATCCGTATATCTCAGAGAAAAGAACTAACTCGCCTTTTGAATCAGTTCTAGTTCTTCAACACTCATTAAAACTTCGCGAGGTCTTGATCCTTCGCTCGCGGCAACCACGCCACGTTGCTCAAGCATGTCCATTAGCCGTCCGGCACGCGCGAAGCCAACTTTAAGTTTGCGTTGCAACATCGAAGTACTGCCTTGTTGAGTGCGAACAACCAGATCCATCGCTTGACGCATTAACTCGTCATCACCTTCGTCACCACTGCCTCCACCGAATACCGAACCGCTGCTCTTGTCGTTTGCATCGCCTTCAATACCCGATACATAGGTGACCTCCGGGGCCTGCCGTCGCCAGTGACCCACGACCTTCTTCACTTCACTTTCACTGACCCACGCCGACTGCAATCTTTGCGACACGGAAGTATTGCCCGGCAACATCAACATGTCACCCATTCCTACTAATTTTTCGGCACCAGGTTGATCTAAAATCACGCGACTATCGGTGAGGCTCGAAACAGCGAATGCCATGCGCGCAGGAATGTTGGCTTTAATCACACCAGTAATCACGTTCACACTCGGTCGTTGTGTCGCAACGATTAAGTGGATACCGACTGCGCGCGCTTTTTGGGCAATTCGTGTAATGCAATCTTCTACATCTCGCGCGGCCACCATCATCAAATCATTCAGCTCATCGACGACAATCAACACATACGGAATTCGCGAAGAGTGTTTGTCTGCGGGTTGCCCCGCTTCAACCGTCATTTCGCCTCGATCGTATGCGGCGTTGTAGCCGGCGATGTCACGAAAACCTGCCTCAACTAGAACGTCGTATCGACGCTCCATTTCTTTCACAGCCCAGCCAAGTGCGTTGGCGGCTTTTTTTGGGTTCGTTACCGGGGCGGTCAATAAGTGTGGCAAACGGGCATACTGCCCCATCTCAACTTGTTTCGGATCAATAAGGATCAACTTGACCTGATCTGGCGTCGCACGCATCAATACCGATGTAATGATGCAGTTGATCACACTTGATTTACCTGCACCCGTGGCGCCTGCGATCAACAGGTGGGGTGTCGTGGAAATATTCAAGAAAACAGAACGACCCGAAATATCTTTCCCGACTGCAACATCAAGTGGATGATTTGCCGTGCGTGCTTCTTGCGAAACCAAGAGATCACCAACTGAAACAAGTTCTCGTAATTCATTTGGTACCTCGATGCCGATCGCTGAACGACCAGGTATTGGTGCAAGTATTCGCACATCAGTTGCCGCCATTGTGTATGCGATATCGCGAGACAACGAAGTAACTTTGGCTACTTTTACCCCATCGCCAAGTGAAAGTTCGTAGCGAGTAACAGTTGGCCCACGGGTGTAACCGACGAGCACGGTTTCAACTCCATGCGATGCCAGTGCAGCAACGAGTTGATCACCACGATCTCGAATTGCTTGTTCGTTCGTTTTTTTATTGCTCGTTAACGATAGAAATTCTATTTCTGGAAGCGTCCACACACTTGGCTGGCCAGATGGTCCAAGAGGTATCTCTTGCAACTCGCCCTTGACTGGCGCAAGCTTTGCTTTTGCCTTTTCACGTCGCTTGCGACCACGTTTTGAAGTTGGTTGTTCATCAACTATTTCGGACGAAACGCCCTCTTCGTCATTCATGCCTGCGATTTCTGGATCAAGTGCAAAATCAAACAACTCAGCCGACTCACCATCAAGATCATCAGGATTATCAAAATCTGCGTCAGATACGGTTCTGCCTTCTGCATCGCCTTGGACTTTGCTTTTTTGTGCAATATAAGAGTTTGCTCCCACGACGGTTCGCCAAATCAAAATACACAACTCGGGAACAGATTTGCCGGTGATCAGCATCACTGACCCAACGAACAAAATCACGAGCATTGCAGTTGCTCCCGTTTCAGAAAATGAACTGGTTATTGGCTCGCTAAATAGCCATCCGATTCCTCCTCCAGGATTCTTTGCAGAATCGTCCGAATAAATGTGCGAGAGACCGAGAAGCACTCCAGAGAGTAACGCCCAGCCAATTGCATTTCGAGATCGATATTGCCAATCTTTTCGAATTGCAAGAGCGATTCCAAAACCAAAACTCAAGGCTGGCAAAAAGAGTCGCCCGCCACCGATCAAAAACACCAAAGTGCCGTCCAGAGCTTTACCAAATGGACCGGCCGACTCCAAGTAGACCGACAAAACAAGCAACACTCCAAACGCGATAAATCCCAAGCCTGCAAATTCGTTTGAACGACCTTCAAACAAACCACCAAATAGGGGCGGATACTCGGAACGATAGCGGTACTTCACTGGGTCGTCATCTTTTTCGTGTTCTCGATAAGTGCTCAGATGAGACGACTCGCGCGGTGTTTTTCGCTTAGCCCCAGACGACCCAGATTTGGGCCGCGAAGATTTAGATTTCGCCGCTTTTGCCACGAAACTACATTACCAATCGAGCATCTATCAATCAGGGACTAACTGGGTCGCTGACTAATGCTTCGCTTACTTGTGCCTCGCTTACTTGTGTTTGGCTTTTTTGTTCTTGTTGCCCCGCTGCAGTTTTACCGGCACGACGAACTCCGCTGGTATCCGACCATCAAAGTCGAGATTCTTGTCGGTGATCTCTACGACATCACCATCTTCGCACAACAACACTTTGCTCGGCGCCACTCCCATAATTTTTGCCAACTCGGTATTGGCCACCATGTGGCGGTACTCACCGTGAATCGGAATGAACCACTCTGGTTCAGTGATGTTCAAATACATTTTTAGATCCTCGGCCTGTGCGTGACCCGTCGCATGCACATCGGCGATACCCGAATGCACGACAGTGGCACCGCGACGCAACAATGCGTCGATGACTTTATTGACATTGTGCTCGTTGCCCGGAATCGCATGACTCGAGAACACGACCGTATCGTTTTCTCCTACTTTGACATAGCGACTGTCACCTTTTGCCAACAGCGTCAGCGCCGACATCGCTTCGCCTTGTGACCCCGTCGAGATTATGCAAATTTCTTCATCGTCGTATTTGCCAAGCGAGTCAGAATTGACCAAACTTTTTTCGGGGATCGTCAAAACTTTAAGATCGCGTGCAAGCCGAATGTTGTTGATCATCGATCGACCGAGTGGCACGACGACACGACCAGACTCAATTGCCGCGTCAGCAATTTGTTGAACCCTATGAATATGGCTCGCAAAACTCGCGGTAATGATCCGCTTGCTTCGATGGTCATTGAACAGTTGCCGCAACACGACACCGACATCTGACTCACTTGGGGCGTGCCCCCTTTCGCCAGCATTTGTTGAATCAAGCATCAACAAGCGAATACCCTCGTTGGACGACAGAGAACCCAGCCTTGCGAGATCGGTGCGTCGATCATCGACTGGTGTCAGATCAAGTTTGAAGTCGCCCGAGTGAACAATCACACCCTGCGCCGTATGCAAAACAATGGCGTGGGCATGTGGAACAGAATGCGTAACTGGTATGAATTCAACTTCGAACGGACCAATCTTGACCCGATCGTTGTCATCAACTTCGATGAACTTGGTTTTTTCGGTCAGTCGAGCCTCAGAAATTCGATTTCGTGCCAAACCCAAAGTCAGCGCCGAACCGTACAACGGAAACGACGCATCTCGCAACAAATATTGCAGTGCGCCCACGTGATCTTCGTGACCGTGTGTCGCAACACATCCGACTATTCGGTTTTTGTTTTCGAGGAGCCATGTGAAATCCGGGATTATCACATCAATGTCGTCGCCGTGTTCAGCCTTCGGAAACATCAACCCACAATCGATCAGCAAGATTTTTTTATCTTGCTCAATTGCCATGCAGTTACGACCGATTTCGCCGAGTCCGCCAAGAAATGAGATACGAACTGATTTTGACATTAAATGGTTTGTTAGCGGCTTGCGGCGGCACGAGCCGCTTGCAGATTGCTAAAAACTTTTGCTGCCCGCTCGGCGAGACCACTCGGTGGCGGGCCCATTGGTAATCGAGCATCACCAACAGCCAAACCGAGATGATTCATCATTGCCTTACTCGGCAATGGATTTGGATTTTCATCGCCAGTTTCAAAAGCAAAACTTTCGAGCATTCTTGCGTTCACCGCTCGTGCACCAAGCACGTCACCCGCATTCCATTTTTTGAACATCTCTTGATGGTCGATGCCTGTCCAATGTGTCGCAACGCCGATTACGCCAACTGCG
>SXGR01233386.1_pt1 | contig 13104 bp, 11 predicted proteins | sample 3174711 | NCBI WGS metagenome assembly SXGR01 (sample SAMN11356860, study PRJNA531348) | freshwater metagenome | isolation source: freshwater sample F1-60 | place: China: Fuxian Lake, Yuxi | collected 2017-12-25
ATCAATTATCTTATATAGACAATGCGAATATAAACTCTTTTTTTAGCTCTAATTTTTTATTTATTGGTTTGATTTTTATATTACTACTAAATTTCTTTAATATTTTGAAATTTCATTTTGGTCTGATTTCAATTTTGATTATCTTTGCTATTTTGATTTCTCCTTTGGGTTATATCGCAAGAAAAAACAATACACCGCCTGATTCTGCCGGATTATTAGTATGTAAAAATAATTTACCAGTTGAGAATGTTTATGTGGATAGTTTTGTTTCATTTGGTTTTTTTTATTACAATTGCCCAGGTAAATATACAGTAAATTATTTTGACAATTTTGATTTTAAATTTAAGCCTCATTCAATTTATATAGGTAATTTTGTTTACAAAAATGCTGAAAAATTTTCCCAAATTACTAAATTCGGCGATAGTATTTTTTTTAAGGAATAGTCAAATTCTTTTATGAGTGTTTTAGATATATTTACTGATTGTAAAAACAAGAAAAATCGTAATGATCAATATTTTGGCATTGGTCACAGCCACATTAAATCTATTGAATATGCTATTTCTGAAAATAAAGATTTTCTTAATGCTAAAAATATTTCAATTAAAACAATCTGCTTACTCGATGATAATTTTAAGGATTCCTTGCCATTTGAATCACAAATTAGGCATTTTTTTTATGGTAAAAATAAGGTTTTTGCCTGGTCTTTTAAAGTTCAGAATGAGCTAAAGGCCTCTTTACGGAATGTTAAGTGCTGCTTTTCTCTTTTTGGTGGCAATGCCCATAATATTATGGGCCTTGTAAATCATCCCGAACCTTTTGATTTTCTTATGAGCCATGAATCCGAAAATAAACTTATCAAAGGCGCTAAATTAATCCCCATAAATGTTATAAAAAAAGCAATGATGAGACAGGGTGGGTATCCAGAAACTATTAGCTGTCTTCGAGCGCTCAGGGAGTTTTATTCCGGAGAAATTATTCAATTTGAATCGCCGCCGCCCATTCCTTCTAAAGCACATTTACTCAAATATGCCGGTCCTTTTAAAGATAGCTTTAGAAAGTACGGACCTTCGCCAGCGTATTTAAGGAAAAAACTTTGGAAAGTTCATTCGGAATTAGTAAAAAACGAATGTAAAAATTTAGGTATCAATTTTATTTCTCACCCCTCATCCATGATTGATTCAAATGGCTTTTTAATCGAGAAAGCATGGGATCTGGATACAAATCATGCAAGTTCTATTTATGGGCGAGCCCTGATCGATCAGTTAATAGTTAAATGAAAAATACTCCTTATAAAAATCAGAAAGATTACGCCTTTTGGGATAAAGGCGTTGTAAATCCTGATAAAAAAGAAATTAATCCTTTTGTCTCTCCTAAATTTAAAATTACTAGAGGCCAAAAAATAGCTACGGCAGGAAGTTGCTTTGCACAGCACATCGCAAGGCATTTAAAAAAGAATGGATTTAATTTTTACATAGCAGAGAGAGCTCACTCTTTAATTGATGAAGAGCTAAGTTTGGAGTATGGATTTAATGATTTTTCAGCTCGCTATGGAAATGTCTACACTATAAGACAATTGCTACAATTGTTTCAAAGAGCATTTGGAAAATTTAACCCCCATGATAATGCATGGAAGTCATCTGATGGTTCTTGGGTAGATCCATTTAGGCCTCGAATTCAGCCTGATGGTTTTCGATCTCAGCTGGAGTTAAGCTTAGATAGACTGCAACACCTTAGAGCTGTAAAAAAAATGTTTCTTGATTTAGATATATTTATTTTTACGATGGGACTTACAGAATGCTGGTCATCAAGGAGTGATGGCGCTGTATTTCCGCTATGCCCAGGAGTGGCAGGAGGGCAATTTAGTTCAAAAAAATATTTTTTTTCTAATTTATCTTTTACTGAAAACAAAAATGATTTAATTTTATTTATTGAATCCTTAAAAAAAATTAATCCTAAGGCTAAAGTTATTTTAACAGTATCCCCGGTGCCCCTTACTGCGACTGCAACTGATAATCATGTTTTAACTGCCACAGCATATTCAAAAGCTGTTCTCCGCTCTGTTTGCGAAGAGATCCAAGCTAATTATAAGCATATAATTTATTTCCCATCATATGAAATTGTTACTGGGGCCTTTAATCGGGGAGCTTATTTTGCGAGTGATTTAAGATCGGTCACAGAAGATGGCGTTGAGCATGTTATGAAAGTTTTTTTAGGCACGCTTTGTTCGAATAGTAAATATATAAATTCAAAGTTAATTTATAATAAAGTTAACCGTGAATATTTAAAAGAACAAGAGCGGTTAGTTAAAATTAATTGTGATGAAATTGCTCTTAAAAGATAGTAATCCATGAAAAATATAAAAACAAAACCTTTAAATATCGCTGTTATATTGCCAGCTTTCAATGAAGAAATAACTATTAAAAAATCAATCCTAGATTTTTATACTACACTTCCTCGTGCTTCAATTTATGTGATAAATAATAATTCTTCAGATCAAACAGAATTTATAGCCAATAAAACACTTACCAAAAATAAAATTCATGGAGGAGTGTTGAATGAAACAAAACAGGGTAAGGGTAACGCTCTGAAAAAAGCTTTTTGTGAAATTGATGCAGATATTTATCTGATAGCGGATGCTGATTGCACATATCCTGCTTTTCACGCATTTGAGCTGATTGAGCCCCTAATTAAAGGGGAAGCAGATATGGTTGTTGGTGATAGACACTCACTTGGACAATACAAGAAACAAAATAAAAGAATGTTTCATAATGTTGGAAACAAACTTGTATTGTTTATAATTAATTTGCTTTTCAGGTCGAACCTTCATGATGTTATGAGTGGTTTTAGGGCTTTATCACGGGATTTCGTCCAGAATTATCCGGTAATTGTTGAGGGGTTTGAGATTGAGACTGATCTTACACTATTCGCACTAGACAAAGGATTTAGGATACAGGAGATTCCAATAGTATATAAAGAAAGACCCCTTGGCAGTTTCTCAAAATTAGGCACTTTTGGAGATGGAGCTAAGATTGTTTTCACTATTTTTCAAATGCTTAGAATTTATAAACCTTTCTTTTTCTTTGCAATATTGAGTGGATTTTTCTTTTTATCTGGATTAGTTTTTGGTCTGCCTGTAATTAATGAATATATGATTTCAAAATTTATTTATCATGTTCCACTTGCAATTCTTTCTGCCGCATTGATGATTTTATCTTTTATAGCAATCGGCTTAGGGGTAATGCTTGATGCAGTAGCCCACCAAAATAAAATTAATTTTCAATTTAGGATGCTTGACAAAGCCTTGAAAAATAGATGATATGAGTAAATATAGCGGTACTATAAATCTAGAAGTTATGGCAGAGGCTGTCAATTATAATAAATTCTTAACAAGTTTAGTTTTCGAAAAAATTAAAAAAACGGATCAAATCCTAGATTTTGGAGCTGGTACCGGCACATTCTCAAAGAAAATTCATGATTCTGGATTTAAATTAAAAGCTTATGAAATTGATTTGGGGTTATTAAAGGGATTAAAAAATCTCGGACTGATCGTAACCTCAAATAGCTCGACGCTTAAAGGAAAATCATTTGATTTTATATATTCATTTAATGTTTTAGAGCATATCGATGATGATGTTGCAGCATTAAAGGAATTGAAGAGACTTTTAAAACCTCGCGGACTATTGCTTATTTATGTCCCTGCATTTATGTGTCTTTTTTCTTCAATGGATATAAGAGTAGGGCACTTTAGAAGGTATAGTAAAAACGAACTTTTAGAAAAAATAAAAATTGCAGGGTTTAAGGTTCAATCTGTAAGATATGTAGATAGCATCGGCTTTTTTGCATCGTTAGTATATAAATTGGTAAGCCGTAATTCTGGGCTACTAAATACAAAATCAATCATATTTTATGATCGAATAATTTTTCCTCTTAGTCGCATTTGCGATACTTTTCTTTCTCTATTTATTGGAAAAAATTTGATGGTTTATGCAGTCAATGATTAAAAAATCTCATTATAGTTTATTTTCAGCTTTCTTTTTCTTTAGTTTAATTACATTAATTACTCTTGGAACTTTATGGCAAGGCCAATATAGCTATGACCCGATTCATTGGGGTTTGATGTTAAGTAACGCGAAAGACCTATTTGAAGGCAAGATGCCTTACAAAGATATTTATATTCAATACGGTTTTCTGACTACAGCAATACATGCTTTTTCATATTGGCTCTTTGGAAAAAATCTATTTTCAATTATTTTTATTACCGGGATAGCTTATTCAATAGGCGTTTGGTTAATATATTTAGTATCACTTGCTGTTAGCAAGAGTCTTAGGATTGCTTTATTTTCAGCTTTTATATGCTTTCTTGTTCATCCAATTGCGATTTATCCTTGGTCAAATTATATATCTTTTCCATTCTTTATGGCGGGCATTTTTTTTATTTCCAATAAAAAAACAAATCTTAAAAACTATTTTCTCTCAGGACTTTTTTTTGGGCTTGCAATTTTGTCGAGAGAAACAGTTGCTCCTGCAATAGTTTTAAGTCTTCTATTATCATCCTTACTTGACTATTTTGATGAAAAAAAAGGGCTATTAAATTTCTTAAAGCCAAAAATTTACCTGGTCATTGGTTTAATACTCCCAATACTAATATTTTTGATTTACTTGCAGACTTATAATTTGGTGGAATATTGGCACAAGCTCTCGTGGGAAGTGCCTAGAATATATAGCACTGCATTTTTCCCTGGTGCCGCAGGGTGGTTAGGCTTAAAAAATTTCATTAATAATCTTATTGGTAGTTTTTTACTTTTAAATTTTCGCTGGAATTTTTTCTTATTGCTATTAAGTGTAAATTTTTTTATTCTGATAAAGAAATTAGCAAAGAAAGAAAAGCTTTTTAACACTCCCTGTCTAAACCTTATCCTTATATCCTCTCTCTTAGGTGTTTCAAATTCTCTACACATACCTGAAATATTCAGACTAGCAACAATGTCGTCTGTAGGAGTAATAACTTTATTTATCTTTTTAGATCGATACAAATATTTGAATGTAATTTTCCTTTTATTTGCTTATACCCTCAGTGCAACGTTTCTTAACTTAAATACTGGTAATTACTTTTATCCAAGTAGTGATTTAAGAAAAAATGCATTTTCAGTTAATTCAATTGAATACTTTAAAGGTCAGAAATGGCCCACTAAAACGATTAGTTATTATGAAAATATCGATGGAGATTTAAAAAATATATTCACTCTTAATTGCGGTATTCAATATCATTATAATGACTCAGAAGACAATTTTTTACAGGTAATTAGCCCATTTAGACAATATCAAATAGCACCCACCACTCAATTAGATGTTTTTAATAATTTAAGACCAGATCTTGATTTCAAATCAAAAATTACACAAGCTGGCGATATTTTGATTTTTAAATCATTACTAGATAGTGATCTTGCTAATTTAAAAATTCCATTGGGATTTTATGTATATTCTAAATATTCAACGCCCCCAAATTTTTTTCGACCACAAAATCAAAGCCTACTAATCCTAATTCCCATTTCATGCAAATAATTGGCTATATTCTAATGTCCTATAAAAACACCATCTATGAACATTTCTTCACTCTCCAAAACAGCTCTTCTACTAATTAGCGCATCACTTCTTCTATACATATTTTCTATGCTTAATAGCATTTATGTTGATAGAGAGATGTATCTTGATGGCTCAAATTTTTTTTCTTACTAACGTACTTTTTACATCTCGATTTATTAATCTCAAAAATTATTCCGATACCTTTAACATTGTTATGGAATTTTATCGGAAGAAGATATTTTGTCTTTTTTAAGGAAAGGCCGAATGTGCGAATTATGTGATTTTATTTTTACCTTTTGTTATTAATTTGTATTAAGCTTTTAGTCATTTATAATTTTTTTTGCAGTTAAATATACACAGTTTTCATGGTTTTTATACCAACTTAACAATTTTTAAAGGTAGCAAGTAAATGAAGGCAGTCATCTTAGCAGGCGGGCTAGGAACCAGGATTTCAGAAGGAACGTATTTAAAGCCTAAGCCTATGATCGAAGTTGGCGGTAAGCCTATTCTTTGGCATTTGATGAAAATCTATTCTTCTCATGGTATTAACGACTTCATCGTGTGTTGTGGTTACAAAGGCTACATTATCAAGGAATACTTTGCTAATTACTTTTTACATATGTCTGATGTGACGTTTGATATGACCAATAATAAGATGAAAGTCCATCAACAGAATGCAGAGCCGTGGACAGTCACCTTAGTTGACACCGGCGAAGACACTCAAACCGGTGGCCGCTTAAAACGTGTTGCGTCTTATTTGAAAAATGAAAAAGCTTTTTGTTTTACCTATGGTGATGGTCTAGCTAATGTTGATATTGCTAAACTGATTCAATTTCATGAAAACCATGGCAAATTGGCTACTGTTACTGCAGTTCAGCCTCCTGGCCGATATGGCGCCTTAAATCGTGAAAGTGATTTAGTAACAGGTTTTGTTGAGAAACCAAAAGGCGATGGCGGTTGGATTAACGGTGGATTTTTTGTGTTAAGTCCTAAGTGTATTGATTATATTGATTCAGATGACACCGCTTGGGAGCAAAAACCCTTAAAAGATATTGCGATCAAGGGCGAATTAATGGCCTATGAACATAAAGATTTCTGGCAGCCGATGGATACCTTGCGTGAAAAGAATTTACTTGAAGAGCTTTGGGAGTCAGGAAAGGCTCCTTGGAAGACTTGGTAATGAAGGCATCTTTCTGGGTCGGTAAGCGTGTTTTTCTGACAGGCCATACAGGCTTTAAAGGTAGTTGGTTGTCGCTATGGATTCAATCTCTGGGAGCTGAAGTCACTGGTTATGCGCTAAAACCACCTACCCAACCTAATCTTTTTGAAGTGGCTTCTGTTGAAAAGGGCATGCGCTCTATCATTGGCGATATTCGTGATTTAGATAATTTAAAAAAAGTCATGAAAGCAGCGAATCCAGACATCCTTATCCATATGGCGGCGCAACCTTTAGTGCGTTATTCCTATTCGAATCCAGTAGAAACATACATGACTAATGTCATGGGCACCGTTCATGTTTTAGAAGCTGCTCGCGAAAATAAAAATATTAAAGCCATCCTTAACGTGACAAGTGACAAATGTTATGAAAATCGTGAAATTGATCGAGGTTATCGCGAAGATGAACCTATGGGCGGATTCGATCCCTATAGTAATTCCAAAGGTTGTGCTGAATTAGTTTCATCAGCTTACCGTAATTCTTTTTTTAATATTGAAAAATACAAAGAACATGGCGTTGCTCTGGCTACAGCTCGTGCTGGTAATGTCATTGGCGGAGGTGATTGGGCAGAGGATCGTCTTATTCCTGATTTTATGCGTGCCATTCAAGCAAAACAAAAAGTTTCTATTCGAAATCCTCATGCGATTCGTCCATGGCAGCATGTGCTAGAGCCCTTGTATGGATACATGATGCTCTGTCAAAAACTTTACGAGGAAGGGTCACATTTTTCTGAAAGTTTTAATTTTGGCCCGGATGAGAAAGATGCAAAAAATGTAGAGTGGATTGCAGGACATTTAGTAAAAACTTGGGGCGAGGGTGCGGCTTATGAAATTGCTTCTAATGCCTCATCTTTGCACGAAGCACATTTTTTAAAATTAGATTGTACAAAGGCACATCTAAAGCTTGGTTGGCAGCCAAAATGGAATATTAATATAGCATTAGATAAAATTTGTGAATGGCATAAGGCACTTACTAATGGTGAGAATATGTATTTACATAGCTTGAATGATATTAAAATGTATCCAATAGATAACTCAAGGAATTAAGAATTGGATCAACAACAAGAAATTAGACAAAAGATCGCAGTTCTTGTTGAAGAGTATGCACAATTAAAATATACACCCCAATCTTTTAAACCAGGTGATACCGTCATCCCACCCTCTGGTAAGGTGCTAGATTCGGCCGAATTAAAAAGTATGGTGGAAGCATCTTTGGATGGATGGTTAACGACCGGTCGTTTTAATGATGCCTTCGAAAAAAAACTGCGTGATTTCTTAGGCGTTAAGTTTTTAATTACGACAAACTCAGGCTCTTCTGCGAACCTTCTTGCTTTTTCTGCATTAACTTCACCCAAACTTAAAGAGCGTGCGATTAAGCCGGGCGATGAAGTAATTGGTGTAGCCGCAGGCTTTCCTACAACCGTTAATCCTATTTTACAATTTGGTGCGATACCTGTATTTGTAGATGTGGATATTGCGACACATAACATTGATGTCACAAAAATTGAAGCAGCGATTAGCCCAAAAACCAAAGCCATTATGTTGGCTCACTCTTTAGGTAATCCATTTAATTTAAAAGTTATTTTAGAGATTTGTAAAAAACACAATCTATGGCTTATTGAGGACAATTGTGATTCATTAGGCTCTCGTTATAACGGACAACTTACAGGTACATTCGGTGATATTGGCACATTAAGTTTCTATCCTGCACACCATATAACAATGGGTGAGGGCGGTGCTGTTTTTACTAACAATGCTGAATTAAAAATGATTATCGAATCTTTTCGTGATTGGGGACGAGATTGTTATTGCCAACCGGGTAAAGACAATACGTGTGGCAAACGTTTTTGTTGGAAGTTAGGTGATTTACCTGAAGGGTATGATCATAAATATACTTACGCCCATGCGGGTTACAATTTAAAAATTACTGACATGCAAGCGGCTTGTGGTTTAGCGCAAATGGATAAATTAGAAGGCTTCATTCAAGCCAGAAAAGATAACTTCAAATATTTATACGATCGTCTTCAGTCATGCCAAGATTTTTTAATTCTTCCTGAGGCAACTGAAAATAGCGACCCTTCATGGTTCGGATTTTTAATGACCATTAAGCCTGAAGCGAATATTCGTCGCGTGGATTTACTTTCCTATCTTGATCAAGAAAAAATTGGTACCCGCTTATTGTTTTCAGGTAACTTAACTCGTCAGCCCTACATGGAAGGTCGAAGCTATCGTGTGAGCGGTGATTTAACGAATACCGATACGATTATGAATGATAGTTTCTGGGTTGGTGTTTATCCTGGGCTTAACGAAGAGATGCTTGATTTTACTGCATCTAAAATAGAAACATTTTTAGGATTCAATTTTTAGTTATGAGTAAGATTCGTATTGCAGATTACATAGCGCAAAGATCTGTTGAGGCTGGTATTAAAGATGCTTTTTTAGTGACTGGCGGAGGTGCTATGCATCTTAATGATGCCTTGGGTCGGAATCCTAATTTAAATATTGTATGCTTTCATCATGAGCAAGCTGCAGCTATGGCAGCTGAAAGTTATTATCGTGTAACCAATCGTTTGGCGCTATTGAATGTTACGACTGGCCCGGGCGGCATTAATGCGTTGAATGGAGTTTATGGCGCTTATACTGATTCTTTAGGTATGCTAATTGTTTCGGGTCAAGTTAAACGAGAAACGTATTTACGAAATTATTCAATACCTCTTCGACAATTAGGTGATCAAGAAGTCGATATTGTATCTATGGTGAAACCTATCGTGAAATATTCAACCTTACTTCAAGATCCTTATCAGGTCGGAATTATTATGGATAAGGCTATTTATTTGGCAACACACGGCAGACCAGGTCCTGTTTGGATTGATGTTCCAGTTGATATTCAAAGTTTTTTTATTGATCCCACTTCTTTGTCAAGATTCAATGGAAATATTGATGAGCTATCTCAAGATAATGACATCACGGAAAATACTCGGTGTGAGTTACTTCAAAACAAAACATCTTTAAATGAAAGGTTAATAGATGAATTATTATTGCAACTTAAAGAAGCTAAACGCCCCACAATATTTGTAGGTGCGGGCATTAGAATTTCAGGGATGTATGAAGCTTTTTTAAATCTTGCAGATCAATTAAAAATACCCGTAGTTACTGGATGGAATGCTCACGACACTTTAACAAATGATAGCCCTTATTATGCCGGAAGACCTGGGACAGTTGGAGACCGTGCGGGTAATTTTACCGTTCAAAATGCAGATTTCTTATTGATTCTTGGTAGTCGACTCAATATTCGCCAAATAAGTTATAACTGGAAAAGCTTTGCGCATAGAGCATGGAAAGCCATGGTTGATATTGACTTAGCCGAATTAGAAAAGCCTACACTCCAGATTGATCTTAAAATTCACGCTGATTTAAAAGAATTTATTCCGAAATTATCTAAGGCTCTTGATAATTATAAAGTGCCTCTTAAGCATCAACAGTATTTAATTTGGTGCAAGGAAAGGGTTACCTCTTATCCTACCGTGCTTCTAGAGTATTACCAAGCAAATAATTATATTAACCCATATGTTTTTGTTCATGAGTTATTTGAAATATTAAACCATGATGATGTAATCATTACAGGAAATGGATCGGCTTGCGTTATTACTTTTCAAGCAGCTAAATTAAAAAAAGGACAAAGATTATTTACCAATTCAGGCTCTGCTTCGATGGGTTATGACTTGCCTGCAGCAATTGGTGCATCACTGGCATTAAACAAAAAAAGAATTATTTGCCTAGCAGGAGATGGAAGTTTAATGATGAATTTACAAGAGCTGCAAACCATACAAGGGTATAAACTTCCAGTCAAAGTGATCGTTCTAAACAATAATGGTTACTTGTCGATACGTCAAACACAAGAGGCTTATTTTTCAGATAATATTTTTGGAATTGGACCTGAAGACGGGGTCTCATTGCCCGATTTTGTAGCTTTAGGAAATGCATTCAAAATACCATCTATAAAAGTAAAATCTATAGATGATTGGACGAATGGAACAACCCAAGCATTGCTTAATAATAAAAAACCTGCTCTCATTGAAATAATGCTTGATCCTTTCCAGTCATTTTCACCAAAATTGGCATCAAAAAAATTACCTGACGGAACAATGGTATCGCCTGCATTAGAAGATATGGCCCCATTCCTAGATAAGGATGAGATAAGGTCTAATATGATTTTAGATGAATAGCTTAATATGATATTGATTCTAAAAATCTTGTTGTATTTGATTTGAATGTATTAGTATTTAATGGAGAATCAGTAAAATCTTGGATTATTTTAATGTATAGAAAAAGCATTATTTAGCCGGCTGCAATATCCACGATCAAATTGTGAGCGATAATCTATTGTTTGTTGTTGGGCTCAGCTACTCTGGGCAGTAAGCTGGCAAACTCTATTACTGCCAAGGCTCATTTAAGCATCGTTAGCGACTAAAATTTGACTAAAAAAAAATGCATTATATTTGATCTAGACGGTACCTTGGTGAATTCGGCACCAACCGTTCTGGGTATCATTAATCAGATACGTTTTTTGAATAATCAAAACCTATTACAAATGACTCATGACATAGAAGAAATAATCAGTCTCGGTGGAAAGGAGATGATTGCCAATTTGGTTTCCAATGAAAACGTTGATAAAAATCTTAATATTTTCAGAGAGTTTTATGAAAATTATGATTTAACAAGTGAGGCATTATTTGACGGGGTTAAGGAGACCCTTTATGTACTAAAACAGCAATATTCTTTAGCTCTCCTAACTAATAAACCTAAGAAATTGGCATATAAGTCAATGATCCATCATCAAATTGAAGCTTTTTTTGATTGTGTTGTTTGTCGGGAAGATGTTAAAGAGAAGAAACCCGATCCTGAAGGGCTAAATCTTGTCTTAAATACGTTAAATTTAATTAAAGAGGATGTGGTCTATGTAGGTGATTCTTTGGTTGATTTATGCTTAGCTAGATCCCAACAGGTACTGTTTTTTTTATACAATAATAAAATGATTAATAATCAAGCAAGTGAAGATTTTCAATTTATTATTAAAGAATTTGATGACTTTTTTGATTTAACTAAAGAGTTAAGTTTGCTATGAATTTAAATGAAAAAAAGATGTTAGATATTTTGAAGTTCTTAAAAGACTCTGGAGCAGTTTCTGTGAAGGCTGAATTTGAGGCTGAAGGCACTCGGACGGAAGAACTTTTACGTCTTTTGGACATTGCAAGAAAAGCAGATATGAAAATTGGCTTGAAAATTGGTGGTTGCGAGGCCGTTAGAGACTTAATTGAAGCAAAACAATTTGGTGTCAACTATGTTATTGCTCCAATGGTTGAAACCCAATATGCACTTTCTAAATATGCGTTAGCAATTAACCGTGTGTTTTCCCCTTTAGAACAAAACGAGGTTATTTTTCTAGCTAATATAGAAACTATTACAACCTATAATAATTTTCAGTCAATGTTAAAAGTCACAAGTGAATCAAAGAATATCGATGGTTTTGTTATGGGTAGGGTCGACTTTGTTGGCTCATTAGGTAAATCTCTGGATTCAGTCGATGAGGGGTATGTGTTGACCCATACGCTTAAACTTGCAGATTTTACAAAAGAATACAATTTGGATTTTGTTGTAGGCGGTGGCGTTTCTAAGCAGAGCGTTCCATTTTTGAAAGCATTAAGTAACGTTCATTTATCAAGATTCGAAACAAGAAAAATTATATTTGATAGCCAGGCTTTATACACTGAAAAAATAGAAAAGGCTCTTCTTGATGCTGTTCATTTTGAGTTGCTTTGGTTGTTAAATAAGAGAGATTTTTATTCTCTTATAACCAATGAGGATGATAAGCGTATCAAAATGCTTAACGATCGATGGAAGATTCTTAATGAAAGTAAGTAAGTGTAGATTTTGTAACTCAATAAAATTAAAACAATTATTATATTTAGAAAATTTTCCGAAAGCAGCCCAGTTTTTTTTATCTAACCTAAAAACCAAAGTCAAGCACGAATCAGTAGATCTCGAGGTGGTTCAATGTGCTTGTTGCTCCTTAATTCAATTAACCAATAAGCCTGTTAGTTACTATAAGTCAGTTATTACAGCTGCCTCACTATCAGAAAAGTCAAAAATCAAACTCTCTAATGAATGGATTTCATTAATTAAGAAATTTAAAATCACAAAAAAAAATATGCTTGAAGTTGGTTCTGGTCGAGGAGACTTTTTGGAAGTGATGAATGCTATAGGATTTAACTCATACGGTTTAGAGTTTTCAGCAAAAAATTTCGA
>SXGR01413771.1_pt1 | contig 13103 bp, 9 predicted proteins | sample 3174711 | NCBI WGS metagenome assembly SXGR01 (sample SAMN11356860, study PRJNA531348) | freshwater metagenome | isolation source: freshwater sample F1-60 | place: China: Fuxian Lake, Yuxi | collected 2017-12-25
ATCAACAACGGCTCGATCTCGGCTCATGTTCCCCGACCCAATTCCGCGCCTTACACAGCCGCCAAACACGCGATCACCGGCCTCACGAAATCCACGGCGCTCGATGGGCGAAAGTATGACATCGCTTGCGGCCAGATCGACATTGGCAACGCGGCGACCGAGATGACGGCTCGCATGGCAGATGGAGTGCCGCAGGCCGACGGATCAATGGCTGCCGAGCCAACGATGGATGTGGAGCTTGTCGCTCGCGCAATTGTTCAAATGGCGGGACTCCCATTGGACGCGAATGTGCCGTTCATGACGATCATGGCCACCAAGATGCCCTACATCGGACGCGGATAACATCGCTCTGGAAACGTGTCGGGTTGACCTTTGACCTTGACCCGATCAAGGAGCATCGCAAGCCTCGTTCCCTCCAATATGAATGTGATCCGCAAACTGGTTTTCAGTTCGATTCTGTGCGGAACCTGAGCATTCCAGTTTCAAGAAGGGCCTTCGCAGGTCTGCTCGTGGCATTGGCCTTTGGCTCCGGGTGCGGGCCAAAAAACTCAATGACAAAGCTCCTGGATGGCCAGGCGCTCGCGGCAACTTCCTGCGCCCAGTGTCACCTGTGTCCATCTCCTTCATTCCTGTCCCGCGAAGAATGGCCTTACTTGCTGGCATGGATGGGGAGTTACCTCGGCCATCCCGCCGAGATCGAATTGCATCCTGTTCTTGTGGATAGCCGGCTTGTTCCGAGTGAACCGCTTATCACGAAGGCACAGTTTGAAGCGATCCGATCCTATTTCCTCGATCAATCCTCGATTCAATACAAGGAGCCGATGCTGAACCCGAAGCCTCCAGCTTCGACAATGTTCGAACCAGTGCCGCTTGCCGTCCCTGCTTCCGTGATCACGATGGCGTGGATTGATGCCGTGGATCAAACGTTGCTGATTGGATCTTCCAGGCCGCCAGAGTTCCGTGTTTTAAGGCGGGGCCAGACCACTGCGATCGAGGTTCATTCAGAGCCGGTGAGCTACGAGCGCGCCGGCCCAATCCGGCGCGTGGGTTTGATGGGGCACTTCGGCCGGGATTTCCACCAGGGGCGGATTGTGGATTTCGATCTGGGCGAGGGGAATCAGCAGACCGTTGTGGATAATCACCCACGCATCACCGCCCACCGCACTGCCGACATGGACGGAGATGGCAATGATGATTTGTTCGTGTGTGGCTTCGGTGATTATCCGGAGGGTCGTGTGGGACTTTGGTGGGGTGGAGGAGAAACGCTGCAAGAGGATGTGTTGTTTGAAGAGGCGGGCTCGACCTGGGGTGAGATCGCGGATTTCGATGGCGATGGCGATCTCGATGGCATCATTTCAGTCGCCAATGGTCGGCCTCGATTGCTCGCGTTCGTCAACGAAGGGAATCGTAGATTCGTCCCGAGAGTGATCGTTGAGCGCCAGGCCGGATGGGGATACAACCGGTGTCTGGTGGTGGATTGGGATGGTGATGGCAGACCCGATATCGCTGAATTGTCAGGAAACAATCTGGAACTGCGAGGCCGGCCCCTCAAGGCGCACTACGGAGTGCGGGTGCTGCGGAATGAGGGTAATTGGAAGTTCACAAAAATTCTCTTCGAGCACCTGGACGGTGCAATGGACGTGGCGGCTGGTGATTTCGATGGCAATGGGCGCGTTGACCTGGCCTTGACGTCCTTTTACCCGGATTGGCGATTGCCGGTTCCGACGACGTTTCTGGTGCTGTTGCAAAGAGCGGACGGCACTGTCGAGCGTTCAGGCATCGAGGATCGATATTGGAATCGCTGGATGCGGATCAGTGCCGGCGACGCGGATCGTGATGGTGACATCGATCTGCTCCTGGGCGCGGCTCAAGTGCCGATGGCGATTCCTTCCGAGCACACCGCGCACTACGAGGGACTGCTGCAGGGGAAGGCCAGCGTGTTGCTGCTGCGCAATCGAACCGCGCGTTAGCTTTCCAAACGGAACTTGCCAATCAAGGAGGCATCGTTTCAACTTGCAGCACCTCGAAGCTATGGAAGAAAGACGTGAAGCGCAGTCCAGCCATGTACCAATGCTGTTGCCGTGGGCAGTGTGCGGTGGCGCGCTCGTACTATATTTACTGACCCTCAATCACTGGGTCTCGCTTTCGAGCCTGCCGCTCGTGGCGAAAGTGACCGGATGGGACTGGGTATTGCCCCATCAATCGCCGTTGTTCTTCCTTCTCACCTATCCCTTTCGGTGGCTTCCCGTCGGGGTTCAGCCCGTGGCTTTGAACGCGCTTTCCGCAGTCTGGGCCGGGCTGACACTTCTCCTGCTGGCCCGTTCAGTGATGCTGTTGCCCCAGGATCGCACGCACGAGCAACGGCAGCGTGAGCGGAGTGAATTCTCTCTCCTGATGATACCTGGCTCGTGGCTGCCACCGTTGTTGGCGGCATTGGTATGCGGCCTGGAAATCACCTTCTGGGAGCATTCGACCGTGGCCACAGGAGAGATGCTGGACCTTCTGGTGTTCGCCTATGTCATCCGTTGTCTGTTGGAGTTCAGGATGGAGCAACGGGATTCGTGGCTGTACCGGTTCGCCTTCGTTTACGCTTTGGGAATCACAAACAACTGGGCTCTCATCGGCTTCCTCCCGCTGTTTCTCGGAGCGCTGTTGTGGATCAAGGGAACTGAATGTTTTCAATTTCAATTCCTTGTTCGAATGATCGCATGGGGAGTTGGTGGACTTTTGCTTTACCTGCTGCTGCCGATTGTATGGGCGATGGCGAATCACCCTTCCGTGACATTTTGGGATGCGTTGCGCGGAAATCTGGCCGCGCAGAAATCAATGCTCTTTAACATTCCGTCGCTGCGCATCCGGGCGCTGGCGCTTTCGCTAACGGCGATCCTTCCGGTGATCATCATCGGAATTCGATGGCCCGCGAGTTTTGGAGATACGAGCGCCGCGGGATCCGCTCTCACACAAATCATGTTGCGACTGATCCATGTGCTGTTTTTCGGCGCGTGCCTGTGGGTGGCGTTCGGTCAGAAGTTCAGCCCGCGATCACTCGGATACGGTTTGCCGTTTCTGACATTTTATTATCTGGGGGCGCTCAGCGTGGGGTATTTCTCCGGCTACCTGATGTTGATCTGCAGGGAGCAGCGCGGAGGCAAGAGCTGGCACCGACGCTCCAGCCTCGGGAACTTTCTGGCGAAGGGAACGGTGGCCTTGGTCTGGATCGTGGCAGTGGCCGTGCCAGCCGCGCTCGTCGCCATTAATTTCAGCCAGATCCGCTCGAACGATGGAACGGCACTGAGGCAGATGGCTGAAGCTTCGTCGAAGGGGCTGCCGGAGAAGGGCGGGATTGTTTTGAGCGACGATCCTTACACTGTGCTGCTGCTTGCCGCCCAGTTGAGCACGGAGGGAACACCACAAAAGCACGTTCTCGTTCACACCCGGGCTCTGGCGAATCTGGATTACCACAGGCAGCTGGCCCAGCGGCATCCACAGCGATGGCCCTTGATGATTGGTGAGGATCTCTTCGATGATGGCACGCTTGTCCAGATGCTCACGGATCTGGCCAGGACCAATTCGATCCATTACATGCATCCGAGCTTCGGCTACTATTTTGAACGGTTCGATACCAGACAGAAGGGGCTGGGTTACGAGCTGACCCTGGCGCCCACGAACAGCCTTTCCCCTGTCAGATTGAGCGCGGAGGAACTGGCTTCCAACCAGGAGTTTTGGGACAAGCAGATGGATTACGTTTCCGGGTTGGGCAAACTGAAACAATCCCGTGACGGCATGTACGTTCAGGTCTTCATGTCGCGCGCACTCAATGCATGGGCAGTGGCTTTGCAACGGCACAAGAAGCTGGCTGAGGCGTCAAAATACTTTGAGGCAGCCGCGGCGCTGAACACCAACAACATCCCCGCCTACATCAATCTTCAGTATAACAAGGCCCTCCGTGGAGGTGGTGGAGCGACAAATCTGACGGCCAAAGCCGTTGAAGACCGTTTCGGACCATACCGAAGCTGGGAGGTGCTGGCCGACAACGGCCCGTTTGACCATCCGGAATTCACCCTGCGACTGGCCGACATCTTTCTTGGACAGAATCTTCTCCGGCAAGCCATGACGGAGTACCGTCGTGTTGCCGAACTGGATGCGGAGAACGTCGCCGCGGACATTGGCATCGCGAATGTTTTTTTGCAGGCGGGCCGCCCCGAGCAGACCATCGAATGGCTTCGGGAATTGAGGGTGCGACGCAGTGCGAGCCTCGGTGAGAATGGTCAGATCGAGCTGATTCGGATGGAGGCGAATGCCGAGTTCGCCCGGAAAGATTCACAGGCAGCGGGGAAACTGCTTGTGGATGCCAGAGCCAGGCATCCCAAGAGCCTGGCAATCCTGGACACCTTGGTTCAGTTCTACGCTCAGGAGCGGCGGTTTCCGGAAGCCATCGAGGCCCTGGATGCTCTCGAGAAGCTCGCGCCGAACAATCCGCAGGTCCAGATGAACCGGGCCACCATCTACTTCAACACCAAGAACAACGCGAAAGCGTTGGAGACGCTCGATGAAATTCTTTTACGGGATGCCAAGAACATACCGGCACAGCTTTACAAGACCTACATCCTTCTCCAACAGCAGGAATACGACAAGGCACTGCAAATTGTGGGAAGCGTTCTTCGTGTGGATGCCGAGAACGTGGAAGGTTTGACCTACATGGGGGTCATTGCGATCAGCCAGAAGCGTTACGAAGACGCCATTGAGCCCTTGAGCAAGGTCTTGACGAAGAACCCGAACGATTCGAACGCTCTCCGAAACCGTGCGATAGCGTATCTCCAGAAAAGTGACATGCCCAAGGCGAGGAGGGACTACACGCTGCTTGCGCAACTGGCTCCACGTTCCTACGTGGCATACTATGGGTTGGCGGAAATCGCCTATCGTGAAAAGCAGATGGACCTAGCCGTGAGGAATTACGAGCGTTACTTGAAGAATTTCCCACCTGAAAGCGCGCCGGAATTGGAAGCCGAAAAGAAGCAAGTGCTGGAGCGGCTCAACCAACTCAAGCCTGCTCAGAGGTAACCCGGATGCGGGTCAGCCACGTCATCACCCGGTTGATTGTCGGAGGAGCGCAGGAAAATACCATTGCCTCGGTTCTTGGTTTGCGGTCGCGGAAGGATCTCCAGGTGGATCTGATATCCGGACCCACCACTGGTCCGGAAGGCTCGCTCGCCTCCACCTTCGATGGCCTCCCCGGTGCGCTCACCATCATTCCTGAACTCATCCGTCCGGTTCGGCCTTTCCAGGATTGGCGGGCATTGGCCAGGCTGACCGCACTCTTCGCCCGCACGCATCCGCACATCGTGCATACGCACAGTGGAAAGGCTGGCGTGCTTGGAAGGCTTGCCGCTCATCGGGCGGGAGTGCCTGTCATCATTCACACGATTCACGGGCCTTCGTTCGGCGATTTTCAAGGAGCGCTCGCAAATTTCATTTTTCGGGCGGCGGAACGGCGCGCGGCCCGGGTAACGACTCATTTCATCACGGTGGCCCAGGCAATGGCGGATCAGTACCTCGCTGCTGGAATTGGGAAACCAGAAAACTACACCCGGATTTTCAGCGGATTCGATCTCCAGCCATTTCTAGCCGCTCAAAATGATCTGGCGCTGCGCAAACGGCATGGGCTGGGTGCGGATGATTTTGTGGTAGGGAAAATAGCGCGGTTGTTCGAATTGAAAGGACACGATGATTTGCTTGATGTCGCTCCAGCGGTCATCGGCGCGGCTCCGAAAGTGAAATTTCTTCTGATTGGCGGCGGCGAATGGCGCCAACGATTGGAGGCGCGGGCGCGCGGGCTGGGCATCGCCTCCAGGTTCGTGTTTACCGGCCTTGTGAAACCATCGGAGATTCCCGGCCTCGTGGGCTGCATGGATGTCCTGGTGCATCTGTCACGCCGCGAGGGACTGGCGCGTGCATTGCCGCAGGCACTTGCGGCCGCACGACCGGTGGTTTGTTACGATTGTGACGGCGCACGGGAAGCGTGCCAGGACGGGAAGACTGGCTTCCTGGTGAAACCGGGCGACCTTCCTACCTTGCACGACCGGTTGTTGCAGCTCGTTCGCAATGCGATTGGACGCCAGCAGATGGGGGCCACGGGACAGCAGTTTGTCCGGGATAGATTCAGCGTGGAACAGATGGTTGGTGAATTGGATCGACTCTATCGAAGGCTGGCGGGTGAACATGGGGTTGAAATGAAATTTAACCACTGATTCCCAAGATGAGTTTTCCGTTCAATCTTTACGCGGTCGTATTCGCGTCGTCCTTCCTCGCCGCCGCCGGGAGCATGTTGTTGTGGCGGCGATGGGGTTATCGCACCGGACTGGTGGATGACCCGGGGCACAGGAAGATTCATGACAAGCCGATCGCGCTAACCGGTGGTTTTGCGGTCCTGACGGGGATCATGGTGCCAGTGCTATGCGCCGCAGTGGCGTTCAAGCTTGGATGGTTCGGCTCCGGACCGGCCGCCAATGGCCCTGGTATCGCGGGTGATTTCGCGGGGTGGCTTGGGTTTGGATTAACCCGACGCGGATCCCAAGTGGCGGTGATTCTGTTGGGGGCGCTGGCCATGGTGGTGCTTGGCTGGCTGGATGACATGTGGGAGCTGTCGCCCGCGATGAAGTTTGGCGGCCAGTTGCTTGTTGCGACCGCCGTGGCGGCAGCCGGTGTCCGAATCACACTGTTCGTGCCGGCGCCACTGGTGAATTATCTGGTTACAATCCTCTGGATCCTGACGCTGACCAACGCGCTGAATTTCATGGACAACATGAATGGGCTGTGTGGCGGCCTGGGGTTGATCGGAACGTGGTGTTTTGCCTGGGGTGCGGCTGTCCAAGGGCAGTACCTTGTCGCTCTGCTCGCATTCACGACAAGCGGCGCTCTTCTCGGTTTTCTTCCGTTTAATTTTCCCAAAGCCTCCGTGTTTCTTGGGGACGCCGGTAGTCATCTGGTTGGCTACCTTCTGGCGGTGATGGCCATCCTGCCTCACTTCTATTCATCGCAGAATCCTCATGCGCTCGCGGTGCTAAAACCTCTTGTGATTCTTGCCGTGCCGCTGTTGGACCTGATTTGTGTCGTGATCATCCGCTGGCGGAAGAACCAGCCTTTCTACGTGGGCGACACAAACCATCTGTCCCACCGTCTGGTGCGTCGAGGCTGGAGTAAAACCGGCGCCGTGCTCGTCATCTGGTTGATGGCGGCCCTGGCGGGCGCTCTGGCCTTTGTGGCGCTCTGAGCCTGACGCCGCAGAAGAAGCGCTCAAAGCAGTCGAAGCGACCCATTCGCCTACCAGCCGCCACTTGCATGCCGGGCCCGGCCTTGGGCCCAATTCCGAAGCTCCGCGACCTTTTCGCTCATGGTTGCTGCGAGGGGCACGGTCTGGCGGAAAGCATCAAGAATGTGATGAGTGGCCAATTCGCGTTTTTCAGAGAACGCGTCGTAAAGAGCACTCACGATGGCTTGTTCGATCTCAGCGCCGCTGAAATTAGCGCCGGCATCCGCAAGTAGTGCGAGGTCAAATCGACTCACATCCCGCGCTCGCCTGGCCAGATGAATCCCCGTGATCTCCCGGCGTTCCTCGCGCGAGGGTAGGTCCACAAAGAAGATTTCATCGAGCCGCCCCTTGCGCAGCAGCTCCGGGGGCAGTTGTGAGACATCATTGGCTGTCGCAACAACGAACACCGGCGAGGTCTTCTCAGAAAGCCATGTGAGGAATGTGCCGAACACGCGCGCTGTCGTGCCACCATCGGAAGAACCCGATGAATGAGTGCCGGAGAGTGCTTTGTCGATTTCATCAACCCACAGCACGGCTGGTGCGACCGATGAAGCCACGCCGATGGCGCGCCGCATGTTCTCCTCGGACGATCCCACAAGTCCTGAAAACATCCGTCCGATGTCGAAGCGCAGCAAAGGACGTTGCCAGAGTGCCGCGATTGCCTTGGCGCACAGACTTTTGCCCCAGCCTTGAACTCCGAGCAGCAGCACGCCTTTCGGTGCGGGCAGTCCGAAGCTCCTTGCGTCATCCGAGAAGGCGATCGCGCGCTTCTGCAGCCACTGTTTGAGATCCGACATGCCTCCTACGCTTGCGAATGATTCATCCGCGGGATGATACTCCAACAGTCCACTCTTGCGGATGATCTGCTGTTTCTCTGCCAGCACCTCAATCACGTCGCCGCCTGTAAGCTGGCAATCGCGCACGACGATCTTGGCGAAAACATTCTCCGCCTCTCCCGTCGTCAATCCGAGCGCTGCTTGGAGCAAACGTTCCCTGCCTTCCGGACTTAGATCGATCCGCACCCCGGCGTACTGGTGAACTTCCTCCGTGATGCGTTCTAGCAATTCACTCAATTCCGTGCGCGTCGGAAGCGGGAAATTGATCAAAGTGACTTCCTTCTCCAGCTCGACGGGGATTTCCATCACAGGTGAAACCAGCACGAGTGTCTTGTGACTGTTCTTCAATTGCTGCGCGATCTCCCTTAATCGCCGGATAACGGCGGGGTGATTGCGCGTGAGGAAAGGATGAAGATCCTTGAAGAGAAAAATCGCCGGCTCCACCTGATCGATGACGTGGTTCATGGCCTCGATGGGATCCTTTGTCGTGGCCGTGCGGTTTCGAGCCGACTGCAAAGACGTTCCCGAAGGAACCAGCCCCATCGTGCAGCTCCACTCGATCAGCGCCTTCTGCTGGTTGGTGGCGACCTTCTTAATCATCTCCTGCACTCGCATTTCCTCGGACGAGACAACATACAAGATCGGATAACGAGCCCGGATCAGGACATCGATTTCAGTCTGGAGCTGGTTCACGAGCTGAATTTAGTGGAAATCCATCCTGCGGGATACTTCTGATTTTCCAGGAGACGGGCAGCCAGTGCATCCGCAAGTTGTCGGTGAACTTGGCTGTCGGTCAGGAGCGCAGTTGTGTGCGCAGCACCAGCCGCAGCTGGTTTGGCGTGAGGGCGAGCCACCGATACTGCTGCGACTGGCTTTCAGCACAGTCGCGCTCCACCGCTTCGGGCGGCACCGGTGGAAAAACCGTTTGCGTTGCGTTGCGGCGCAAGGCTAAATCCGCCACGTATCAAGCGCCCGCAGAAGGACAATGACAATGAGTCTGCGTCCTTTTGAAACCGGGAGGAGGTCAACTCCTCGCACTCAACCGTTCGAGTCGCTTGTGTGTTGCCATGCGCTACCTGCTCAAACAAAAATTCTGGTCCTGGGGAGATGACTTTCGCATCCGGGACGCCGATGACCGCGATGTTTTTTTGTGGACGGGCGAGCGTTCAGTTGGGGCGACAAGCTCTCATTCCAGGACATGCAGAAGAACGAACTGGCCTTTATCCGCCAGAAGCTCCTCTCATGGGGGCCAACCTACGAAATCGAAGTGCATGGCCGTCTTGTTGCCGTGGTGAAGAAGAAGCTCTTCACCTTCCTGCGCTGCAAGTTCACCGTGGATGTTCCCGGACCCGATGACCTGGAGGCGCAGGGAAGCTTTCTTGATCACGAATACGCCTTCGAGCGCCAGGGTCGTGAAGTCGCGCAAGTCAGCAAACGGTGGTTCAGTTGGACCGATACCTACGGCGTGGACATCGCCGACGGCGAGGATGACGTGCTAATCCTCGCCAGCGCCGTGGTGATCGACATGGTCTGCCATCAGGAAAGCCAGCGCAGCTGAACCGCCATGCCCCGGTGCGAATTAAAACATCCAGAGCAGGTTGAGAATTGGTTGATTGAACTTGGTGGCAAGCGCCGACGGACCTGCTAATGCCAAAACTAAGGCGAAACGAACCGCGCGACCGGGCACATAAGGCTTGGGCAAGGCGTCTCAAACTGGTAACTTGATCACTCACTGCCTTGCTCCACCCGACGAAAATCAGCAGTTCTACTCACCGCCGCCTCGATCGACCTTGAACGCAGGACGCTCGATGACCGCGTGAGGATGATTCCGGGAGTTGAGTCGCAAGACGATGAGGATTCTCTTCCGTCGCGTCTTCCTTGATCAACTCGGGATGTGTGCCATGTCACGCTGGCGGTTCCCTGCCTGTGGAAGGGCTGCCCAAGGCTTCCAACGCCCTCACGGTCGCGGCATTGCGTGATTCGATGCCGAGCTTCTCGAAGATGTTCTGCAAATGCTTTTTCACTGTGTTTTCTGCCGTGCCCAGGATGGTCGAGATTTCCGCGTTGCTCTTGCCTTGTGCGACCCAGAGCAGGACTTTGGCTTCGCGCGCGGTCAGGCCGAGCGCCACGAGCGGGGCGGAGGAGGAATAGTCCGGGGCAAATTCGGCAGGAGGACGCTGCCGCGCCCGTGCGATGCGCGCGACGATGGCGGCGAGCAGTTCGCTGGCGGTGGCGGGCTTGGTGAGATAATCGTCAGCGCCCAGGTTCATGCCGGTGCGTAGGTCATTCCACTCGCCACGAGCCGTGAGGAAGATGAAAGGAACCGCGGCCGTCATCTTGTTTTCGCGCAGCGCGGCGAGCACGCCATGGCCGTCGAGTCGCGGCATCATCACGTCGCAGAGGATGAGATCGGGTTGCTCGCGTCGGGCCAGGTCCAAACCGAGTCCTCCGTCTTCTGCGGTGAGCACTGTGTGACCTTCCATTCGAAGGATGGTGGCGAGGTTCTTCCGTGTCTGCTCCTCGTCTTCGATGATCAGGATCTTTTTCATGGAGTGGATGGGTCAAACACTGGCAACCGGACAATGAACGTCGTCCCTCCTCGCTCTTTGCTGATGAATTCAATTCGGCCGCCATGCAGTTCTACACTGCGTTTTACTATGACCAGGCCCAGGCCGGTGTCGGAAATCTGACCGACGTTGCGGCCGCGGTGGAAAGCCTCAAACAGGTGCGCCTGGTCGGCAGTGGGAATCCCCAACCCACGGTCCTCGATGCGGAAAACCGCGTCCGCTCCCTCGCGCGCCAGGTTCAGGCGGACGGGCGAACCGGCGGCCGAATACTTCACAGCGTTCGAGATCGGGTTCGTCAGGATGTGGCGCAGCAGGCCTCCATCCGCGTGGGCCAGGGGGAGATCGGCGGCGAGGGTGAATTCGATGGGGCATTTGCCACTGGTGGCCGAACGCATCTCATCCACCAGCCGGCGGCAGCAGGCGGCGAGATGGAGGTCGTCTGGTCGGAATTGCTGGCGTTCGCTCTCGAAACGGCCGAGCAGCAGCACGTCTTCCATCATGCCGGACATGCGCTTGACGGAGTCCTGGATGGCCCGGAGGTGTTCGGTCCGTTCCGGAGCGGGCAGACGGTCAAGATAGCGATCGAGGATGTCCGTGCTGGAGACGATGACTTCGAGCGGAGTCCGAAATTCGTGCGAAACCATGGAAACAAAGTTCATCTTGAGATCGCCGAGTTCGCGTTCGAGAGCGAGCGCCCGGCGCACCTCCGCCTCGGCCCGAGCGCGTTCGCGGGCCTCGTTTTCCAGGCGCTCGTTGCTCGCGAGCAATTTCTGAGTCTGCCTCGCTACCTGGCGGCGCAGCAGCCACACCCAGCCCAGCACGAGCGCCATCGCGCCGATTGCCAGCCCGCCAGCGCGCAGGACAGCGGCACTCATCCACACCGGCGGTTCGGCCAACGGGCGCACGTCCGCTGGCGAATCAACGTAAATGGAAAAGCTCCGGACGGGACGATCCGTGCCGGCATCTACAACGCAGAGGCCCGTGAGTTCAACCCTGCTCCCGGTCGAAATGGGGTAATCGACGTAATCGCTGCCGGCGTGAACAGCGTAGCTCGTGAGGTCGCCAAACTTTACCCAGAGCCGGCTCACCTTCGCGCCACCCTGCGGGTATGAATCGCGATCCACCACCCGTCCGTGAATGCGGACGCGGCGGCAGTCGTGTTCGCCACTCAACGCCGCAGTGTCTGTGATGAGCGGCGGCGTGGACAGCGTTTCGTGGCCAATGACACGGTACTCCGCTCCGTTGAGTTGTGGCGCGAAGGCCCGGCGCGAGTTTCTCGATGCGACGACCTCGATGCGGTCGCCAGGCTGCAATGCGGGGCGGGGCGGACGCTCAACGTATTGTCCGTCCCGGCTGGATTTGGCGATCGGCGTCAAAGGATGGGCCAGTGCCGCGCCACTGGCATCCTGTAACGTGAAGAAATTCAAGGCGGAGGAATGTGTGACCGTTCCGGAGACCACAATCCGGGCGTCGGCCATGGGCGCGTTTGCAGCCTCGCGCAACGTCTGGCGCGGGCGGACATAGAGATTCGACGAGCCGGGTTGAACGACGCGTACCCAGGCGTTGCTTCCCATAAGCAACTGGAAACTGGTCACCTTGCCGACACCGTCGAATTGCAGCCAGGGCATCCCTTGCAATTCCACACCAGCTCCGAGCCACTCCACGGGGAGATGATCAGGTGGCGCGCTCAGATCGGCGTAGAAGCCGTGACCATCGGCGTTGACCAAGAGTGTCGCGTGACCACGCGCGAGTGACACATCGAGCACGGTGGCTCGCAGTTTGACGATGCCGCCGTGATGACGGCCGGCGGCCAGGTCCTGGACTCGCACCAGGCGTGGCTCCGGGAAGTGGCCCGGCCCAAGCAGGCGCGCCGTGCCGCGAGCCACGAATGGATGCGAAGATCCGAAAGTCGTTTCACCCTCCACTTCGATGAGTTCACCCACCTGTGGCAGCGATACCCGGGCAGACCTCAGTCCTGGTGCCGTCAGGAGTGTGACTCCAAGACCGTTGGTGCCGTCGTGCAGATGATAGAGATCGCGCGGTCCGTGCGCCGGAAACGCCACCACTCCGCGCAACCGGACCGGCTGGGCCCCATCCATCGCCTCGGCGCGGCTGAGGGCGAGGACTTGCGGGAAATTCGTCAGCAGCGGGAGCGAGGCGTCCGCCGCGCCCCCCGTCGATGTGACCAGGTGTGTGGCCGGAAGAACTGCCGCGAGAAGGCGCAAGATTCGCCCGGCAATGCTATTCAAATCCATTGACGCTCTTTCAAAACTCCCACGTTACGACGAGGCCAAGGCTTGTCGGAGCGGCTGGAGACAAGAAAAACGCCGCTTGGGCGACTGTCTCCCCGATTTTCACGGGAGCCGTCCGCGCTCCGCCGTTCGCGCCGTG
>SXGR01164851.1_pt1 | contig 13100 bp, 7 predicted proteins | sample 3174711 | NCBI WGS metagenome assembly SXGR01 (sample SAMN11356860, study PRJNA531348) | freshwater metagenome | isolation source: freshwater sample F1-60 | place: China: Fuxian Lake, Yuxi | collected 2017-12-25
CGAGCAGGTCATCAGCGGCACGACCAGCATCGTCAGCAGGCGGTCGCGCTCTCGCTCCATGGTGCGGGTCGCCATGACGGCGGGGATCGCGCACGCGCAGCCGCTCAAGAGCGGCACGAACGCGCGCCCGTGCAGCCCGAGGCTCCGCATGATGCGATCCATCAAGTAGGCCGCGCGCGCCATGTAGCCCGAGTCCTCGAGCAGCCCTAGCGCGAGGAAAAGCAGCAAGATCTGCGGCAGGAACACGACCACGTTGCCGACGCCGCCGATGACGCCGTCGACGAGAAAATCCGCGAGGAGGCCCGCGGGGAGCAGCGCGCGGAGCTCACCGCCGAGCCACTGACCGCCGGCCTCGATGAGCTCGATCGCCGGCTGCGACCAGCTGAAGAGCGCCTGAAAGACCGTGAGCATCAAGAGCGCGAAGAGGGCGAAGCCCCACACCGGGTGCAAGAGCACGCGGTCGACGCGCTCGGTCATGCGGCGGGAGCGCGAGGCCGCGGGGGCACCGGGCGCTGCCGCATTGGGGCTCGCGAGCGGCGCGACGTGCGCGTCGAGGAAGCGATAGCGCGTGCCGATGATCTCGGCGTCGCGATCCCGCCCGTCCGCGCGGTGGAGCTCGAGGCACGCGGCGCGCAAACCTGGGTCGATGTCGGTGAGCTCGTCGTCCTCTTCGATGCTGCCGATGGCCCAGAGCGCGAGCGGGCGCTCTGGCGCGGTGCCCGCGGCGAGCGATGACGCGGCGAGGCTCGGCAAGAGGCGCTCGACGTCGGCGAGCAGCGCGGGCGGATAGTGCAGCGCGACCGCGCCGCGCGGCGGAGCCTCGAGGGCCTTGGCGATCGCCTGCTGGAGCTCGCGGAGCCCTTGTCCGCGGCGCGCGACGATCGGCACGAACGGCACGCCGAAGAGGTGCGCGAGGCCCTCGTGGTCCGGCGGCGTCGGCACCTCGTCGATCATGTTGAGCGCCACGACGAGCGGGACCTCGAGCTCGATGAGCTGAAGGGCGAGGTAGAGGTTGCGGACGAGCTGCCCCGCGTCCACGACGAGGACGGCCAGGGCGGGGCGCTCGACGCCGTGCCCGAGGACGCTGCGGATGGCGATCTGCTCCTCGGCCGAGCGCGCCGCGAGCGAGTACGTGCCCGGCAGATCGACGACTCGCACCTCGGGCTGCCGCGGCTCGCCCGTCACCATCCGACCCTCGCGCCGCTCGACCGTGACGCCGGGGTAGTTGCCGACCCGCGCGCGCGCTCCGGTGAGCTGGTTGAAGAGCGTGGTTTTGCCGGTGTTCGGGTTGCCGACGAGCGCGATGAGCGGACGCGCGCTTGGCTCCCCCGCGGCGTCGTCGTCGTGGCAGCTCGGGGCCAGCGTCATGTGCCCAGGCGCCAGCTCAGCACGGCGCGACCGCGATCTGGCGCGCGTCGGCGGAGCGAATGGACAGGCTGCACCCGCGCGCCCGCAGCTCGAGCGGATCGCCGAGCGGGGCGACCTTCGACACGGTCACGGTCGTGCCCGGTACCAGCCCAAGCTCCATCAGCCGGCGGCGCAGCGACCGCTCGCCACCGACCGCCGTCACGACCATCGGCACGTCGAGCTTCACGTCGGCGAGGGTCATAAAGGGATATTGACAATCATTTTCATCAACCGTCAAGTGCAATCGGGGCGGGGGCGGTCGCAGGCGCTGCGGTCGAGCGCGCCGTGGGACAAGGCCAGTCTCGCGCCGTCTTCGCAGGGTCTCGCGAGGGTCTCACGATCGACACTAGCGTCCGCGCGCGGCGACGTGGAATGCTCTCGAGCCTCGGGAAGCCCTCATGGCGACGAGCTATCGGACCTGCAACATCTGCGAGGCAAGCTGCGGGATCGCGGTCGAGCACGACGGAGGTGTCGTGACCTCGATCCGCGGCGACGAGGCGGATCCGTTCAGCCGCGGGCACCTCTGTCCCAAGGCCGTCGCGCTCGGCGATCTGCACACCGATCCCGATCGGCTGCGCGCGCCCGAGCGGCGGGTGCGCGGCGGGGGCGACGGAGCCGACGGGGCCGACGGGGGCTTCGCGCCGTGCGACTGGGACTCCGCGCTTCGTGAGTCGGGCGCGCGGCTCGCCGCGATCCAGGCGCGCTATGGGCGCGATGCCGTCGCCATCTACGTCGGCAACCCGATCGCGCACAACTACGGCGCGGCGCTCTACACCGTGGGGCTCGTCGCCGCGCTCGGCACGAAGAACCGCTACAGCGCCAACAGCACCGATGGCTTGCCGCAGCTCGTCGCCTCGAGCGCGATGTACGGCAACCAGACGCTGCTCCCGGTGGCGGATCTGGAGCGCACCGAGCACCTGTTCATGCTGGGCGCGAACCCGCTCGTCTCGAACGGCAGCATCCTGTGCGCCCCGGGCATCAAGCGCCGGCTCGAGGCCTTGCGCCGCCGCGGGGGGCGCCTCGTGGTCGTCGATCCACGCCGCACCGAGACCGCCGCGATGGCGGACGAGCACGTGCCGATCCGGCCGGGCACCGACGCGCTCTTGCTCGCGGCGATGCTGCGCGTCCTCTACACCGAGAAGCGGACGCGGCTCGGGCGGCTCGCCCCGTTCGTCGACGGCTTCGAGCGCCTCGGCGAGCTCGTCGAGCCGTTCTCTCCGGCGAGGGTAGCGGGGGCGACCGGGATCGCGGCCGGCACCATCGAGCGACTCGCGCGCGAGCTCGCCGCGTCGCCGCGCGCCGCTTGTTACCTGCGCGTCGGCGTGTGCCAGACGCGCTTCGGTGCGCTCGCGGCGTGGCTCGGCAACGCCCTCAACGTCGTCACCGGCAACCTCGATCGCGAGGGCGGCGCGATGTTCACGACGCCCGCGTTCGATCTCGTGGCGCTCGCAGAGCTCCTCGGACAGACGGGCAATTTCGGGAAGTTTCGGAGCCGCGTGCGCGGTCTGCCGGCGTTCGGCGACGAGCTGCCCGTCGTCACGCTCGCCGACGAGATCGAGACCGAGGGCGAGGGGCAGGTGAGGGCGCTCGTGACCATCGCGGGCAACCCCGTGTTGTCCGCGCCGAACGGCCGCCGCCTCGATCGCGCGCTCGGCAAGCTCGAGTTCATGGTGAGCATCGATCCGTTCCGCAACGAGACGACGCGCCACGCGGACTTCATCTTGCCGCCCACGAGCCAGCTCGAGCAGGGACACTACGGGCTCGCGACGAGCACGTTCTCCGTGCGCGACGTGGCGAAATACTCGCCGCCGACGTTCGACAAACCCGCGGGCGGCAAGCACGACTGGGAGATCTTGCTCGAGCTCGGCGCCTCGATCGCGCGGGGGCGCGGCCCCTTTTCGCGGCTCGCCGGCAAGGCGGTGCGGCTCGCGCTCGGGCGCCTCGGCCCGGAGGGGGTGCTCGATCTCGCGCTCCAGGCCGGACCCTACGGCCGCTTCGGGGAGCGCGCGCGTGAGCTTTTGGGGAAGGAGGCGGTCGACGCGCCGCTCTCGCTCGCGGAGCTGCGCCGCCACCCGCATGGCCTCGATCTCGGGGCGCTCGTGCCGCGCTTGCCCGACCGCCTCGCCACGAAGGACAAGCGCATCCTCCTGGCGCCGCCCGCGCTCGTCGCCGATCTGCCGCGTCTCGTGCGCGAGCTCGAGCTCCCGCGCGAAAATGGGCTCGTCCTCATCGGCCGCAGGCAGCTGCGCACCAACAACTCCTGGCTGCACAACAGCCTGCGCATGGTGAAGGGCAGCGATCGGTGCACGCTGCTCATGCACCCCGACGACGCGGTGGCCCGCGGCCTCACGCACGGCGAGCGCGTGCGCCTGTCGTCCCGTGTCGGCGCCGTCGAGCTCCCGCTTCAGCTCGCGCCTCACATGATGCCGGGGGTCGTGAGCGCGCCGCACGGCTTCGGCCACGACCGCGTCGGCATCAAGCTTCGCGTCGCGTCGGCGCACGCCGGGGTGAGCGTGAACGACGTCACCGACGAGACCTTCATCGACGAGCTCACCGGCATGGCCGCGCTCAACGGCGTGCCGGTCACGGTGGAGTCGCTCGAGCCCGCCGGGCTCACTCCGCCGCTTTGAGGGACCTCCTCGCGTCAAGGACGACCTTGTCTTGGACGACGCGCGGCATCGGCTCGTACTGCCGGAAGTGCGCGCTGTGCCGCCCGCGTCCTTGCGAGATGCTTCGCAGCTCGGTCGCGTAGCGGAGTAGCTCGACCTCGGGGGCGGTGGCGGTCACCTTCTGCAGCGCGCCCGCGGCCTCCATGCCCTGGATGCGCGCGCGCCGCGTCGACAGATCGCTCATCACGTCGCCCATGTAGCCGTCGGGCACGAGCACCTCGAGATCGCAGATCGGCTCGAGCAACACCGGGGCCGCCTCCTGAAACGCTTCCTGGAAGCAGTGGCGCGAGGCCGTCTTGAAGGCCGCCTCGTTCGAGTCGACGCTGTGCATCTTGCCGTCGACGACGACGACGCGGAGGTCGCCGCACGGATAGCCGGCGAGCGGCCCCTTACGCATCGCCTCGAGGATCCCCTTCTGGATCGCGCTCGCGAAGCGCTTCATGTCGATGACGCCGCTCACGATGGCGTCGATGAGCTCGAGCCGCGCGCCCCAGTCGGTGTCGTGGACGTGTGCGGCTCGCACCTTGATCTCGGGCGGGGGCTGGTATTCGCCGACGAGCGGCGCCACGATGAGGGAGATGTCGGCGAACTGCCCGGCGCCCCCCGACTGCTTCTTGTGGCGGTAGGAGGCCGTGGCGGTCTTCAGGATCGTCTCGCGGTAGCTCACCTTCGGTACGCTGAGCTCGACCTCGACCGCGTAGCGCGACTTGAGCCGCTGCTTCACGAGCTCGAGATGCATCTCGCCCTGTCCGCCGAGGAGGATCTGCCCGAGGAGGGCGTCGTGCTCGAGGGTGAGCGACGGATCCTCCGAGATGATCTTGTGCAAGCCGGTGGACAGCTTGTCCTCCTCGCCCTCGTTGACGGCGCCGATGGCGGCTCGAAAGCGTGCTTCCGGAAAGGCGATCGGCCGTGCGGCGACGCTCGAGCCCTTGGTGCGGAGGGTCGCGCCCGTGGCGGTGTCCTTCAGCTTCACGGTCGCCCCGAGATCGCCGGCGTGGAGCTTCGGCAGCGCCTCGCGGGCCTTGCCCGAGAGCGAGTAGAGCTGGCCCAGTCGCTCGCTCCCGAGCGTCGCGGCGTTCTCGAGGTCCATGCCCGGCTCGAGCGTCCCGGCGAGCACCTTCAGGAGCGAGTACTCGCCGACGTGCGGCTCGCTGAGCGTGCGAAAGCAGAACGCGAGGGGCTCGCCGGAAGCCTCGATGGCGCGGTCCTCGTCGCCTTGACCCCGCATGCTGCGCGCGTCGAGCGGCGAGGGGCACAGCTCGCCGATGAGGCCGAGGAGCCGCGCCACGCCGAAGAGCGTCGGCGCCGCGGTCGGCACGACGGGAAAGAGGAGTCGCTTGTGGACCGCGGCGATGAGGGCCGCGCGGACTTGCGCGTCGGTGAGCGTGCCCTCCTCGAGGTACTCGAGCATGAGCGCCTCGTCGTTCTCGGCGACGTTCTCCACGAGCGCAGTGCGGAGCTCGGCGGCGAGACCACGGAGGCCCTCGTCGATCTCGCGGACCTCCGGCGTGCCCTTGCCCGCGGGAAACACGAGCTGCTTCATCGCGAGCACGTCGATGAGCGAGCGGTTCGGCCCGGGGAAGGCGAGCACCGTGACGCCGCGACCGTAGCGCTGCCGGAGCGCGGCGATGGCCGCGTGAAAGTCGACGCCGGGCTTGTCGCAGTGGTTCACGACGAAGAGGCTCGGCACGAGGGCGCGCGTGGCGAGATCCCAGGCGCTGTCGGTGCCGACCTCGACGGGACCCGCGGCGTTCACGACGAAGAGCGCAGCGTCCGCGACCGCGAGCGACGCGATGACCTCGCCGATGAAGTCGGCATACCCGGGCGTGTCGAGCAGGTTCAGCTTGAAGCTGTCGTGCTCCGCGCGCAGGAGCGTGGCGAAGACGCTCATGCCACGCTGCTGCTCGACGTCGCGGTAGTCGCTCGCGGTCGTCTTTTCCTCGACGCTGCCCATGCGCCCCACGGCGCCCGCAACGAAGAGGATCGCCTCAGCGAGCGTCGTCTTGCCCGATCCCTGGTGACCCAACAAGACGACGTTGCGGACGAATGCGGCCTCGTAAACCTTCATCTCGCGTGCCCTCCCTCGTGTCCTCGTTCGTCAGCGGGGCGCCTCTGCGCGACACTTGGAAACGTGCGGCGGCTCGGGCAAGTTCACGCTCGAGGACGTCATGACTAGCGAGATACCCACGGATTTCGGTGGCGCACGGGGGCGAACCTTCGCGCCCTTCGAATACATGGCCTGGGCGAAGTCGCACTCGGGTCCGATCCGGCTGCACCTCGGGCAGAGCGGCGTCGCGCCCCCCGCCGACGAGGAGCTCGGGCCTGCACCGCGCGCGACCGACCTCGCGCAGCGTGGCCCCGACATGCCCCCGCTGGTGCGCGCACGGTTGGCGGCGCGTTACGGCGTGCCCGAAGGGCGGGTCATGGTCACGCTCGGCACGAGCCAGGCGCTCTATCTTCTGTGCGCGTCGCTGCTGTCTCCGGGCGAGCGCGTGCTCGTCGAGTCGCCGGACTACGAGCTGCTCCACAAGCTGCCCGAGCTCCATCGCGCGAAGGTGTCGCGCTTCACGCGGCGCATGGACGAGGCGTTTCGCCTGCCGAGCGAGCTGCCTGCGCGCATCCGAAGCGAGCGGCCGAGCCTCGTGCTCCTCACGAATCCGCACAATCCGTCGGGCGCGCTCTTGTCCCACGCCGAGCTCGAGCCGACGGTGCTCGCGGCGCGGGAGGTCGGCGCGCGCGTCATCGTCGACGAGGTGTACCTCGAGTTCTTGCCGGATGCGCCGGCGCGGAGTGCGCTCGCCGTCGCTGACAACGTGGTCGTGGCGTCGAGCTTCACCAAGGCGTTCGGGCTCGGCACGGCCCGCTTCGGGTGGCTCGTCGGCGACCGCGCCGTCGTCGACGCGGCGATTCGCTACAACGACTATGTCTCGGTGTTGTACCCGAACCCGAGCGCCGAGCTCGGCGGGCGGGCGCTCGCCGCGGAGGTCGACCTCGCGCGTCGCGCCGGAGCGCTGCACCGCCGCGGGCTCGGCGTCCTCAGGTCGTGGGTCACCTCGCGGACCGACGTGCGCTGGCACGAGCCCGAGGCCGGGATCATGGCGCTCTTGCGGCTCGAGCGCGTGACCGACACGCGGCCCTTCTGCGCGCGGCTCCACGAGGAGCGCGGCGTCGTCGTCGTGCCGGGCGAGTTCTTCGAGGCGCCTCAATGCGTGCGCGTCGGCTACGGTATCGAGCCGGCGCTATTGTCTGAGGGGCTCGCCGAGCTCGGCGCCGCTCTCGAGGCCCACCCATGACGGAGGCTCCTCGTTTGCACGCGCCCGGCGACTGCAGGCCGGCGCAGTCAGGCCGGTGATCGCTCGACCGCGAGCGCGCGCTCGAAGGCCGCGATGCGTCCCGTCTGCGTCAGCACGAACCAGCCGCACGCGAGGTTCATCGGCACGAGGATGACGAGCCACGCGGCGACGATCGCGCGCGGATCCAGGGGCGCGAGCCACGCGGCGACGGTGAGCACGAAGAGATGCGTGCCGAAGCCGAGCCACGTGAGGACGGCCATCGGGCGGGCGAAGAAGCGCAAATAGAGCGTCCGTTCTAGTTCGTTTCGGGGCGTGCGCGCGGGCTCGAGCCAGGGGCGTAGGGCGCCGAGCTGCGAGCTCGTCCACGCCCCGAAGACCCGCATCAAGAAGGCGTACATGCGCTCCCCGTTCTTGGCGTAGTCGTCGACGAAACGTGCGATCGCCTCGGGCGTGAGCAGCGTCGGGCCGCCCAGGCTGAAGGTCGGGCTCGACGCGTGCAGGTGGACGTTCTTCATCACGTCGTACACCTGCGCGTGCCACAAGAGGCTCATGGCCGACGCCAAGCCGAGCGGCCACACGAACGCGTGCGCGTAGCCCTGCGCGAGCAGGAAGAACACCATCCCGTGGAAGACGCAGAGAGGCGCGAGGATGTCGATGAAGCCGTCGAGGGCGCGGCCGACCGGCGACGAGGTTCCGCGCAGCCTCGCGAGCTGACCGTCGGCGCAGTCGAGCACGATCGAGCCGAGCAAGAGCGTGCCTCCGAGCGCCGCGAACCACGGCGACCTCAACGCGCCGAGCGTGAGCGCGACGCCCGCCAGCACGCTCAGAAACCCCGAGGCCAGCGTCACCTGGTTCGGCGTGACCGGCCAGTCCTTGATCCCCTCGACGAGGAGCGCCGCGAGCGGTCGGTGCCAGTAGTAGTCGATCGGCTCTTCGACGTTGCGCGGCTTGAAGGTGCGGCGAAGTCGCGCGAGGAGCGAGACCTCGGCCGTCGGCGCGGGCTCCTCGACGGAGGGGGCCGGGGGCGGGGCGTCGGCGTTCACGAGCTCGGGGCCTCATCGAGGCGCAGGAGCAGCTCTCTCGCCCGCGCGAGATCGGCGGCGTCGTCGATCTCGGTCCACGGCACGCTCCCCGTGTCGACCGCGCCCATCGCGAATCCGTCCTGGATCATGCGGTGGTAGGCGTCCTCGTAGTAGGCCTCGAGGCGACCCTCGCGGTGCACCAGCCGCTCGATCGCGTCGAAGAGCAACGGGGCGTCCGCCTCTGCGATGCGCTCGATGCCGATCGACTCGCCGGCGGCCTCGCTCGCGGGGAGCCACTTGCCGAAGGCCGCGATGGTGCCGTCGGCGCGCACGCTCGCCTTCATCGCCTCGGCGTCCGGCCGCTCGCTCGTGTCGATGAGCGCCGCGGAGGCGAACGGCGCGCAGAGGAGGCGGCTCACGAGCTCGGGCGACAGGAGCAAGTCGCCGTCGAGCTTGAGGAACGCTTCGCCGAGGAGGGCGTCGCGCGCGACATAGACCGAGTGCGCGTTGTTGATGCGCTCGTAGTCGTCGTTGTGCACCGTGCGAACCGGCAACGGCAGCTCGCCGTGCTCGAGCCAACGCTCGATCGCGTCCTCTCGGTAGCCGGTCACGACCACGGCCTCGCGGACGCCGGCGGTCGCGAGGCACGAGAGCATGCGTCCGAGCAGCGTCGCGCCCGCGAGCTCGACGAGCACCTTCGGACGATCGGCCGTGAGCGGCATCAAGCGGCTGCCCATGCCGGCGGCGAGGATCAGGGCGCGCATCGGCGCGGCGTAGCAGATCCGCCGAAGGGACGGGAGAGCGGCGCGGCCGGGGGCGGCTTGAGGATGAGCGCCGTGCCGCGGCGGGCGTCGAGCTCGATCGCGAGCGGAGCCGTGAGGCGGACGTGTCGCCAGCCCGGGCCCTCGGCCACGGCGCGGCCCTCGGCTGCGAGGCGCTCGCCGTAGCTGCGGTCGAAGAACGAGCCCTCGCGATCCTCGACGGTGACGTAGCCGGTGCGCGCCGCGGTCACGTTGCGAAAGAAGTGGCTGCCCTGCGACGGCTCGACGCGACGCTCGGCGAGCGGCAGCTCCACGATCACGCGCGCCCCGGAAATGTCGGCGAAATCGACGCCGATGCCGAGGTGCGGATCGGCGCTCCCGAAGCGTCCGGGACCGACGAGCAGAAACGGACGCTGCTCGGCGGCGAGGAAGCTCGAGCGCTCCCGCAGCGCCACGACGAGGGCAGAGGTGAGGTGCGGCTCGAGGCGCGTCGCCGTCACCTCGACCAGGTCGGCCACATCCTCGATGGTGCCATGTCCGAGGGCGCGGTCGCTAGCGCAGAGGATCTCCCTGCGGTCGAGCTCGTGGCTGTCGAGTCTCGCGTGTAGCGGCGCGTCGCGTGCCAAGTTGCGGCCGCTCATCGGGCGCAGCTGCAGGACGTAGAGGCGCGGCACGGACGCGCGGATCTTTGCGAGGAGCGCGGGGTCGGCGTCGCCGGTCGCCCAGCCGGGCACGCCGAGCGACGGCAGATCGAGGGCGAGCTCGAGCTCCACCTCCTCGCCCATGGTCTGCCGCAGCTGAAACCCGAGCGTCGCGAGGGCGTCGCAGAAGGGGAGGGACCGATAGCGCAGGAGATTGCGGAACGTGACGACGCGCGGGCCGCGCGCCTCGAGCCCGTCGCGCAGGACGTCGTCGTCCGCGGAGTAGACGCTGGCGGCGAGCCCGAGCACGCCGTCACGCTCGGCGTCGGCGAGGGACACGCGCGTCAGCGAGCTGTCCGGGGCGCGCGAAAAATCCACGCGCGGGCGGGAGAGATCGAGCGCCACGAGCTCGGTCTGCGTCGTCTCCAGGTACGCGCGCGCGTCCGGGTACTCGACGCTGCTGTCGGGCGAGGCCGGACAGAAGCGGACCGCGAGCCCGCCGCCGACCACCTCGTGCCCGAGGCCGAGCGCGACGCAGGCGACGCCGTCGTGGCTCGATTGACCGCCGGCCGGGTAGAAATTGAACGACTCGAGCACGCCCGACAAGAACGGGTAGTAGCGGTCACCGAAGCGCCGCCCGACGATGCGCTGAACGATGACCGCCATGCCGCGCTCGCCCGGCGCGAGCACTCCGGCGGCTGCAGCGCGCGCGCGCCGCTGGAAGGCCGAGGCCGCGACCGCCTTGATCGCGTGCTCGAGCTCGAGCTCGCGCACCGTGGCGCTCGGGTGGTTGTTCGGGAGCATGTAGGTCGCGAACACGCCGGCGAACGGGTGAAAGCGCGAGTCCTCGTGCGCGCTCGACGACCTCACCGCGAGCGGGCCGTGGAGCCGTTCTTTCGCGCTCGCGAGCGCGGCGCGTGTCGCGGCGGAGAGCGGCACGGCTAGCGCCAGCTGCGTGATTTCAGCGTCGCTTGCGCCGTCGAGGCGCTGCCGGGCGAGGTGCTCGGTCACCGGCTCGATGAGCTCGGTGCCGAGGATCACGGTCTTCGGAATGCGGATCTCGAGGCCGGGAAAGCGGCGCACGAGATCGTAGCGAGCGAGCATGGCACCGACGAACGCGATGCCGCGCCCCTTGCCGCCGACCGAGCCGGAGCCGACGCGGCCGAACCGGGTCGCGGGTCCCGTCGCGTGCGCGGAGAGCTCAGTGACGACGCCCTCTTCTTCGCGCCGCCGCGCCTCGGCGACGATCCGGATGAGCTCGGCTCGAAGCGCATCGACGCTCGAGAAATCGCCGACGGTGCGCGGCCTCAGCTGCTCGGCGAGCTCGAACATCCCGCGCGCCATGAGCCACGTGGAAAAATCGTTCTTCTGGCCGTGAAACACGAGCGACGCGTCGTCGACCGTGAGGAGCAGCTCCTCCATCGCGAAGAGATCGCGCGCGCGGCCGACCTCCTCGCCCGTGGGGAGTCGAAAAACGAACTCGCCGAAGCCGAGCCGCTCGCGCAGAAAACCTCGCAATTCGCCGCGAAAATCGCGCGCATCCTTGTCGAGGAACCACGCGCCGAGGCGCTCGGCCTCGCCCCGGCGCGAGGTCTCGGCGGACTCGATGAGGAGCGGCAAGTCGGGCTGCGCTTCCCGCACGCGGCGCGCGAGCTCGAGGCCTGCGTCTGGCGCGAGCGCGGCGCCGCTCGGCAGGCGGATGTCGGTGAGCACGGCCGACAGGTAGTCGCGATGCCGGTAGAAGCGGGCGAGGCCCTCGTCGTAGCTTCGGGCCAGGACGATCTTCGGTCGGGCGCACAGGCTCGTGATGCGGTGGTAGTCGCTGTAGCCCTCGGCGATGAGCGAGCTCGCCTGAGCCAGGAGCTCGGGGTAGAGCTGCGCGAGCAAGGACGAGTAGGCGCGCACGCCGTCCTCGACGACGAGCAGGACCCGCACGCCGGCGACCCGCGTGTCGTGATCGACGTTGGCGTGATCCTCGACGAGCTTGATGGCGGCGATGAGCGAGGTGGCGCTGCCGGTCCAGAAGAACGGGAGGACATGGCCGGCCGACGCGGCGATGGCCCCATCGGACTCATCGAAGACGAGCACGACGATGGGGACGCGGGGAGCCTTCGCGCGCAGCCGTGGCGCGAGCCGAGCGACGTCGAACTCGCCGATGCGCGGGACGGTGACGACGAGGTCGAAGCGCCTCTGCCCGAGCAGCTCGAGCGCGCGCTCCGCATCGCTCGTGTGCGTGATCCGCGGCGGCGCCGAGAGGCTGAGCTCGGTGTAGCGGCGGAAGATCCGGTCGCCGAGCGGGCCGTCCTCCTCGAGGACGAAGGCGTCGTAGTCGGACGAGAGCAGCAGGACGTCGAGCACGCGGTAGGGCATCAGCGCCGAGCGGCGGCGGTGCCACTCGTAGCGCGCCGCCCGAGGCTCGGTCACACGACGCCTTGGTCCAGCATGGCGTCCGCGACCTTGATGAATCCGGCGACGTTCGCGCCGCGCACGTAGTCGACGGTCGAGCCGCGCTTGCCGTGCTCGAGGCACGCCGCGTGGATCGACCGCATGATCTCGCGCAGGCGCGCGTCGACCTCCTCACGGCTCCAGCGCAGGTGCGTCGCGTTCTGCGCCATCTCGAGGCCGCTCGTCGCGACGCCGCCCGCGTTGGCCGCCTTGCCCGGGCCGAAGAGGAGCCCGGCCTCGCGAAACGCCGCCACGGCCTCCGGCGTCGAGGGCATGTTGGCGCCCTCGGCCACGCAGATACACCCGGACGCGAGGAGCGCCTGGGCGTCCTTGATGTCGAGCTCGTTCTCGATCGCGCAGGGAAACGCGGCGTCGCACGGGATCCCCCACGGTCGCTTCGCCTCGAGGAAGCGAGCGCTGGGGTACTTCGCCGCGTACTCGCGGATGCGTCCGCGCCGGACGTTCTTTATCTCCATCACGAAGGCGAGCTTCTCGCGGTCGATGCCGTCCTCATCGTAGATGGTGCCGTTCGAGTCGCTGAGCGACAGCACCCGCGCGCCGCGGTCGAGGAGCTTCTCGGCCGCGTACTGCGCCACGTTCCCCGAGCCGCTCACGACCACGCGCGCACCGTCGAGGGCGCGGCCGCGCGTCGCGAGCATCTCCTCGGCGAAATAGACCATGCCGTAGCCCGTCGCTTCGGGGCGAATGAGCGACCCGCCCCAGCCGAGACCCTTACCGGTCAAGACGCCGGTGAACTCGTTGTGGAGCTTCTTGTATTGCCCGAAGAGGTAACCGATTTCCCGGCTGCCGACGCCCACGTCGCCGGCCGGGACGTCGGTGTGCGCGCCGATGTGGCGCCCGA
>SXGR01489130.1_pt1 | contig 13099 bp, 11 predicted proteins | sample 3174711 | NCBI WGS metagenome assembly SXGR01 (sample SAMN11356860, study PRJNA531348) | freshwater metagenome | isolation source: freshwater sample F1-60 | place: China: Fuxian Lake, Yuxi | collected 2017-12-25
CATTGGCCTCACTAAGGTCCAAGGTAAAGAATACGCGGAAACGGGGGTGACGATCAATGCGCTGGCGCCAGCGGTTATTCAGACGCCGATGGTTGATATTTTACCAGCCGCGACCGTCAAGTACATGACGGACAAAATTCCGATGAAGCGCTGCGGAACTTTAGAGGAAGTAGCTTCGATGGCGGCGTTTATTGTTTCGCGCGAGGCGGCTTTCACCACGGGGTTCACCTTTGATCTTACCGGCGGCCGGGCTGTTTATTAAGAATCATTTCTAACTATTTAACCTACTTAAAAAATGATTATCATCGATGTTCGCACGACGCTCCTCACGGGGCCCTGCGGATGCTTACCATCCTCGATGAATACACCAAGGAAGTCCATGTCCTGCGGCCCGAGCGCCAGATCGGTCGGCCGACGTCATCCGGCTAGTGCGAGCGGCCATCGCCGAACACGGCGCGCCGGAGTTCATTCGCTCCGACAATGGCCCAGAGTTTGTCGCGCAGGAACTCCAGCAATGGCTGGCCGAACAGAAAATCAAAACCATCTCCATCACCCCCGCCAGTCCGTGGGAAAATGGGTTCGTCGAATCGTTCCACTCCCGCTTCCGCGACGAATGCCTCAACCGCGAGCAGCTTTGGACCCTGACGGAGGCACGGGTCGTCGTCGAAGACTTCCGCCAAGACTACAACGCTGAGCGGCCGCACAGTTCGCTCGGCTATCTCTCCCCGCAACGCTTTGTCTTGGAACAATCTTTACCAATCCCAAGCTCCGGGCTGGACCGCCAAGCCGGTCCATCCCTCCGCTTAGGATTGCCAACCCCCCCCGAAATCATCACATTAACCAACGCGGCAGACTAACATTCCACCTGTCCCAGTTTTTAGGACCCGCTCAGAGCGCTGCGCGACCAGCTTTTCATCACGACCGCGATCGATGACAGCCGGGCTGGGGTCGAGCCCGAAGCCGGCTATCTTTTCCGGATTGATCCCGGCACCACCGGTCCCGATCTGGCCAGCTTCGCGGGGCGCTGAGGCCGTTGCTCACGAACGACCATTTTGTCCCATGATCAATAACAAGATGCCGGGCGGAGTTTCGTCCGCCACCCCAACGCCCCTCACGGCGCTGACCACGTTGCAGTCAACGTGCGCAAGTTATCATCGACTATCTGCTGCCCCCGTTCAATGCGCGCCTTCATACTTTTGAATTGTGGCCAGTAAGCAGTGAGTCCGAGTCCAAAACTGCCGATTATGGGCGGCGATGCGACTTGCGGATGACAATGCTGATTGAAAGTACTGCCTCCTGTTGCATGATTCGTTTGTGGTTGCTTACTGGTTTTCGACCGATCTCGAAAACCCAGTGGGGGGTTATTCTATTTAGAAAGTCGCGCCTGCTTTGCACACTGTTTTCAAGCGCTAAAATGGCAAAAAATCACTTTTAAGCGCGATACGCCGGGCGAGGCGCGGGGGCTTGAGGGTCTTGGGGGAGCGGCCGGTCTTGAGCTTGAAGAGGCGGGAGAAGTAGAACTCGTCGTTGAAGCCGGTCTGATCGGCAGCCTCGCGGACGGTGCAGCCGGAGGTGGCGAGCAATTGCCAGGCCTTCTGGAGCCGGAGATGGAGATGGTACTGGTGGAGGGAGCGGCCGGTGCAGAGGCGGAAGCTGCGGCGCAGCCAAGTGTAACTGGTGTTGAGGGAGCTGGCTAGGGCGTGCAGGTTGATGTCGCGGTCGAGGTTCGAGCGGAGGATGCACTTGGCGGAGCTGATGATGCGCTCGGCGCCTTGATCCCGGTCCTTGCGTCCAGCGAGGACGTGGGCGAGCAGGAGCATGGTCTGGGCGGCGATGACAGGCATAACCTCGGGGGATTCGGCCTGTAGCTCGGTGAAGATGTCCCGGTACTGCTCGAGCGCCTCGTGCCCGATGCCCGAGCGAAGGAGAGGTTGGGTGGGGGATAAGGCACTCTGGCGCACAAGCTGATTGATGTAGGGCCCTTTGAAACCAATCCAATAATCATCCCAGCAGGTTTCCGCCAAGGGAGAGTAGCGGTGCCAGACTCTGGGAAACAGCAGACAGAATGCTCCGGCTTGGATCTGACAGCGACCGCTTGGTTTGCTTTCGAAGATTCCGCCCCCGTGGGGAAAATAATGCAGTTGGTATTCCTGCAGTGTGCGCCCCGCCTGACAGGAGAAGACAAAGTCCTTGGGATGGCCGGCCGGGAGATGCGTCATCTTGGACTCGATCTTCACGTACCCGGCATTGGTAACCTGCAGGCCCCATGTCTTGTCTTGCGGCACCGCGGGCAGATACCGGGCAAAGCTTTCGGGCGCGGTTCGGGCTTTGGCCGGCGGCGCGGACACGCGCCAGGGTTCGGGCAGCGGAGAGACTTTGAGGGCGTAATTGCTCAAGCGGTTCAGGAATTGGCAGCTGCGGGTTGCGTGCTCGTGGTATAGGTCAGGCAAAATATGTCGTCTGGCATGGCCAGCCTTTCGCTTGTAAACGGAGATGATTGCGGAACTGGATCGTCTCGGAAAGGTTGTCCACCTCGTTGAGGTGCTCCCATTCGATCCACACGTATTCCACCCCGACGTAACCTTGATAACCGGTTTTCCCCATCACCCGGAGGATGCGCGCGTAGTCGATGGTGTTTTGCTGGAATGAGGTTTGCAGGCGGCCCTTGCGCGCCCCGCGGGCGTGAAAATGCGACGCATGGGCGATGAGCGGCTCGATGGCCCGGTCGGGCACGCCGGCGCGGACAAAATGCGTGTAGTCGAGAGTCAGGGTCAGGCCGGGCACATCGCGTACGAGCCGGATCGCTTCCGTGGGTCGCGGCACGATGGAACCGACGTGCGCCTCGATGCCGAGGACAAGACCATGCTGGCGGGCCTGCCCAAATCGCCAGGCGAGTTCCTCGCAGCAACGCTGCCAGGAGTCCGTGGGAGTTTCCTGGCTGAAGTAGACACCGGGAAGAGCGGTGACATGCCTGGTACCGGAGGCGGATGCAAAGTCGAGAGTCCGGAGAAACCAATCGCGGGCGCGGCGGCGCGGGGCGGCGTCCGGATGATTGACGGCGTAAGTGGCGAAGTCCGTGCCCATGATCAGGAACACATCGGCGCAGCGTAGGCCGCGGTCCCGGAGCTGCCGGGCCAGTTGTGCTCCGGTCCGGGCAGGAGACTTGAGGATCTGCGGAGGGCGCAAGTGAGAGCGATCCTCAAAGAGCCCGATGTCCACGCCGTCGAATCCGAGCATGGCGATCAAATCCAGCACCTGACTATGCGGCAGCAGGGGGAAGGTGAAATCGGCGCAGGCGAGTTTGAGTTTCATAGTGTCATCCTCGGGTTTTGGCCGGCTTGGGCGGGCGGGTAGCAGCGGCGGTGCCGTTGCGTTCTGGCGGGACCTCCTTGGTGAATGCACTGCGGCCTTGGGTGGTCCATTCAGCTGCCGTCAGGTAGCCGGCATCGATGAGCTGTGAGGTGCCGGTGATGCCGGATGAATACTCGCAGCTCAGAAAGAGGATGCTCTTGGCAATGTCGTTGGGCGTAAGCGCGACGCCCATCGGCACACGGAGCACCCGCGCCGCGAGCGCAGCCTCGGGATCGGGCTGCCGGTTCAGATGGATCCGCAGCATCGGGGTATCGGTGACTCCCGGGCAGACGCAGTTGCACCGGATGCCGTCGGCAGCGAAGTCCAGCGCGATGGACTTGGTCAGTCCGACCACTGCGTATTTTGACACCGTGTAAACCGGCGTCAACGCCTGCGCCACAAAACTGCTAATAGAGCCCACGTTAACGATGTAGCTGCGGAGATTCTGGCGCAGGTGCGGAAGGGCGTGCTTGGCGGCGAAGAACATGGATTTGACATTTACGCCCATCACCCTGTCCCACTCCCGGCTGGTGTAGCGGAGCAGCGGCTTGATATGTGTGATGCCGGCGGTGTTGACGACGATATCGAGCCGGCCGAACTGAGTGACCGTCTGCTGGACGGAAGCACTGACCTGCCGTTCGTTGCTGACGTCGCAGTTGATGTAGCAGGCTGCGGTGCCGCCGGCCTTGAGTTCGGCCACGATTCGCCGGCCCAAGGCTGGGCGGATGCCGATAATGGCGATCTTGGCGCCCTCGCGCGCAAACAACCGCGCTGTCGCCTCGCCAATGCCGGAGGTGGCTCCGCTGATCCATGCGACCTTTCCTTCGAGTCGGTTCATATAATTTCCCGTGGGTTGCCGTGTCTCAAGCGTTGGTGGCCGATTCCCGCCACGGATTGCCTTCGGTAGTGGCGCAGCGCTCTTCCACGATGACGCGTTCGGGGACGGGCCCGGCATACACCCAGATCATGGCCATAGGCTCCCGGCTTTCGTTGATGAAGTAGTGGACGCGACCCCGCGGCTGCAGCGCCGTCGCGCAGTTGTCCATCTGGTAGCGGCGGCCTTCGACTACGCAGGTGGCGGTGCCTTGAATGATGCAGATGGATTCGTCGAAATCGTGGAAGTGTGCCGGCAGGCGTCCGCCGGGCTGGAACAAGCCGTAGCCGCCACTCATTCGGATACCCGGCACGAGGTCCTTGTTGAAGTGGTCGATGAAGGTTGTGCCCGGTCCGGCCGCGGCGCGCGCGGCCGTGGCGAAACGCGTTACGCGCTCTTTCCCGGGTATGCCCGGGGAATCCGCCGGCATCGCCTGTTGCTCGAACGGGATCGAAACAAGCTCGCGGACGGGTGCATCCGAGGCCAGGGCGACATGCACCACGCCGCGCATGCCGGTCGGAGCGTTCCGGGCGCTGTGGGCCACTCCGGTGGGAATGACAATGGTGTCGAGCGGGCCGAGCTCATACGCCCGGCCCTCGACCGCGATGGTGACGGTGCCCGAAAGTACGGTGATCGATTCGCTGAACCGATGGGTATGGCAGGGAAGTTGTGCCCCCAGCGCAAACGTGACGAGCCCGGTCGTGAGATGGCGCGCCCCGACATGCGAGCCGACGAGGCAGTCCAGCAACACACCGGGAGCCAGTTCGATCGGCGGATTTTTTCCGGGTTCATTCATCACTTCCGGACGGTCGGGACGCAGGGAGGCCGGCGGTCGGGGCAGGGGAATGGCGGGGAGGGTGGCTTTATCCGGCACAAAGTTTGGTCTAATACGGCGGTCTTGGTCCACCACGCCAAGCGCCGCGTGCAGGCTGCGCAACAGCAGCCCGGCGTCGGAACCGAGCCCCAGCATTCGGAAGCCCTGCTGCCGACGTTCGATCAGGTTTTCCAGGCTCGTGGCTATGACGCCACACTGTTTGCCGCTGGCGCGTACTCGGTCCTTGATCGCTTGCAGTTCTGCGGCCACCCCCGGTCCCTCCCATTCACCCCGGTGACCCGCCGTCGAAGAATAGTCCGCCGGCCCGAAGAAAAAGAGTTCCGTGCCGGTCACCTGGCAAAGGCGGTCGATCTCGCGACCGGCGGCCACCGTTTCGATGAGCGGCACAACCAACACATGTTCGTTGGCTTCCGCTGTATGCTCGGGCAGGCACTGACCCCAGCCGGTGGCCCGTTCCGCTCCGATGCCTCGAACTCCTTCCGGCGGATAACTGGCGAAGGCCACCGACTGCGCCAGCTGCGCGGCGGTCTCGATCCACGGCACCACGATACCGTCCGCGCCGATGTCCAGCGCGCGCTTGATGAGGCCGGCGTTCAACTCGGCGATGCGCACCAACACCACCGTGTCGCTGCGGACGGTTGCACGGATGTGGCCGAGGACTTCCTGCCAGTCGAGCTGGCCATGTTCGGCGTCCACAACGATCCAGTCGAGGCCGAGCGCGACGGCCATTTCCGAGATGCTAGCGGACTCCAAGGTGATCCAGAGACCATGGACGGGCAGGTCGGCGGCGAGTTTCTCCCGAAGCCTCTTAATCGCGGCGGTTTTCATCCGGAAAGAAACTGAATTCTGGACATTGGAGAAATAGGGACGGGGCACGTAGGATGGCCCGGCGTCCAACCAAGTTGCCGCGCAACGGAACGGCGAAATGAACGAGTCATCATGTTCAGCCCAGCGGACGCACCACGGACTGGCTACGGAGATAGTCCCAGAAGGTGTCCGGCCCCAGGACGCCGCCGCCGCATCCGCTGAGATTGCAGCCGCCGTAGGGAATGCCGTAGGCAAAGAGATTGTGGGCGTTGATCCAGCTGTTGCCTGCGACGAGTTTCTCTGCGACGCGGCTGGCGCGCTCAAGATTGTTGCTCCAGACGCTGTTCGCGAGGCCGTAAGAGGAGCTGTTGACGAGATCCACCACTTTGTCCTCGTCACTAAACGTCAGCAAGTAGGCCACCGGCCCGAAAATTTCCTCGCGTGCGCAGATATTGCCAGAGTTGCCGGCCAGGAGCGTCGGCTTGACGTAGTACCCCTGCTCGTGGCCCTTGACCGCCACTGGTCCGCTGGGCAGCAGGAGCTTCGCGCCTTCCTTCACCCCTTTGTCGATATACCCCAAGACGCGGGCGCGCTGTTTTTCGCTGACCACGGGTCCAAGACCTGTGTCGGGGCTGGCGCCATAGCCGATCTTCATCGCGCTAAGCGTGGCGGTGGCCTTCTTCACGAACTCGTCATGGATTTTCTCGTGGATCAGCCAGCGCGTGGCTGTGCAGCACACCTGCCCAGCATTGAGCGTGATAGCAGCGACAAGCGACTGGGCCACCGCGTCCACGTTCACGTCGTCAAAAATCACCGCTGCACCCTTTCCACCCAATTCCAGCTTCGCCGGTACTAGGTTGCGGCCGCAGACCTCCGCGATGAGGCGGCCGACCTCGGGCGAGCCGGTGAATGACATACGCTTCAAGCCCGGGTGGCGACCGAGAGCGGCGCCGGCCGTCTCACCCAATCCTGTGACGACATTTACGACCCCGGGGGGTATACCGGCTTCCTCCGCCAGTCGGGCAAAATAAAGCGTGGAAAGTGGAGTGTCTTCCGCGGGCTTTATCACCACGGTATTGCCGGCGGCGAGCGCCGGAGCGATGCCCCATCCGACGAGCAAGAAGGGGAAATTCCAAGGGAAGATGAATCCGCACACTCCGTATGGAATCCGTACCGTGTGTGCATCAAAGCCTGCCACTGCGATAGGCTCGCGCCGGCGTGAGTGCACCGAGAGGTCGGCGTAGTAACGGAAGGCCTGGGCGGCGAACGGCACGTCGAAGCCGAGCGCTTGGCCAAAGGGCTTCCCGACGTCGAGCGACTCGATCTGCGCGATGATGTCCTGGCGCTTGATGATGAGGTCGGCGAGCCGGTGGAGGATCACAGCCCGGTCGTTCGCGGGCATCGTTGCCCAACCGCTGCGGAGGAAAGCCTCGGCGCCGGCCTCGACCGCCTGGGCGACGTCGGACTGATCCCCCGCCGACACGCGGGCCAGCACGGTGCCTTTGCCGGGGTCGCGGGTTTCGAAGGTTTTGCGATCGGCGGCTTCCGTCCACCGGCCGCCGATAAACATCTTGAGTGGCTGGCCGGAGAGGAATTTGGTTACTTCGGTGTGAAGGGTAGTCATGGGGTGATGGGGTAGGGTGGACGGAGCTGACGATTAGGTGAAACTTTGGGCCCACTAGGGGAGTGTTCCCATTCCGAAGAGGGGGGCGGAACTGATATAGGAGTGGCCAAAATTGATGCGTCCCGGACCGCACCGGAGGCGGCCCGGCCGCTGGATCCCTGGCAGCGCATCGAACAACGAATGATGGGGTCGCTCACCACCGAGTTGAAGGTCGCCTGGATGGCCGGCGAGTTCGGTTTGAGCGTCGAGCACTTCATCCGGCAGTTCGAGCGGCGCTTTGGGCCTCAGTCCAAAAGCATACCACATGCAGGCCTGGATGCGCGAAGCCGCAAACTTGCTACGGGAAAGCGAGCAGTTGGTCAAAGGCGTCGCCTATTTGCTAGGCTTCACCAACCCGAAAATATTCGCGCGAAGTTTCAAGCAGTATCTGGATGTCAATCCATCGGAGCAACGGAGGACTCCAATCGAAGGCATCATGCCCGGCAGCCATAAGCCGGCCCGGCTCTTTCCGCTCAACCAGCATATGCTCCCGCCGCATACGCGGACCGACTAGTTCAAGTAGTGCCTGTCCAAAGTACCGGGTCCGGTTCACCGGTAAGGGTGGGCAGTCATTATCGAAAAGATATCGCGCCCGGAGAACCTGCCCAAAATCAAGCAAGACTGATTCGGCCCCTTGCGGCGGCCGCGCCCCCACACCGCCGGCCGGTTGCCGACGACATTCCTGAAGGCGCCGCGTACCTGGCGGGTTTGTCTGATTCTGGAGCCGTGCTATTTTACGGCGCACGCTGTGAGGCGGGCTTTCTCCTTCAGAAACAGATTGGACTGCGAACGAATCATGCCCAGATCGCTCGAGTAGGCGATGAGTTGAATCCCCCGTTCAATCCAATACTGCGCACGCGCCAAATCCTCGGCATTGATGCCAAGTGCAATGCCTTGCGTCCGGCAGACCGCAATTACGCGCTCGACAGCGGCCAGTACAAGTGGGTGGTGGAGCTCGCCGGGTACCCCGTATGAGGATGAAAGATCGCTGGCCCCAAGGTAGACCAAGTCCACTTTGCCGGCGCGCAGGATGGATTCAATGTTCTCCACTCCCGATCGGGTCTCGATCATGGGAATGAGCAGCGCGTTCTCATCAGCCTCCTTGATTTGTGCAGCAGCAGCAACGGCGCGAAAATCCGTGCTGCCGAGACCGGATGCGAATCCGCGATGGCCAAGCGGCGGATAGTATCCCCAGCGCAGGAGATGCGTCAGCTCGTCCGGTGACTCGACATGAGGTACTTGAATCCCCGCCGCGCCGTAGTCGAGGAAACGCTGAACCCCTGAGCGTTCTAAGTCCGGCAATTTTACGATGCTGCTCAAGCCTGCCTGCCTGCCGGCCATGATTGTCCGGGCTGCGTTCGAGGAGTCGAATGGACCGTGTTCCAAGTCCAGCAGGATAAAATCAAAACCCACATCCGCCAGGGTCAACGCGAGCCCCGGCGAGGCGCACTCTAGGATAATCGGTCCCAACACCACTTGTCCGGCGCGCAGGCGAGCCTTGAGGGAAGGATTGATCATGGGCGGGCGGCGAGTTTTCGCATTTTGGCTTGGAAGTTTTCACGCTGGAGAACTTCGCGGTTCACGATGACCCCGTCAGGAATGATCCCTCGCGCGAACGAAGCGACAGTCTGGCAGGCCCGCCGGCCGATGTCGCGAAACAGCTCGTTGGTCCAGGCGATGCTGTGGGGAGCGAGAATCACGTTGTCGAGCTGCGCGAAGGGATGGCCCGTGCCCACCGGCTCGGTCTCGAAAACGTCGATGCCGGCGCCGGCGATTTTTCCAGAGCGCAATATTTCGAGCAGGTCCGACTCGTTCACAATGCCGCCGCGGGCGGTGTTTATGAGGAAGGCGGTGGGCCGCATCAGGCTGAGCTGCGTCCGGCCGATCAGGTTGCGCGTTTTGTCGTTCAACGGGCAGTTGACGGAGATGAAGTCAGCCGCGCCCATCACCTGATCCAAACCGACCAGTTTGACTTCGAGTTCCGCGGCGCGCTGCGGCGTGGTGTAGGGATCATACGCGAGAGGAGTTTTCATCCCGAAGCCTCGTATCATCTCAATGAGCTTGCCGCCGATCCCGCCGATCCCAATCACGCCCAGCGTGCGGTCGCGTAGCTCGGAGCCCATGTATCCGCCCCGTTCCGCCCAGCGCCCCTCGCGCAGCAGCCGATCCTTGAGCGGGATCCGGTGGCTGAGGGCGAGCATCCAGGCAATGATGGATTCCGCCACGGAATGATTCACGGCACCCGTAGCGATGCAGAGCGCGACGCCGGCTTTCGTGCAGGCGTCGACGTCAACCATGTCGTAGCCGACGCCGAACCGCTCTAGCACGATGAGCCGGTCCGCACCCTGGAAAGTTTCAGCGGAACAGTGCGGGGTCAGGGCAATGAGTGCGTCATAGTCCCGAATCTGCGCCGCGCCGACCACTGATTCGTGATGGTCAAAAAAGCGACAGCGAATGGACGGGTTCTGCTCGAGCACATCCAGCCCGATGTCCTGGTAGGTGAGCCGGCCGTCGGCCGTGAGGAAATCCCGGCTGAGGCCTACTTCGAAGGCTTGTTTCATAGGTGAGGATTGTATGTTCAGGTAGTTACGCCCGCCACGTTCTGGTCTTGTCGAACGGGTACATCGAACATGGGATATGCTGATAGCGAAGCCGTTCTAGATAGGACGGGCTTGGGCCCGGACATTCGGTTGGGAGATTTTCCTTCATGATGTCGCGGTAGGCATCCCAGTGGCCCACGGTCGCCTTCACGACGACAATCTGCGCCTCCCTCGGTTCGAGACCGATGTGACGAAACACCTCTGGATCGTGGCCTGGGCCAGCGAACTCGCTCACCAGCAACTTGACTGAACTGACTTCCAGAAGGACACAACGACCCATGTTGACTTTCATCGCCAAATGGCCGCTCAACTGGAATCTGCCGTCGGAGAATCTTGCCACTCGCGCGGTTATTTCGAGGGGTTGATGGTAGGCCAGGGATCGCTTTGCGCCCACCCGCAAAGTAATGGTCGCACCCAGACCCGCCTTGCAGGCGTAATCAACCGCCTCGGGATCAACCATGGTCAACAGTGCGGAGCAGCGAATGTCCTGATGAAGAAATTCCCGCAGGAGGCAGGTGCTGTCACCCGGCGAACCGCCATTGGTGGCGTCCGCACCATCGGCAATCACGACCGGGCCGCAGGGCGCGGTGGCAGCGCGACGAACCGCCTCGGCCGGTTCATATTTTCGAGAGTAAAATTCCGCACGGTGCTCCCAGGCCCAATTGGCGAGTTGCGCACACATGCCTTCCGCCAGGGGTTGGTCATTATTTGTGGTCACAACCGCCGACCAACCAAGTTCGGGTACATCCAGCCAGGGTTGGACGGCGAACGTCTGCGCATTCACGATCCCGGGTAGCGATTCCATCGTCCGCGCCAGGTCGAACCACGTTTTCATCGGCGGCTCGGCCGTGAGGAAGTGCTCGCAAGGGGTGACAAGCGGGATCTTGCGGAAAGCCATCGTCGGTCGTACCTCGCCGCGCAGCACTGCAAGCAGCAAGCGTGCGCCGCGCCGGCCCGTTTCACGCATGTCCACATGCGGGCAATGATTGTAAGCCGTGATGGCATCACTCGCTTCCACGATCGCGCGGGTCACATTCGCATGATGATCGAGGGTGATGACGATGGGCAGGTCAGGGCCGACGTGTTTACGCATCGCTTGCAGCAGATGGCCCTCGACGTCGAATACCTGCTCGCCGGCCAACGCCCCGTGCAGTGAGAAGAGGATGGCGTCAAGTTTTTCGGCGTGCTGTAACTGGCCGACGATGGCGTCGGTGAATGCCGCGACTGCTTCAAATAACAATGGCCCGCCGCACCACGCCGACGCATTCAACAGTGGCACATATTGGACATTTTCTGGGTCGAGCACATCGGCGAAACCTGCCAGCTCATTGTCCTTGTCGCGTAATTCGGGTAGCAAGCCAGCGCCAATCTGGAAGGTGTACTGATTGTACTCGCGCAGGCCGGTGCGCGTTTCCGCAAAGGTGTTGGTCTCCTGCCATACCCGGCCGATCGCAATACGGAGAGGATCTCTTTTCATATATCGACGAAACCGGTGCGAAGACGCACAGCACGCCGCAAGCGGGAGGGCGCGGCGAGCCAAGCTGGGGTGAGGGGAGTGGAAACGGCGGCTGGATTCATGGCCGGAAGTGGGACTCCTGATGCCTGTTACGGTGTCGGGAAGAGGGTTCTCTTGCCTGCGGTGGCATTGCTGACGATATGGCGCGCCATTGCCATTTTAAAGAGGAGGACAGAACTGACAAAGAGGTGCCAAAATTGATTCCGCGGCGTGCCGGTGCGAGAAAACGCGGAGCAGTTTATTTGTAGGGCGGGGTCGACGCCTCCGCCCTACTCCTGCAGCAAGCCTTGGTGGTTCCCCGGCGAGCTTGCTTTCGCGGCTGGTTTTTGGTGCAGTCCGGTTCCGCCAGCGTCCCTGACTGTAATATGAAGAGCCCCCTCCACTTAAACCTCCGGGAATTATGGCCGACCGTCGAGCTGGTGACACACCATCATTTCCGACGGGACATCTGGTTTCACTACCGCGTCCCTAGCAATCACCTGATCCTGGTCGAGTCGGGTTGCATCGAGGCCAAGACGCCATACGGCTGGTTCAAGGCTTATGCCGGAGACCTGATCTGCTTTCGTTCCACCGATTGGAATCAATATGGCACCCACGGCGAGACTTTCTACTACGACACCCACGTTGAGTTCGCCCCGCCACCGCGGCACCGGCTCACGCCGTTTCTTGACGGCGTCGGCCTGCTGCCCATCTGCCTGCCGCTGGGCGAAGGGGCCAACGAAGCGCGCCGGTTGTTCGAGACGCTCTGCCTGGAGGTGCGCAGTCCCGGGGTTTCCGCGGTGCTCAAGACGCGCGCCGCCATTTTCGAGCTGCTGGCCCTGGTTGCGCGCGTAAAGGGCCCGCATCGCGAAGCCATCCAGCTACTCGATTCCTGGCAGCGCGTCGAGCAGCGGATGATGGGATCGCTCAACACTGAGTTGAAGGTCGCCCGCGTCGCGCACGAACTGGGCCTGAGCGCGGAGCATTTCATCCGGCAGTTCAAGCGGCGGTTCGGACTCAGCCCGAAGGCATACCACACCCAAGCCCGGATGTGCGAGGCCGTGCGCCTGCTCCGCGAGAACGAAAAGTCGGTCAAGGCCGTGGCTTATTCGCTGGGCTTTTCCGACCCGAAATCCTTCACCCGCAGTTTCAAGAAGCACTTGGGTGTCAGTCCGTCGGATCTGCGCCGGGCGCCCGTCAAAGGCATCATGCCCGCGTCGAGCAAGCCGGCGTGCCTCATTCCCCTCAACCAGCACATGATGCCGCCCAACACCCGGGCGGACTGGTTCAAGCGATTTCTGCCCAAGGGGCAGGGCCAGATTCTCAAGAAGGAGCAGGACGACATCCTGGAAAAAATCTCGCATCCCGAGAATCTGCCGCAGGCCAACCTGGGCTGAGCCGATCCGGGCTACTTCGGACCGCGCCTGGCGTTCGTTGTCGTCTGACTGGCCCTTCCGGAAGAGTATAACGGCCA
>SXGR01012299.1_pt1 | contig 13096 bp, 10 predicted proteins | sample 3174711 | NCBI WGS metagenome assembly SXGR01 (sample SAMN11356860, study PRJNA531348) | freshwater metagenome | isolation source: freshwater sample F1-60 | place: China: Fuxian Lake, Yuxi | collected 2017-12-25
ACCGCGAACTGGTCGAGCAGCGATACGGGCAGCACTTCCGCCAGGCTGCCGCGTCCCGGCTGGATACGCCCGTCCTTGATCGCGGAGCCGAGATACAACCGGTCGCGCGCCCGCGTCAACGCGACATACAGCAGCCGCTTCGTCTCCTCCTGCTCGCGCGCCCGCGCGTCATCGTCTGCTTCCGACTGGAAGTCTCCGACGGCGACCGACACGGACTCGGCCGCGGGGTCGGCGGCAATACGTATGGGATCGCGGCGGTTGCCAGTGCCCCGCGCGAGGTTCACGACGAAGACGACCGGAAACTCGAGCCCCTTGGCCGCGTGCACCGTCATCAGGTTGACCGCGTCGAGCGCATCGATCACGGCGTTGGACTCGTCGCCGACCGCCAGGCGGTCCAGATGCGCGGCGATGCGACCGAGGGTCGCGTACCCCCGGTTCTGGATCCTGCGGACCAGCGCGCGAATCTTCTTCAGGTTCTCCCGCGCCTGCTGGAAGCGGGAACCGCGCAGCTCCACGCCATAGGCAGACTCCTCGAGAATGACGTCGAGCAGCTCCGCCGGAGGCAGCCGGTCGACCAGCGCGCGCCACCCGGCCGTCATCGGGTGCAGCGCCTCGGCCAGGCGCGGCGCGAGGCGGCGGAGGTCTTCGTCGGAGAAGCAGAAAAAACGCGAGCGCATCAGCGCGGCGGCGCGGAGGTTCGAGCCGGGGTCTGCCAGGTACCAGAGCAGCGCGAGCACGTCCTTGATCTCGTCAGCGTCGAAGAACCCGAGTCCCTTGTAGACGTAGGTCTGCACGCCGCGCCGGGCAAGCGCCGCTTCGAACTCGCGGTGACTCTCGCGTGTCCTGAACAGAATCGCCATGTCGCCCGCGCGTACCGGCCGCGGCAGGCCGGTCTGCCGATCGCGTACCAACGTGCGCTGTTCGAGCAGGCGGGCGATCTCGTCCGCGGTCACCTCGGCGCACGCGTCGGGCGTGTCCGCGGCGATGAGGCCGAGGGCGGTGGAGCCGTCAGGCGTTACCGGAAACCGATCCTCTTCCTCGTACTTGAAGGCGTCCTGCCGCTGCGGCGCTTTCCCGATGTCGTGGCACACGTCATTCACGAACGACAGGAGCGCGGGCACCGATCGAAAGCTCCGTGAAATCGATCGGCGCACGTCGCCGCCGCCGCGCAGCGTCCCGATGTGCCGCGCGGCTTCGCCCAGCACCGATACGTCCGCGTCGCGGAACCCGTAGATCGACTGCTTCCGGTCGCCGACGATGAAGACGGAGGGGTGGAGGGGACCGGTATGGGCGAGCCCCTCGCCTTCGCCCCAGGACGCGATGAGCAGCGAGACCAGCTCCCACTGCGCGCGGCTGGTGTCCTGGAACTCGTCCACCAGCACGTGGTGATACCGCGACTCCAGCCGGTAGCGGCTCTGGGCGAACTCCTCCATCTGCTTCAGCAGGTCGAGCGCGCGCAGCAGCAGGTCGGAGAAGTCGAGGACGGCGTGCGCGTCCAGCGTGCGGCGGTACTCGGACTCGGCGATGCGGTACATCCGCCAGATGCCGCGGGAGACGAGCACGTTGAGATCGCGCCGGTAATCCGCGAGCACGCGCCGCACCGCCGCCGCGTTTCCAAGCACGAGATCCCGGTGCCCCTGCCAGTCGGTCTCGCTGGCGAACGCGCCCTTCGGGTAGGGCGACCGGGTGCGGGGATCGCCGTCCTGGGTGAGAAAGTGATCGCGCACGCGCGTCAGCGTGGCCTGCACCAGCGCCGGCTCGAGCGGCGCCGATCCGCTCAGCGCATCGCGGACCTTCCGCAACTGCTGCACGAGGACGGCGAACGGCGCTTCGAGCGGGCCGGTGCCCGTGAAGCGATCGAAGCCGCCGCGCATGCCGTCGAGCACATCGTGCAGCGCGACGGCCGCGCGGCGGGCCGAGTCGGTGACGGTCAGCTCCGCCGACCCGCGGGCCAGGAACCGCGACAGGACGCGCGGGGCGACGATGCGGCGGTTCAGCAGCGCCGCCAGTCCTGCCCGCGCCCGGCGCTCACCCAGCTGTGCGAACACCAGCGCCACATGCTCGTCGTCCCGAGCCGCCGCGCGGCAGATGCGGAGCGCGCGATCGAGCGATTCGTCCACGAGGCGCGGCACCTCGGTGTCGTCCGCGACCGAAAAGCCGGGATCGAGATCGGCTTCGAGCGGAAACTCCCTGAGCAGCGACAGGCAGACCGCGTCGATCGTGCTGATGGCAATGTCGGCGGTGCGGTCGCGAAGCTCGCGCCAGCGGGAGGGCGTGATCTCGCCTCGCTCCGCGGCGGTTCGGAGCGTCGCCATGATCCGATCCCGCATCTCGGCCGCCGCCTTGCGGGTGAACGTGATCGCGAGGATGTTCGCGGGATCGACGCCGGCCCGCAGCAGGTTGACGTAACGGTCCACGAGGACCCGCGTCTTGCCGGTGCCCGCCGACGCCTCGAGGGCGACGTTGAACCTGGGATCGACGGCCCGCGCACGACCCGCCCGGTCGCGCGCGTCGATGCGCGACTCGGCCGGCTCGTCTTCGAAGGGCAGCCGCGCGCTACTCATCGCCGACGTAGTCCTTCCGGCAGACCGACGGGTACGCGCAGTAGCCGCACATCATCGGGTCGTGGGGTCGAGGCGGAAACTCGCCGCGACCGATGGCGTCGGCGGCCGCGAATACCCGGTCGCGCGCGGCCGCGAGCGTCGCGTCCGCGTCGCCGGCGCCGGCCCGGATCACCGGCACGAACGCGCGCGTCCCCGCGAACGCGACATACGCCGCCTCTTCGACGTGCCACGGATGGCCGTCACGCGTCTCGAGCCGCTCCTTCGCGCACAGCGCATAGATGGGCACCTGCAGCGCTCGCTTCGGATTGGGCGGGTAGCCGGACTTGTAGTCGATGACCCGCAGCCGGCTGCCGTCCAGCAGGTCGATCCGATCCGCGACACCCTTCAGCGCGAGCACGCGCCCGCCGGGCATGCCCAGGGAGAACTCGCCTTCGAGGCGATACTCGAGCCAGCGTTCGCGGACATCCGGATCGCGCGCCGCCTCGAAGCCGAGCACGACGTCGATCATGCCGGTGGCGATCGCCGACCCGAAGAGGCGCGCGCGCTCGAGGCCCGCGTCGGCGTCGGGCAGCTGCGCGAGCATCCCGGTCGCCACGTCTTCGAACAGTGCCCGCGCCTCGTCCAGGAGCTCGGGCGTGATGGCGCCGGCGCCACGCGCATCCCACGCCTTGAAGAAGCGCTCGAACACTTCGTGGACGAAGCGGCCCCGCGCCCGCGGCGACAGCGCGCCGTCGTCCTCGGGCATGTCCTCGAGTCTGAGCACGTCAGCGGCGAAGTATTTGAAGGGGCAATCCTGGAACCGCTCGAGCGCGCTCAGGGAATACCCGCGCGCCGCGTGGGGGCCGGTGAATCCGCGGAAACCATCTCCCTCACGCGACTGCTGCAGCCGGCGCTCCGCCCATGACCGGGCCGCGGCGCTGAGCGGCGCCGTGTCCACCGGGTCGAGGCCAAGCGCCTCGTACTCGAAGATCCGTGACGGTGCGACGTCGTACTCGACGGCCTCCAGCCCGGCTGCGTCGATCTCGTCGACGAGGCTCGCGCCAGAGACGAGGGCGTCGTTCTCGAGCGTAAAGGTGGAGACGACGAGCGACGCGGACGGTAGGCGCAGGAGATCGCGGAACGCGTTGCGGGCGCGGTCGAGGCGCTCCGATTCCGGCGGCCAGCCGAGCTCGCGCAGGATCGACGGCGAATAGAACACGTTCCGCCGCGGCCGCTCCGGCCACTCGCCGTCCACCAGTCCCGCCAGCTGTACGACGTCGAAGTCGCCGAACGGCGCACTGGCCGCATCAACCAGGTGAACACCCGCATCGCCGGTGCGCGGCGAGAATGTGTGACCCTCCACCCACCTGCGGACGGTCGCCGCCACGGTCTCGAACTCCACGGCGTGGGCGTCATGGCCGGCGAACGCGTCACGCAGCGTGACGAGCACGCCAAGGACGGCCGCGCGGGCGCGACGCTGGCGCGGCAGCGTCGCCTCAGCCGCTTCGGGCGGGCTCGTGTGGCCCGTCAGGAACGCGAGCATGACGTCGAGATGACCCGCGCATGGACCCGCGGATCGCAGCGGCGCCAGCTCGCGCACAACGGCGCGCAGGACCGTTGCGGCGCGACCCTCGAATCGATCGAGCTGCTCGACGTCGCCGAGATACCGCGCGTCGAGGAGCGTGGTATCCAGCGTCTTGAGGTCGTGCGGCGCCAACGGACCGTGTTCGTCCGCGAAGCGGAAGTGCGGCGACGAGAGCAGCGCGATCGCCGGCCCCCGCGCGAAGCCGCTGCTGACGAGCGAGAACACCAGATCGAGCGCCGCCGCATAGGGTTCGGCCGCCAGCGGCAGCGCGTCGAAGGTCTGGCAGGGAACGCCGGCGGACCGCAGGACGTCGCGCGCGATGTAGACATACGGCAGCGGGCGCTGGACGACCAGCGCCATGCGATCGAGCGCGGTGTGCTCACCGGTCCGCACCATCTGCCGGACGCGCCTCGCGAAACCCACCACCTCTTCTTCCCGATCGCGGCTCACGTGCACCAGCGATCCACCTGGCGGGATCAGGAGCGTCGGAAGGTCCGTCACCGCGCGCTCGAACCGCACCTCCTCGACACCCGGCAGGAGCTGATGCATGCGCTCGTGAAAAGCGCCCGCCACCACCACGTCGGTGGCCACGACGTCGAGGCGCGAGACGCCCGGAATCCTCGCCAGCAGGTCCCAATCAGCGCTGAAGAGTCCGTGCGGATCAGACGCGCGATCGCCGACCATGACGACGACGTGGCGCCATGGGCGGGCGGGCACGTCGGCCGCCACCAGCCGCCGCGCGAGCGCGTGCTCGTCGGACGAACCCGTCAGCTCGCACCGGCGCTCGAAATGCCGGAACGCGCCGGCGAGGAAGCGCGTCTGGCGGACGAGCCGTTCAGCACCGCGGTCATGGGCAGCGCCCGGCTCCAGGATTCCAAGCGCGAGCCGCTCGAACGATGCGATGTCCTTCTGATGGCGGCGAAGCGCATCGTAAAAGCGAAGGATCTCCGCCACCAGGCCTGGGCGCAGCCTGAACGGCGGCGTATTGCCCTCGTCCACGGCGTCGCGGCACGCGGCGCCCAGGAGCACTTCGCGCTCGGCCGCCGTCAGCAGCGGGACGTGCTGCGGCAGCCGTTCGGCCAGCCGCGCATGCAGCTCGTCGCGGGTCACCAGGTCCGGAAGAACGATCGCGTGCGCCTCAGGTGGGAAGCGGTTTTCGATCGAACGCAGCAGATACGCCGCGGCCGCGCGGGTCGGGACGATGACGAGGCGATCGCGCGCGTCGAAGGCAGTGCCGTCGCAGGCGAGCGCCACCGCCGCTTCACGAAACCCGTGAAGATCGGCCACCCGCACGAGGCGGGTCGTGCGCGGGGTGATCACGGAAGCCGGGGCGGCTCGAGGAATGCGCGGATTTCCTGCTGAACCCGTGAGAGGAGCATCAGCGAACCGGCGGCCGCCGATGACGCCTCCCATGCGGTGGTGACGTTCGCCGTCTGGATCGCGTCGAAGCGGCCGTTCAGCGCGCTCTCCGCGAACCGCCAGGATCCGACGAGCAGATCGTGGGTCGTCCGCAGCTCGTCGGGAATGCGCATCCGGTTCAGGCGCTCGGCCCCGCCAGTCAACCGCGCGCGCATCGTCATCAGCGCGTTCGGCGGCGGACCCTCGAGGCGGCGGATCGCCTCGAGCGACGGCTGCGATTTCACGAGCTGCAGGAGCTGCGACCCGACGGCGCGCTGGTATTCGCGGTAGAGCGAGCGGCGGATGGTCCACTGATCGTGGAGGAGGCGCAAGCGCCGCGCCGCGTCCAGCTGTCCCTGCACCGTCGCCAGCAGCGCCTGGACGACCTCAGGCCGACGGCGGCCGAGGCGCGCGTCCTCGCGCGCAATCCTGTTCAGCACCCGCTCGACGCCGGCGCTGTTCGCGCGCGCGGCCGCACGGGTTGCCTGCGTCACCAGACGGCGCGCCAGGTCCGTGTACCGCGCGTCGACCGCGCTCTCCGTACGGATATCCGCTTCGGCACGGCGCCGCATGGCCGCGATGTCGCGCGCGGGGATCGATCCGGCTGCTTCGTTCAGGAGCACGAGGGCGGATTGCCACAGCGACACGCGCTCGGACGCGCGATCGACCAGCGTCGCCGTGCGGAAGACCTGATCGATCTGCTGACGGATTCCTGGAGCGGGGACGAGCGGTTCGAGCTCGACCTCGGGGACCATCGCCACGAGCGCGACGTTGAACGACGGCACACCCGCAGCCGTGCGCAGGCCGGAGATCGCGTCGTCGAGGAGAGCGACGATCTCCTGCACGTCCTGCTGCCGGTAGCCGTAGTGGTCGCGGGGCCAGCCGGCGAGCGTGGCACGGGCGCGGTCGGCAATCTGCAACGCGCGCGCGCGATCTTTGGTCAGCAGGATCTCGTTGAGCACGGCGGCGACGTCGTTGTTCAGGCGGAGGAAATCGTCCTCGCCGCGTGTGTCCGCATACCGCTGGTAGCGGGCGGATGCGGCGTGCCGATCCGTGCGGGCCCAATCCACGATCCCTGCCGGCAGCGTCGCCGCGTGCAGCCGCGGCGCGTCGGCGCTGCCGCCGACGATCATCGAGCAGATCACGCGCTCGTCCACGCGCGCGTATTCGCCGTAGCTGACGAGCGTCGTGCCGTCGTTGAGGAACAGCCGGAGCAGAAGGGCGTCGGTGGCTGCGCCCGCGCCAGCTGGCAGCGCGAGGCTGATCAACCCCAGGAAGAGGATGGGCGCAAGCCGCATGCGACGAGGTGCCGTCATTGTATCCGGTGTGGAAAACCTGTGGATGATGCGTGCAAAAGTTGTGGACAAGCTGCGCGCGCCGATTTTTTTTCCGCGCGATCCTTCGCCGCTTCGCCGGCCCGAGACTGTGGACGCTGGCTTCGTGCGCCGTTTCGCTTGATCGCCGGCGTGTGAGGCGTAAGATCTCGCCTTCTCCATTCCCGGTCGTCCATCACAGCATGACGGTTCATCGTTTCGAAGAGACCATTGGCGGGCGCTCGTACTTCATCGAGGTACGCCCCGTCAGCAACCGGTGGCGAGCTCAGCTGCAACGCCTGCCGGGTATGCCCACCGCCATGATGCCCTTTTACGGGCAGACGCCAGACGAAGCCGCGCGTCAGCTTACAGATTGGCTCACGCTGGCACACCGGCGGCTCCCACCGCCTGTTTAGACTGTCTTTCTTATAGTTCGGCCCGGTGACAGGGAAGGTCCACGCGGAAGGAGTGGTGGACCTGACCGGGATCGAACCGGTGACCTCCTGAATGCCATTCAGGCGCGCTCCCAACTGCGCTACAGGCCCACTTTTAGCGGAGACGGAAGAGATAATTCTAACATGGAGGTCCATCTCATCGACGGCACGTACGAGCTGTTCCGGCACTACTACGCCATGCCGTCGGCGCGTGACGAGCGGGGCCGCGAAGTGGGGGCGGTGCGCGGCGTCGTCGCCTCCATCCTGTCGATGACCACCGCCGGCGCCACGCACATCGGCGTGGCCACCGACCACGTCATCGAGTCGTTCCGCAATGCGATGTGGCCTGGCTACAAGACGGGCGACGGCATCGAGCCGGAGCTCTTCGCCCAGTTCCCGCTCCTCGAGGAGGCGCTGACCGCGCTCGGGATCACTGTTTGGCCGATGGTCGAGTTCGAAGCGGACGATGCGTTGGCGGCGGCCGCGGCGAAAGCGGCGAAGGACCCGCAAGTCGAGCGCGTGATCATCTGCACGCCCGACAAGGACCTCGCGCAGTGCGTGCGCGGTACGCGCGTCGTGCAGCTGAACCGCCGGACGCGGACCGTCTTCGACGAAGAGGGTATCGTCGCGAAGTTCGGCGTACGGCCCGCGTCGATCCCGGACTACCTTGCGCTCGTCGGCGACGCCGCGGATGGCTATCCCGGCCTGGCCGGCTGGGGCGCGAAATCGACGGCCGCGGTGCTCGCCAAGTACCACCACCTCGAGGCGATTCCCGACGACTGGCGCACCTGGCGCGTCAACGCGACCAACGCCGGCGCGCTGGCAGGCACGCTGGCCGCCGAGCGCGAGCACGCGTACCTGTTCCGCGATCTCGCCACGCTGCGCACCGAGATACCGCTCTTCGATTCGGTCGACAAGCTGCGGTGGACGGTCACTCGGTCGTCGACGATCGGATAGCGCGTTCGTAATCGCCTGGGGTGTCGATGTCGATGAGGCACGCCTCGTCGTCCACGTCCACGTTGATCACGCCGCCGGCGTGCGCATGGACGACAGCCTTCGCGCCCTCGTCGAGCGGCGCGCGCCGCAGCTCGTCGAACACCGCTCGATCGAACAGCACCGGATGCCCGTGGCGATCGCCGATCGCTGGCCGCACGATGGGCGCGCGCGACTGGCGCCACCCGTCGATCACGGCACGCACAGTTGACGCGCGCACCATCGGCACGTCCACCAGCGTCATCAGCACCGCATCCAGCTCCGGACGCATCACGGCGTCGAGCCCCACCCAGAGCGAGGAGATCTGGCCGCGGGACGGATCCGGGTTGCGCACGCACGACACGCGGTCGCTCAGGCCGTCGGCGGCGAGCGCGTGGACGATGGCGTCGTGGTGCCTGCCGGTGACCACGACCAGCTGATCGAGACCGGCATCGCCGAACGTCTGCGCGATACGCGCCACGAAGGATCGGCCGTCGGCGTCGGCGAGCAGGGCCTTTGGAGTGCCCATCCGGGTCGACTCGCCGGCAGCCAGAATGACGGCGGCAAGCATCAGGTCATCCTACGCCCGGGGTTCACGATTTTTGGCAATTTCGCGCAATTTATTCACCCAAGACGACTTCTGGCAGCCTTGACTTCGACGTCTGGACTCCCTACACTCCGCTCAGCTTTTGTCCGACGCGCCCGGGGGCCGCTACGTTCGTCGTGGCTTCATAACTCGCTCGATCTACCGGAACGCCGTAACGGCGTTCCTTGTAATAGAGCGGCCCAATGGAGCGCCTGGGATTGTCCCAGGCTTACGCGCGCATCGGAGGACACGGCTATGCCGACCGGGACTATCGCTCGCCTCCTCATCGACAAGGGGTTCGGATTCATCCGTGATGAGGGTGGCATCGAACATTTCTTCCACCGCAGCGCCGTCCGCGGCGCCGTTTTCGAGCTGCTGCGTGAAGGCCAACGCGTGGAGTTCGCGTCCGAAGAGTCCACGAAGGGACCCCGGGCTGGTGACGTTCGCCTGATCGAGAGTTAACCCTTCCACACCCGGCCCCCGGTGGGGCCGGGCCGCGTGTCATCCCGCCATGCCGCCCCCGGCCGTCCGAACAGGCAGCAAGCTCCGCCGCATCATCGCGTCACTCGCGGTACTCCTGCTCATCGTCAGCGTGTACGCATTCAACGCGCTCGGATCCTTCCTGGCTCGCGAGGATCCGCTGGAGAAGGCCGACGCGATCTTCGTGCTTGCCGGCACGCGAATGACGCGGCCCCTCGAGGGTGCCAACCTGTTCCTAGCCGGCTATGCGACACGCATCGTGCTGAGCCGCGAGCTGCAGGAGCAGGCCTTCGACGTGCTGTCGCGAAAGGGGATTGTTTTTCCCACTGATGCCGAGCGAGCGCGGGATGTCTTCGTTGCGCTGGGCATCCCTGGCGAGTCGATTATCCTTCCTGACCAGATTCATCTCAGCACCGCCGCGGAGGCCATTACCCTGCGCGTGCTTGCGAGCGAACACGGTTGGCGGCGTGTGATTGTCGTGACTTCCAAGTACCATTTGCGCCGCGCGGGTTTCGCCTTCCGGCGCGAACTACGCGGAACCGGTGTGGCAGTGCTGATGCGTGGGAGCGCCTACGATTCGTCGGTGCCGGAACGGTGGTGGCGAGTGCGGCCGGACATAAGGGAGATCATCTCCGAAGTGCCAAAGCTCATCGCCTATGTCGTCGGGCTAGGGGCGTAGCGGAAACGCCACGCCCCCCGGCGGATTACTGTCGCGTCGCTCTACACGTCGCGTTAAGCGGCGTTCTCTTCCGTGCGGATATTTCCGGCGCGCGGACCCTTGCTGGACGGCTCCTCGTCGAAGCTCACCCGCTGACCTTCGTTGAGCTGGTCGAAGCTGCCGGCCTTCACCGCGCTGCGGTGGAAGAACCACTCCTGGCCGCCGTCATCCTTGATGAACCCGAAACCCCGGTCGCGGACGAGCCGCTTTATGCTTCCGTTCGCCACTGTCGCCTGACCTCCGCGGATCGCAACTGCACGACCCTGCCGGAAAGAATCCAAGTTCAGTGCCACGGCTGTGGTTCAGCTTCGCCGGAACCAGCTGCGCCAGCCCGACGACGCAGCAAGGGCGCCGGTGGCCGGGTTCAAGGTCAGCACCTGCTCAGCCACAGCTCGCGCAAATGTCGGGTCCGCGGTTAGCGCCAGCAGCGCCATCTGGCGCGCGGCGACGGCGCGAGCGATGTCAGCCGCGAAGGTCGGCAGATCGGCCGGCGGCACCAGGGCGTTCGGGTGCTCGGCCAGCAGCACCCGCGGCTTCAACGCCAGCGCCTTGCCGAGACGGATGCGGGCGCGCTGGAGCGGTCCGCACGAGGCGACCGGTGTGCTCAACTCCTCCTCCGCGATGCCCACTTCGCCGGCCAGGTTGCGCACGTCGGACCGGAGTGTGGCCCCCAGATCGTCGATCTCGAGCGAGAACGGAAGCGCAAGATTCTGTTCGACGGTGAGCTGATCCAGGAGCACGGCGCGCTCACTCAGAATGCCGAAGTGGTCGAGCTCGCGGAGCCATGTGGCCGGGTCGGCAATCGCGCGGGTCGGGCCGCCGAAGATGTCGACGTCGCCGGAATCGGGAAGGCTTGCCGCGGTGATGAGATCGACGAGCACTTCGGCGGCGGCCCGGTCGAACCCGAGCAGCGCCAGCGTCTCGCCCTGCCGGAGGTCGAGCTGCTCGATGCGCAGCGGCCTCAGGCCTCGATAGTCCCTGCTGACGCTCCGCAGCGAGACGACGACGTCACCGTGCGGCATTGGCGTCGCGCAGGCGGGCCCATTGCTCGCCGGGAAGCGTCACCGAGCCCGGTTTCCGGCCATGGGCGGGATCGCCGTGGAAGTCCGAGCCTCCCGTGAGCAGCAGGTCGAGGCGACGCGCGATGCCCAGGTAGCGCTCGACGAGCGCGGCGTCGTGGTCGGGATGAAACGCCTCCAGCGCGTCCAGCCCGGCCTCCTTGAGCGGCGCGATGCGGTCGTCGATGTGGACCTTCCCGGGATGAGCGAGCGACGCGAGGCCGCCGGCCTGGTGGATGACTCCGATGACCACGTCAGCGCCGGCGCCGGTCCGCGGCACGAAGGCGGGGCCGCCGCGGCCAAGCCACTGGTCGAAGGCCTCGCGCGTGTCCGCCACGTGGCCGGCCGCGATCATCGCCCGCGCGACCTGCGGGCGCCCGATCGACCGCCCCGTATCCTGCCGCGACTGCTGGAGCAGCGACTCGACGTCGATCGGCATCCCGAGGGCGACCAGGCGCGCGGCGATCGCCTCAACCCGGTCGATCCGGTGGGCGCGCTGCGCGGCCAGGAAGGCCGCCAGCGGCTCGTCGAGCGGGTCGAAAAAATAGCCGAGGACGTGAATGTCGCGCTCGCGCTCGACGGCCGTGATCTCGATGCCGGTGATGGTGTCGATGCCGCGCGCGCGGGCGGTGGTGCGGACCTCGATCACCGCTGCGGTCGTGTCGTGATCGGTGACCGCCATGACGGAGACGCCGCCGGCCGCGGCGTGCTCGACCAGCTCGCCGGGCGTGCATCGGCCGTCGGATGCGGTCGTGTGAAGGTGGAGATCGATCATCCCTCGACGTGACGCAGGATGACCCTGAGCGCGAGTCGAAGGGTCAACGCGCGGCGCGCGCCGGCGGCGAACCGTGGCACAGCGACCGGCGCGTGCGGCCCTGCCGCTTGACGAGCGCGCGGTACTCGCGCACCAGCAGGTCGAGGTGGGACCGCTCCTCGTCGGCGAACTCGAGGAAGATCTGCTTGCCTTCCGAGTCCTCGAACCGCTCGCCGTACTTCTTGAAGAAGCGATGCGAGCCGCGCTCGCAGCGGATGCCGATCATCAGCGCCTGCTGGTCGTCCACCCCGCGGGCGAGACGCTCGGCGCCTTCGGCGAAGAGGCCGTGGGCCGCCCCCTTGAAGAACAGGAAGGTCGGCCGCGACTCGAGCTGCGGGTCGCGCAGCAGCAGCTCCTTGTAGCGCGCTTCGAGCTTCTCGAGGTGCGACCCTTCCTCGTGGGCAAGGTCCTGGAAGATCTTGCGGCCGCGGGCGTCGCGCGTCGTGCGCGCCGCGCGCGTGTAGAACTCGAGGCCGCTGCGCTCGGTGGCAATCGCGATGCGCAGCGCGTCGCGCGCGAACAGCAGGTCGGTGTGGCCGTGGTCGTCGGTGGCGCTGTTGCGGCCGGTGCGGCATTCCTCGCACGTGCCGTAGATCTGCACGACGCTCTGCGACGCGGTGAAATTGCGCGCGTGCGCCACTTCTTCGACCAGCGCCTCGATGTCCGAGCTGAGGAACTCGAACGAGCGGTGGCAGGTCTTGCAGATCAGGTGGTAATGGCGCGGCTGGCGGTACGAATGCTCGAAGCGGAAGCGGCCCTCGCCAAAATCGACCTTGCGGGCGATGCCCGCCTCCACCATCCACTGCAGCGTGCGGTAGACGGTGGCGCGGCTGATGCGATGGTCTTCCTGGCGGATGAGATCGACGAGATCGTCGGCGCTCAGGTGGCCTTCCTGCCGCAGGAACACGTTGACAATCTGTTCCCGCTTGCTGGAACGCTTGCCACCCGAGGGCTTGAGCCGGCTGAGGTCCTGGAGCGTGGTGCTCACTCCCGGCCTACACGCGTCTTAGACGTTGAACGAGGAGCCGCATCCACACGTGGATGTGGCGTTCGGATTCTTGATGGTGAAGCCGCCGCCAGTCACGGTGTCGACGAAATCGACCTCGGCGCCCTTGAGGTAGCTGATGCTGACCGGGTCCACGAACAGCCGGACGCCGTTCGACTCGAACACCTGGTCGGCCGCGCCGCCGCTTTC
>SXGR01304032.1_pt1 | contig 13096 bp, 12 predicted proteins | sample 3174711 | NCBI WGS metagenome assembly SXGR01 (sample SAMN11356860, study PRJNA531348) | freshwater metagenome | isolation source: freshwater sample F1-60 | place: China: Fuxian Lake, Yuxi | collected 2017-12-25
CACGCCTGCGTGCGCTCCTGCGGCGCACGGGCAACGGCGGATCCGATGATGCCGCCATCCTCAGGTTCGACGACCTCACACTCGACCTCGCGGGACACATGGCCGAGCGGGCCGGACGGCCCATCGACCTCACCCGGACCGAGTTTCTGCTTCTCGAGCTCCTGATGCGCAACCCGCGCGTGGTACTCACGCGATCGGTCATCCATGAGCGGGTGTGGGGATACGACTTCGGTCCGGCATCCAACTCGCTGGGCGTGTACATCGGATACCTCCGGCGCAAGATCGAGGACGGCGACGGGTCGCGCCTTATCCACACAATCCGCGGCGTCGGCTACGTGCTGCGGGAGCCATGACTCTTCGCACCCGCCTCGCCGTCGGGGCTGCGGTCGCCGTTGCAGTGACGGTCATCGCCGCATCGCTGTCGGCGTTTTTGGTCACGCGCACCCGCCTCCTGAGTGATGTCGACCAAAGCCTGCAGCAGCAGGTCGAGTGGGTAATCCATGACGGCCGGACGCAGCGAATGCCGCGCGGCCCCTTGCGGCGGGGCGGTCGCTTCGGTGGACCCCAATTCGCGTCTCAGGTGATCACTGCGTCGGGAGTCCTCAACGGCCCGTCACCGGCGCCTGGCGACATCCCAGTAACAGCCCGCGACAAGGCCGTCGCCGCAGGCACCGAGCCTGACTACTTCTGGGACGCGATGATCAACGGCGTACCCGTCCGGGGCCTCACGGCCCGGCTCGGGCCGGTGCTGGCCGACGGCACCGGGGCCGCGTATGAGGTTGTACGCCCTGTTGACGAAGTGCGCTCCGTGCTCTCGGGCCTCGGCATCATCCTGCTCGTCGTCGCGGGAGCGGGCATCGCACTCGGCGCTGGACTCGGCTGGTTTATCTCGGGCCGCGCGCTCAGACCGGTAGCGATGTTCACCGACGAGACCGAGGACCTGGCGGATGCCGGTGATCTTTCGCGCCGGCTCACAGAGGGTGGCGATGATGAGATCGGGCGCCTCGCGCGCGTGTTCAACGCCACTCTCGACCAGCTCGAGACGTCGGCTGACGCGCAGCGGCGTCTCGTGGCGGATGCCTCCCATGAGCTGCGCACCCCGCTCGCATCACTCCGGGCAAATATCGAGGTGCTGCAGCAGGCTGGATCGCTGACGCCCGAGGAGCACGATGCCCTTCTGCGCGATGTCGTGCAGCAGACGGATGAATTGACCGCGCTGGTCACGGACATCGTGCATGCCGGGGAGAACGCCAACATGCCCGAAGAGGTTCAGGACGTGCGTCTGGATGATCTCGTTGCGGCATCGATCGAGCGCACCCGGCGCCTTACCCCCGGCATCACAGTGCTGCAGGACCTCTCGGAGACGGTTGTCGACGGCGTCCCCGAGCGGTTGGCGCGCCTGGTGGCCAATCTGGTGGACAACGCGGTGAAATGGACCCCGGCGGACCGCCCCATCGAGGTGCGCCTCCACGACCGCACGCTGACCGTGCGCGATCACGGGCCGGGCTTTGCCCCCGACGACCTGCCCCATGTATTCGACCGCTTCTACCGGTCGCCCGCCGCCCGCGGAATGCCCGGCTCAGGGCTCGGGCTCTCGATCGTGCGCCAAGTCGCCGACATCCACGGCGCATCGGTCTCCGCTGGCAATGCCGACGGGGGTGGCGCGGTGATGACCGTCGTCTTCCCACCCCTCTCGGAGTTCGAGGACAACTAGGTTCCGAGGACGGCGTCGAGCCAGTCGAAGATGAATTCTTGGGCGGCCTGCGGCCCCAGGGGCTGATCGTGGAACTGCGTCCCTGTCTGCACCGTGAGCGAGCGCAGGAACTTCTGGTCGGCGTTCAATCCGGTGAGCATGCCCGGGATCAGGCGCGCCTGTGACCCGAAGAACTCATCGAGCTGGTTGTCGCAGATGTACATCGGAATACGGATTCGGGGGAGATCGTCCTGATACTGAAACGCGAGAATGGTTTTGCAAAGCCCGTAGTAGTCGCTGGGAGGAACTCCCCTGCGAGCGCATTGGAGGGCATTGGGCGTGAAGAGTTCACTCCGCTTCGACAGCGTGAACCGCTCCACGGCGGTCATGTGCTTCCAGGCGTTGGCCACTCCCGCATTCACCTCGGCCGCCACCTTTCTCTGCACTGACGCCGGGGCATCGGCTGTCTCGCGGACGGCCGTGAGGGACTGGTTGGCGCCCCACACCAACGGAATCGAATACGCGCCCGGCTCCAGCACGCATGCGGCGAGCCCGGTGGACCCGGCGGCGGCGCTCGACAACACGATCCCCAGCATGCTGATACCGACCGCGGCGATCCTTGAGGTGTCCACATCGGACCGAGGGCTCAGCCACGCGACAACTGCATCGATGATGCCGCTCCAGTCGGCCTGCAGGGGCTGCTGCTGCACGAACAGCAACGACATCTGGCCAGGTGCCTCGAACGTAATCGCGTTGTATCCGCGGTCAAGCGCTGCCGTGATGCCCTGGCCTAGCAGATCGACATTCTGCCCGTCGCTCCCGTTGCAGATGATCACCGTCGGACGGGCACGCCCGTCATCCGCAGGTCGGAACAGGTAGGCGGGCATGGTGACGCCCTGATACGAGATGCCCACCTGCACGACCGGGACGTCCCACAGCGCGATGCCATTCAGCCAGTCCTGCTCGCATGACCGGAAGATGGCCGCTTCGCGGCTCGGGCGTGACGTGCCCAGCACGAAGAAGAGCGCCTGTCCCTGATAGGTGGAGGCGCGTAGCCACTGCTGCCGGGCACTCACCAGATTGCCCGCAGCCTGGGCCTCAGCCGCGCGCCGCTCCAAGCGCGCCGCAAGGCGCTGCCACTCGTGCACGAGAACCGTGAAGTCGCCCCGGGTGGGATTGACCGGGTCGCCGGTGCGCTCACGCACCACGCGCACCAACTGCATCACCTCACCGAGCTCGGCGGCCCCCGACACGGCGTTGCCGAAGGTGAAGAGCGTGGAGTCGTTCCACGAATCGCACCTGAACATCTGCCACGGGTCGGGAAGGTCCGGCGTGCTGCCGCCCGGTGCGGCTCCTAGGGCGGCACCCGTAGTGCCCATCGCCGCCGTGGCGCCGGCAGCGATGGCAGCCCGCCCCAACAACTGGCGTCTAGTGAAATGAGACATACCAAAAGCCTCTCACCCATACCTTCATTTCACAAGGCGTCGGTCGGGAAATGAAGCCATTCCACCTCCCACCCGGTTACTCCGGCGGGCGGGGCACGTTGACGACATCAACGGGGATGCCTGCGTGCTTCTCGACCTTCGCGCCCGCGTCGGCGCAAAATGCCCGGCCCTGGAATACATGGTGCATATACCCGACCGCGATCACCTACAACTCGTATCGGAGCCCATCGTCCCCGCGCTCCTTCTTGCGCTCGACCTCATCGATGCCGGGGATGGGCGAAGCGTCCGTGCTGGGCGTGCGCTTATTGCAGACGCACGGGACCTGGCCGGGCACCCCAACGCATGATCACGCTGCCGCCGCTCGATTCTCAGACGACAGCGCCCTGGGATGCGCTCCTGGATATCTCCGAGAGCATGGGCGACTTCTGGACGCTCGTCGGCGGCCAGATGGTCTTCCTGCATGCGGTCGAGGCCGTCGTCCCGCCGCCCAGGGTGAGCCGCGACATCGACCTGGTGGTCGATGTGCGCGTGAGGCCGAAAGCACTTCCACGCATGGCGAGCGCTCTCGACGACCTCGGCTTTCATGTCGTTGCACACGCGGCGATGACAGACAGCGCCCGTCGCTTCGAGCGTGATGGCGTCCCCGTCGACATCCTTGCGTCCGAGGGCGCAGGATCGCGTGCGGATATGCGCCTCGTCGGGACACTGAAGGCCATCAAGATCAGCGGAGGCACCGCCGCACTCGTGCGCTCGGAACGCGTTGGAGTCGCGCACGGGGAGCGAACGGGTTGTGTGCTGCGACCCGATCTCGCTGGCGCTCTCATCATCAAGTCTGAGGCGCACCAATCGGACCACAGCCCCGAGGCACCCCGGCACGTACGGGATATCGCCTTCCTCTGCTCACTGGTCGGCGATCCGATCGCTGCTCACCGTGATCTCGGCAGCAGGGGGCGCCAACTGCTTCGTGATACCGGGATGGCCGATGAGGCGCACTTCAGTTAGTCGGACCTGAGTGAGCGCCGCGTCGATGCGCGCCTCGCGTATCGGCTCATGACGCGCGAGTAGGCATCCACGACTGCCCCTGCCCGCGTTTCAGTCGTTACACGCGAAAGGGGCTCCAGATGAAGACCTTTGTCGCTCTGCGCCGAGGTGCTTCTGGACGCAACGTCACCCGGAGCCCGAAATCCGCTTGAGACCGGGCTGCGGGGGCAACTCCCGAACCAACCGCAGAACGATCCGCGAAGCCGAAGCCGGGATTCGAACCCGGGACCCCCTGTTTACAAGACAGGTGCTCTGGCCATCTGAGCTACTCCGGCGGGTGGGGCTAGTCGACAACCTCAACGGGGATGCCGGCGTGCTTCTCAACCTCGGCAGCCGTGTCGGCGCCGAATGCCCGGCCCAGGAATGAGTGGTGCCCCTGTCCGACCACGATCAACTGGCAGTGGTGGTCCTTGCCGGTCTCCACGATCAGGCTGCCGGGCTCACCGATGGCCCAGGCGTAGGCGGCCTTCTTCACGCCAGCGGCATTTACCTTCTCGCGCGCCTCACCCAGCACCTCGTGCATGTCGGGGAGCTCGGGGAATGGGCCAACCATGGGGCTGCCGTCGCCCATGGTGCCGAAGGCCCGAGGTCCTGTTGGATCAAGCGCCGCCTCGTGGACTGCGAGCACTAGCAGCGACGCGTGGCGCTCATGGGCCAGAGCGATTGCGCGGGCGAGGGCGCGGTCGGCCGACTCGCTACGCTCGTAGCCGACCAGAATGGGTGAGCTCATCGGGATTCCTCAGGAGGCGTGGACAATGCGCCCCGCACGCTACCCGTCAGACCCCCGGGGCGCCATGCCCATCGTTATGGCGTCACACCCTCAACCTCGGATCGAGGCTGAGGGTAACCCTCAACCATCTGTCTAGAGGTCCAGAACCGAACGCTCGCCGAGATGCGTCTCCACCTTGCGCTTCACCCGCTGAAGTGCGTTGTCCACACTCTTGGGATTGCACTCCAGGCGCTCGGCCACCTCTTCATACGAGCGACCCTCGAGATACATCGCCAGCACCTCGCGCTCAAGCGGGCTCAAGACCCGGCCGAGGCACTCGATGAGGCTTGTGAGCTCTTCGGTGGAGATTGCCTGGTTGATCGGATCGGTTACCGGATCGTCGGGCAGCACGTCGGCCAGCGTGGTCTCCTGCTCCGAGCCCGCGCGGGTGTTGCTGAACGAGACGTAGGTGTTGAGCGGCGAGTGCTTGTTGCGGGCAGCGGTCTTGATCGCCGTGATGATCTGGCGGGTGACGCACAGCTCAGCGAACGATCGGAAACTCGCCTCACGCTCGGGGCGATAATCACGCACCGCCTTGAAGAGACCGATGAGTCCCTCCTGGATGAGGTCCTCGGAATCGCCACCGGCGAGGAAGTACGCGCTCGCCTTCAGGCGCACGAATCCCCGGTAGCGGGAGATGATCTGGTCCATGGCCTGCTCGTCCCCTCCGCGCGCACGGCGGACAAGGCCCTCGTCGACCACGTCGACGTAGCCCTGCTGGTCCAGATCGGTCTGCCTCCTGGCGGTGGCTCCCATTTTCACTCCCGGTCGGTCAATCGATTCATGATCATCCGGATCCCCAAACCCTCAACCCTCACATGAGGAAAGGGTTGAACCTTCAGTCGAAGGTAAGAGATCAGATGTCGGATTGATACTGACCGCACAAGCGGCTGTCAACCTCTGGAGCGAAATCAGTTCTGTCGAACTGCCTCAAATACCAGCACCGATGCGGCTGTGGAGAGGTTCAGGGACCCCACGTTCCCCCGCATTGGAATGCGTACCAGGCGGTCGCATACATCCCTCACCTTGGGCCTGAGGCCTGCACCTTCAGCCCCGAGCACGATAACCGCGCCCGCGTCCCAGGGCACTTCCCGGTAGTCCATCCCGGCGTCCGAATCCGCGCCGGCAGACCATCGGCCAGCACCCGCAAGATCGTTGATGAATGCGACCAGACTGCCGATCCGGGCGATCGGGAGGTGCTCAACGGCACCGGCGGAGGCCTTGCAGACAACCGGGGTGATACCCGGGCTGCCGCGGGTGGGGATCACCATCCCCGCACATCCGGCTGCGTCGGCGACGCGGGCGACAGCGCCGAGATTCCGTGGATCCTGAACCTCATCGAGCACGATGACCGGACCCATACCCTCAAGTATGTCTTCAGGGTCTGCATACGGGTATTCCTCCGTGAACGCCACCATCCCCTGGTGATCGCCGGTGCCCGCCACGCGCGCGAGTTCCTCGCGGGTCTTCACGACAACGGCGACGCCCTCAAGTGCCGGATCGTCAGCGGCCTGCGTGAGCACCCACACTTCAGATACCTCGCGCCGGCCCGCCTTGATGAGTTCGCGCACAGGATTGCGCCCGTACACAAGGATCGGCCCTTCGTCCTCGTCGCGCTTTCGACGTCCGTATCCACCGCGGCTGCTCATGATGATGCGTAAACCTCCGGCCCATCCGGGCCATCGCGCAGTTCAAATCCGCGGGCGAGAATCTGGTCGCGCAGCGCATCCGCTGACGCGAAGTCATGTTCGACGCGGGCTGCCTCGCGGGCTGCGAGCAGATCGAGCACGTCCTGCGGTGCGTCGTCGTCCACCGGGTCCCCAAGCCCCGCGAGCCCGAGCATGTCGAGCAAGCCGATCAACTCGAGTCGCACCTCGCGCAGTTGCCCAGACGCGGGGCGGCCCCGATCGAGGGTCTGGTTGATGACCCGTACGAGATCAAATACCGCCGCGATGGCCCCCGGTGTACCGAAGTCGTCGTCCATCGCCTCATGAAACCGCTGGCGGGCATCCACGAGGGCCTTCATCAGGTCCGGGTCGTTGGACTCGCCGGCCTCCGGGGCACCGAGCGCGCGGTCGAGCGCACGCACCGCATTACGGATGCGATCGCAGGCGGCCTCGGCATCGCGCAGGCGTTCGTCCGAGAAGGGCAGCCGCGACCGGTAGTGGCTCTGCATGAAGTATGCGATGACCGTGTCGGCACCCCATCGCTCCACCACGTCGGCAAGCAGCGCGATGTTGCCGATGCTCTTGCTCATCTTGCTGTCCGACAACTCGAGCATCTCGTTGTGCATCCACACATGGGCGAATGGCACACCATCGTGGGCGCCCTCGCTCTGGGCGATCTCGTTCTCGTGATGCGGGAAGGCCAGATCGATGCCACCTCCGTGCACCGCGAACCCCATGCCCAGCTCACGTTCCGCCATCGCCGAGCACTCAATATGCCAGCCGGGGCGCCCGGGGCCCCACGGGGAGTCCCACCAGGCATCCTCCGACTCCTTGTACCCCTTCCACAGGGCGAAATCGAGGGGGTCATCCTTCAGGTCGCCATCGTCGCCCGGCACCATGTCCACGAGGTTTCGACCGGAGAGCCTGCCGTACCCCGGGAAGGCGGCCACACGGAAGTACACGTCGCCGTCGGCCGGGTATGCCAGCCCCCGCTCGATCAGGCTGCCGATCAGTGCCACGATCTCGTCCATCGTGTCGGTGACCTTCGGCTCGGCATCCGGGCGCCCAAGCCCCAGCATGTCGGTGTCCTCGACGTACTGCCGGGCGCAGCGCTCGGCCAGTTCCGTGGACGGCACTCCCTCAGCCCGTGCGGCGTCGTAGATCTTGTCGTTGACGTCCGTGATGTTGATAACCAGACGGCAGCGCTCGCCACGTCGCTCGAGGTAGCGCTTGAGCACCGAAAACACCACGAACGGCCGGGCGTTGCCGATGTGGATGCGTGAGTACACGGTGGGCCCGCACGCGTAGATGCCGATGACGCCGTTTACGTCTGGGTGCAGCGGCTCGGCGCACCCCGTCAGGGTCGAGTAGAGCCTGACGGTCATGCGGGCATCTCCACCAGCGCCACGGCCTGGCAGCCGATGCCCTCGCCGCGACCGATGAATCCCATGCCGTCAGTGGTCGTTGCGTGCACCGACACGGGCGCACCCACGAGCGCCGTGAGCGCCTGCTCCATGGCCTCCCGATGCGGCCCGATACGCGGACGCTCGCACATGACGATCACGTGCACGTTGGCCGGGATCGCGCCCTCATCGCCGAGCCGGGCCATCACGTGGGTGATCATCTGTGCCCCAGTGACGCCCGCCCATTCGGCGGTCCCGGGAAACAGCACCCCGATGTCGGGACCGCCCGATGCGGACAACAGGGCGTCACAGACCGCATGCGCCACGACGTCGCCATCGGAGTGGCCGGCGAGGCCGGCGTCGTGCTCCACCGCCAGCGTGCCGAGCATCAGGGGGCGGCCCGCCTCCAGGCGGTGCGCATCGGTGCCCATTCCAACCCTCAGTCCCATGTGATCGCCACCTGCTCGGGTTCACGTGCACGAAAGCGCGTGATCGTCTCATAGCCCGCGCCACGCAGGGCCGCCACGGCCGTGGGGTAATCCCGAGCGACATCCTCCGGACGGTGGGCGTCGCTCGACAGCGTCACCGGGACGCCGGCACGACAGAAGGCCGCCAGCCAGTCCGGGTCGGGATACAGCTCGCCGATAGGCTTTCGCAGCCCCGCAGATGAGCACTCCACCGCCACGCCGCAATCGGCGATCGTCGCGATGACCTCATCCCGTCGACCGGCCAGATGGGCGGGCATCCGGGTTCCGAACACCTTTGGCAGATCGGGATGCGCGAGGACGTCAAACAGGCCGCTGGCTGCGGCTGCTGCCAGTTCGTCGAGGTACCGCCCCCACGTCTCATCGGCACCCAGGTCGTCCCAGCAGGGGTAATCGGGATGATCGACGGCCAGGTCTCCCAGCCAGTGCACTGACCCGAGGACGATGTCGAAGGGATGAGCAGCAAGCAGGGCGCGGGTGTCATCCACCCGATCCGGGATCCAGTCCATCTCAATCCCGACGAGCACGGGCAGGCCACCATCGCGGGCCGCGAGACGGGCGTCGCAGTGGGCGCCCAGGTCCTCAGTGGCTTCTCCCTGCCACCACGGGTTGGGGTGCCAGTGGCGCACGTCCGCGAATCGGTGCACGTGCTCAGTGATTGCGATCTCGGATACCGCGCCGGCGCGGGCCTGATCCACATACCGGGCAATCCATCCCGGCGACCGTGCGCCACCCTCGCGATCCCAGCGCGTTCGGTCGGCGTCGCGGGCCTCCTCACCGTCGGGTTGCAGGTGGAGGTGGTAGTCAGTCAGCACGGGCGGGCCACGTTACGCGATGCGTGATCCAGCAAGGAGGACCTCAACGAGCGCCAGGTCAGCGGACACGGTCACCTTGGTATTGGGTGATTGCGGGTTCACGAGCGCCACCATCACGCCCCGGCGCTCAGCCATTCCCGCGCAGTCGGTGGCCGTGTCCAGCTCGACTGGGTCGGCCTCGTCGAATATGCGGCGGATGACGTCGGCCCGGAAGGCCTGAGGGGTCTGCGCACGCCACAGCCCCACGCGATCAATCGTGCGGTCAATCATGCCGTCAGCCCCCTCGCGCTTAAGCGTATCGGTCACCGGAGCCGCGGCGATCGCACCATAGTGGAACGCGAGCTGTGCGAGCACACGCTCCACAATCGCGGGCGTGACAAGCGGCCTGGCGGCATCGTGCACAAGAATGGCGTCCACGTCGGTTGGCAGGGCCGCGATCCCGGCCGCCACCGAGCGCTGACGTGTTGCTCCGCCAGGCACGATCGCGTGCACATGCACCATGTCGCCCATCGCAGCGGCAATCGCCTTCTCCTCGCCGGGCGGCGACACGATCACCAGTGCGTCCACGCCACGGGCCGCGGACAGGGCAATGGCGCACCACGCCACAAGCGGCCTGCCCGCTGCCTGCACAAGTGCCTTGGGCAGATTGGCACCAAGCCTCTCGCCAGATCCCGCTGCCACGATGATCGCACCCGCGCCCATGCGTCTCCGCCGACCGGCCGTCAGGCCGAGTCAGATCGGCGGGCGAAGATCATCTTCCCCGACGGGTTCTGAATAATGCTGGTCACCTCAACATCCTGGGCGGCGTCCCCCACCAGTGAGCGACCGCCCTCCACCACGACCATGGTGCCATCGTCGAGGTAACCCACACCCTGATCGTACTCGCGCCCCTCGCGGATCACGCGCACGTTCAGCGACTCACCGGGCAGCACCGCAGGCTTGAGCGCATTCGCCAATTCATTGACGTTCAGCACCTCAATGCCCTGGATGCGGGCCACCTTGTTGAGCGCGTAATCGGTGGTGACGATTGAGCCATGCAGGTCGCGGGCGAGGCCCACCAACTTGGCGTCCACCCCATCCACACCCGGCTGGTCGCCGCTTCGGATCTGCACGCGGCTCTCCCCCACAGCCTTCAGTTCCTCAATCAGGTCAAGGCCCCGGCGACCGCGCGCGCGCTTCTCGGGGTCGGTGGAGTCGGCCACGCGGTGCAGCTCCTCAACCACGAAGGTGGGAACGATGATCTGCCCCGGGAGAAACCGGGCGCGGGCAATGTCGATGATGCGGCCATCGATGATCGCGCTGGTATCGATGATGCGCGGCGGAACGGTGGCAGAGCTGCGGGACCTGATGCCCACGAGGCGCAGGATGTCGGCGTGCTTGCGCGCGGCGATGCGCGTGAAGATGTACGCCACCAGCAGCACGACGGGCAGCAACAGGTAGGGGCCGACGACCGGCAGGCGGGCAACGGCGATTCCGGCGAGCGCGGCTGCCAGAAGGCCCACCACGAGTCCGATGGTTCCCACGGCGAGTTCCCCCGCCGATCGCTTGTCGGCCGCCGTGTCGATGGCGCGCATGCGGGACGGAAGCCAGCGCCCGATAACCCCGCCGATGCCCCACCCCACGAGTGCGCCGATGATGATGGTGCCGATGTACACCGGGTACTGGAGCGCATCGCCCACAAGATCGTCGAAGTCGATTCTGCGGCCCACCTGATACGCCCCGAGCGCCCCGAGCAGGGCGAGAACGGACTGGGTGACCCTCAGCACCACGGGATTGGCCGACCGGCGCCGGGGCTGTGGGCCGGGATACGGCAGGTCGAATGGTTCCGCGGGCGGGCGGGGGGGCTGCCCATCGCCACGATCGGGTGGTGGGTCGGTCACCGGTACCCCGGTTCCATGTCCATCAGTTGACGTCGCCATCACCCCCCTTCCGGCTTGGTTCCTGCTGCTGATCGCCGCGGGACGAAACGGGATTCCACGTACCACCCCGTCCTTCCTCCGTACATCACCAAACAGGCGGCCTGCGAGCATTGCACGTCGCGGGCGCCCCGTCATCCCCCCACAGGTCGAAATGCCTCTCTGATGGCGTCTCTGAGCTCCGCGGCGGGGTGCACAATCGCCGGGCGGGGCCCGGCTTCGATGGAATCGCCGAGTGGCCCGGTAAGGGCCCGCGCCACGGAGTGGTCTGCCGATACCCGCAGACGGCGCCCGGCATGACTCACCGGGCGCAGTGCCCCGGTAAGTCCGATTTCGCCCATCGCTGCCACGGGGCCTCGCAAGGGTTCGTTTCTCGCGGCACTCGTCACGGCGAGAGCGATGGCGAGATCGGCGGCCGGGTCGGGCGCGCGGGCACCACCGGCCACGCTCACGAACACGTCCTGGTCGCCTACGCGCACACCGGCGTGGCGGCCCATGACCGCCAGCACCTGCGCCAGTCGCGTGCGATCGATGCCACCGGCCACCCGCCGCGGCGGCACGATTTCGGTTGGGCCCACCAACGCCTGCACCTCCACCAGCACGGCGCGTGTGCCCTCGATGGCGGGGAACAGACACGAACCAACGCGCTCACCGGCTTCAGCGAGATAGATATCGGATGGATCGTCCACCGATACAAGCCCCTCGCTGCGCATCTCGAGGATGCCGGTCTCGTTGGTCGATCCGAAGCGGTTCTTCAAGGCCCGCAGCACGCGGTGGGCCCGTACGCCGTCACCCTCGAAGGAGATCACGGCATCTACGAGGTGCTCGAGCAGACGGGGGCCCGCGAGGCCACCATCCTTGGTGACCTGCCCCACCAGAATCATCGCGATGTCACGCGACTTCGCGATGCGCACCAGTTCAGCGGTGACATGTCGCACCTGAGCCGGGCTGCCGGGGGCGCTGTCGAGCGAATCCGACGTGAGCGTCTGCACCGAATCGATGGCGCAGATGCCGGGGGGGCTCGCCTCAAGCAGTTCCGCAATCGCCTCGAGACGAGTTTCGGGGTACACGATGATGGCATCGCACGATGCCGTGAGCCGCTGGGCACGGGCGCGCACCTGAGCGGGAGACTCCTCGCCGGTCACCAGCAGGGCGGGGCGGGAGGTTGACATGTGGGCGAGGGCCTGGAGCACCAGTGTGCTCTTGCCGATCCCCGGCTCGCCGCCAATGAGCACCAGAGAGCCCGGCACGATGCCTCCCCCCAGCACGCGATCCAGTTCGGATACGCCTGTGGGAATGCGCTCCTCAGCAAGGGCGCTTACCTCAGACAGCGGGATGGCTCTGGGACCGGCAACCGACACCGGTCCGCGTCGCCCCGGGGACTGCGGTGCCGCCCCCTCCTTCAGCGTGTCCCACTCCCCGCAGGCCGGGCATTTCCCCAGCCAGCGAGGTGACACGTGCCCGCAGCCGTCACACTGGAATCGGCTGCGGGCACGCGGCGGGCTCAGGGATTACTCCGCGTCGTCGGCCGGCTCGGCATCTGCGCCGACGGCCGCGGCAACGACCTCGGGCTCAGCCGAAGCAGGCGGGGGCTCGGTGCGGTCCATCCGCATCACATCGCCGTCACGGTCGCACACAATGACCAACCCCTCCGTGAGCGTTCCGTGCAGCAGCTCGTCGGCCAGGGGGTCCTCGATGAGGCGCTGGATCGCACGGCGGAGTGGCCGGGCACCCATTGCCGGGTCGTAGCCCTCATCCACCAGCAGATCCTTCGCCGCGTCGGTGAGCTGGAACGACACACCCTGGTCGGCCATCTGCTTCTGCAGACGCACCAGCATGAGGTCGATGATCTCCTTGATCTC
>SXGR01419543.1_pt1 | contig 13095 bp, 8 predicted proteins | sample 3174711 | NCBI WGS metagenome assembly SXGR01 (sample SAMN11356860, study PRJNA531348) | freshwater metagenome | isolation source: freshwater sample F1-60 | place: China: Fuxian Lake, Yuxi | collected 2017-12-25
AAAAAAAGCCCCGACTAAGTCAGGGCTTTTTTGTTTTTTAGCTTTAACTAAATATTAGTGTTTTTTACCACCTTTAGTAGCAGCAGCAACTGAATCAGCCATTCTAGTTGAATCAGCAGCCATTTTAGCAGTAGCTTCAGCAGCAGCAGCAGCTTCAGCTTCAGCAACTTTAGCTAAAGAATCAGCTTGTTGTTGAGCAACAGCAGCTAATGAATCTTCAGTTTGTTTTTGTTTAGCAGCTAATTCTTCTTTAGAAGGTCCGCAAGATACAAATGCAGCTGATAAAGCAGCTACAGCAACGATTGATAATACTTTTTTCATTTTAGGTTTTGTTTAGGTTTTATTAATTTGGTGCAAAAATACACGTTTTTTTTAATTTTAGTTAAAAATCTAAAAAAAAAGTATTTTTTTTTCAACATAGGGCATGTTAAATTTATCTCATTCACATAAAACGTATCTTTGTAGACTATGTACAAGCAATTATTAAGGCCTTTAGTTTTTAAATTAGATCCTGAAAAGGCTCATTATTTAACATTTGACCTCATGAAATTAGCCCTTGGTAATCCATTTGGGCGCTTTATGAGTAAATCCATTTTGGAATACAAGCATCCTAAGCTAAAAAAACAGTTATTTGGACTCACTTTCGAAAATCCTGTTGGTTTAGCAGCCGGCTTAGATAAAGATGCTAAAGTATTTAATGAACTTGGGGCTCTTGGCTTTGGGTTTATTGAAATTGGCACCTTAACTCCTAAACCTCAACCTGGTAATGATAAGCCTCGTTTATTTAGATTACCAAACGATAAAGCTATTATTAACCGAATGGGCTTTAATAATGAAGGAGTTGATGCTGCAGTTATTCGCTTAAAAAACAGAAAAACAAAAGCCATTATTGGTGGCAATATTGGTAAAAATAAAGTTACTGCTAACGAAGATGCGATTAAAGATTATGAATATTGCTTTAATGCCTTGTTTGATGTGGTAGATTACTTTGTAGTTAATGTAAGCTCACCTAACACTCCTAACCTTAGAGAGTTACAAGATAAAGAACCGTTAACGCATTTGCTAAATCACTTGCAAAACATTAATAATTCAAAACCAAAACGTAAGCCTATTTTATTAAAAATAGCCCCCGATTTAACAAACTCACAATTAGATGATATTATTGATATTGTGGCATCTACTAAAATTGATGGCATTGTAGCTACCAATACAACTATTGCCCGCGAACCATTAACTTACCCAAAAGCAGAAATTGAAGCAATTGGAATGGGTGGATTAAGTGGCAAACCTTTAACCAAAAGAAGTACAGAGGTTATTGCTTATTTAAAAACAAAATCCAATAACGCTTTTCCAGTTATTGGAGTTGGCGGAATTCATAGCCCAGAAGATGCTCTTGAAAAAATAAAAGCTGGTGCGGATTTAATACAATTATATACAGGTTTTATTTACGAAGGTCCTGCTTTGATAAAGAACATTAATAAAGAAATTGTAAAACAAAACTTATTATGAAATTAATTGAATGTCCTCGTGACGCGATGCAAGGCATCAAAGATATTATCCCTACAGATGTAAAAGTTAAATACATCAATTCATTATTAAATATTGGATTTGATACCATTGATTTTGGAAGTTTTGTTTCGCCAAAAGCCATTCCTCAAATGCATGATACAGCAGATGTTTTAAAACAGTTGGATTTATCGCAAACCAAAAGTAAATTATTAGCTATTATTGCTAATACTCGTGGGGCTCAAGATGCTTGTTCGTTTGATGAAATTCGTTATTTAGGTTTTCCGTTTTCTATTTCCGAAACCTTTCAGCAACGTAATGCCAATTCAAGCATAGCAGAATCTTTAGTAAGAGTTGAAGAAATTCAAAACTTATGCGTGAAGCATAATAAAGAATTAGTGGTTTATATTTCGATGGCTTTTGGAAATCCTTATGGAGATGTTTGGAACAGCGATATTGTTATTGAATGGACCAAAAAACTAAGCAATTTGGGAGTAAAAATTATTGCCCTTTCTGATACCATTGGAGTTTCAGATAGAACCAACATTAGTTATTTATTTTCTAATATTATTCCGGAATTTAAAGGTGTAGAAATTGGAGCTCACCTCCACTCTACAAAAGATAAAGCTCAAGAAAAAATTGATGCGGCTTACAAAAGTGGATGTCAGCGTTTTGATGTAGCGATACATGGCTTTGGTGGCTGCCCTATGGCAAAAGATGACTTAACAGGTAATTTAGCTACCGAAGATTTAGAGTTTTATTTTGACAAGAACAATATTGCACTAAACCTCAACAAAGCATTATTAGATAAGGCTTATTTAGAAAGTTGGGATGTGTTTAATAAATACCATTAGAAGTATCGTAAGTATTAAGAAGTAAGATTAAAGATTGTTTTTGAATATAGAACCAATCTTTAATCTTAATACTTTCATCTTTATGTACTTTTTATTACCTCAACATTTCCCATAACACAATTCCCATACTTACAGAAACGTTAAAGGAGTGTTTGGTTCCAAATTGAGGAATTTCGATGCAGGCATGACTTTGGTTAATAATTTCTTGCTCTACACCATATACTTCATTTCCAAAAACTAAAGCTAAAGCCTGTTGTGGCTTTTGAAATTGGTTTAGCATTATCGAATCTTTTGCTTGTTCGATAGAGGCAATATAATAGTTGTTGGTTTTTAATTCATTAATAGCTTCTTGAGTTGTTTTAAAGTATTTCCAAGAAACCGTTTCGGTGGCGCCTAAAGCCGTTTTTTCTATTTCAGGTTTTGGAGGAGTACCTGTTACACCGCATAAATAAATAGCTTCTATTAAAAAAGCATCGGCGGTTCTAAAAGCTGAGCCAACATTATTTAAACTTCTGATATTATCTAAAACAAGAATGATGTTGTTTTTTTGCGAAGCTTTAAATTCATCTGAACTTAAACGCCCTAAATCCTGCATGCTGAGTTTTTCGTTCATATGTATTTCCTAATTAACTGCAAATAACGCGGAGGTTAAGCAAAGAAAGCAAAGCTGTATTACTGTAAATTAAATCTTAAACTAAAGCCCGCATTGGTGTTAGCAGTTGGGAATGAATTGGATGTTTGCGGTGTTGTTCTAATCCAATCGTAAAATAGTCGTAAGTTAATAGCTTGCGTTAATTGATAATCTAAAGCAGTTTTCAACGTAATGATATTTTGTCCTCCAGTTGGCGTGCTTATCTCATCTGCAATTCTTCTAATGACAGTCATGTTTTTACGGTAAGATAAATCTAATTTAAAGTTTAAGTCACTCTTAATTGGTTGGCCTTTAATTTTAATCGCATTGATTTTTAGGTTAGGGAAACGGTATCCAATACCCACAACATACTCTTGTCCTTTCGTTTCAATGATTTGCGGTCCAGTAATATTTAAGTTAACGGTTTTATCTTTCTTAATCTCAAAATTGGCTAATAAACCTGGTTTATTAAATTTAAAGTCAAACTTAATTAATGGGCTAAATGCTTCTGTTATTGTTGCCCCAGCGATGGTGTATTTCGGGTTAAAGTTGGCAGATTGCTGAACACCAAAAATGGATGAGTTTTGAACAGGAACTCTTGATTCAGAATAACCGTCATTGTCTTTATCCACAAATAATAAGTTATTTGAATATCCTCCAATTGTATACATTGAACGGTAAGAATGACGTAACGTAACAGATTGGAAAAATTTCTTCATAAATTTTAATTTCCCTAAACCATCCCAACTTACTGTCCAGTTTGGTAAAGGAATTTGTTTAAACATTTTATCTGTACCTACTCCTTTTACTTTTCTACCTGTGTAAGCTTCATGAAATGCACCTAACAATACATCTTGTTGAGTATTGCTATATCCGTCGTAATACGCATCACCTCTTCCATCAATTTGAGGATTCTTAATAGCTGTACTATTTGCGGCTGCTAAATCTCTAGCTACATCCTGTCTTATCGCTAAAAACTCATCAAATAAAACAGATGAACCATCTTTTACATTTCCTTTATCTTTAAATGATTGCCCTAATGTAAACACACTGATACTGTAATTTCCTGTATTAGCTGGTGTTTCAAATAAATAACCTCGGTTACCGTTATCAGTCTGCATACTATCGTATCTCACAAACAGCGACTCATTTTTACCAAAAGTTTTTGTTCCGTTTAATTCAATTTTTAAGCTTCCATGAGGCTCTACATTTCCTCGATACGTAAGCGTTTTATTATTTGTAGTTGTATAAGGTAAACTCTGATTAGGATTCTTGACCAACCAATCATTTTGAATAGACTTATTTAAAATGTCATCATTTGAACCACTAATAAAGCCAAATCCTGGCGCCATATTTTTACTAGGATCTAAACCCATATATTGAGAGCTTGGTAAAAATCCTGGCAATCCAGTTCCATTAGTTTCTTGATAGGTTAACGACACTTGTTTAATCATCATGATACCTCTAGCCAAAAACTCACCAATATCTTTAGCTGCATTGGATTCATCCTTTTTAGTTTTAGAAGTATCCTTTAAGGCATTAACTGGTTTTTTATCGTCGCCTTTTTTAGTATTACTAGCTTTACCACCTGTATTCACTTTTCTAAAATAAGGAATCTTATTATAAAGTGTCATCATGTTAAATGTTCCATTCAAATTTTTAGTATTGGTATTTTGAATCGTATTACCTACACTTTCCTGTGCAAATGGTCTTCTTGTCCAAGTATAAGATGTGCTGTAACGAGCGGTTGCATTAATGAAATCAAAAATCGGGATTTTATTAATTGGAATTTGAAAATTAATATTTGATTGATGTCTATAACCTGTTGTTGTACCTAATGCTAATAAATTTTGTTGAATACTATCTTTCTCTTCTTTTGTATCAATTCTACCAAGTGGTTCTAAAATACGACCATCATTATTGGCAGTAAAATCAAATTTTAAATTTTTGGTGAAATTCCATTGCAAATCGTAATTACGAGTTATGTTGAACGTTTTATTAAACTGCGCTTGCGTTAAATTAACATCGCTACCCGAATAGAAGCTTGTAATATCTCTATTTAATAATTCGCTGTAACCTCTATTCACATCCATGTTAAACCCTAAACGACTTGGCAATGGAGTCAAATTAAATTCTTTTACTAAAGCCATCCACTTATTATTTAAAATTTTGGATTTAGTTTTCTTAAATGGAGTCCATGCTTTAGCATTAATCGCATAGTTATAGGATAAAGCTCCTCTATAAGTTTTAATAATACTATTTTCAATATTTACATTTCGTCTGGTAACTTCATTATAAGCATAGGTTACCGAAAAGTTAGATACATCCCAAGGCATTGGTTTAGCCCCTTCTTTTTTCAAACCATCAATCCTAACATTCGAAAAGTTATAGCCTTTACGAACGGTAACATCCTGAGCATTATTTTTAATCTGTTTTTGTAAGTCGTCAGGAATATTTGGATTATCAATTTTAATATCTGGGTCGTAAGGGCTAAACTGAGGTGTAATTTTAGTTTCGCCATAAGCATAATACACTGGTAAATTAACCTTCCATTTAACAGGGAAAAATTTACCTATTTGAAACGTAGAAGTGGCATCCCATTGGAAATTGGTTTCACGGCTACGCTCACTAATTTTCTTTTCAATACTTCCAAAAAATGGTTTACTGTAGGTTGCTGCTAACGATATTTGTCCTAAATCGGCTAGTTTTGCTTGCACGCTTCCGGTTGTTGCCCAACCACCTTTATTTTCAAAATCAGTTAATCGTAACTCATTTACCCAAACCTCTACACATTTTGGCAAACTTCCATCATCTTTAGGATTACGAATACCAATCATCATACTTTTTATGCTAGCTAAATTTGGATTACCAACAATCGTAATTTTATTATTACCATCATTATCTATATAAGGCAATTGCATTGCTGCTAAATCAGTTCCTACAACAGAGTTACGTTGTACTTTGGCAGAAGTTAGTTTTTCAAAATCAATAACAAATTCATTTTCAGTTGGCCAAACAGCATATTTACCTGCGTCTGTATTAGGATCATAATAACCTGGGGTTGTTAATTTTACAGGAACTTCATATTCATAATAGTTGTTATTGTAATCCGAACCTAAACGAACAAAAACAGTTACATCGCCATCATTTAATGGCTCATTTCCCATTTGTTCGGCGTGCATAAACAATTTCATTTTTTTAAATGAACGTACGTCTAGCTCTGTATTTTTAATAATAGCTCTACTATCTCCATCTTTTAAATTACAAGCTCTTAAAGATAAGGCTTGTTCATTTAATAATACATTATTAGTAGCTTGTATATTTTGTTGTTGTTCGATCTCTGGAGGCAATACATAGTTAACTGGCACTTTTGCTCCGTTTTCTTGTAAACTCACACCCGACACATCAAACGTGGTCGTATTATCGTCATTGGCAATATATTCTCCTGGTTTTTGTAAATCAAAAGCATAACGTCTCCAATCACTTCTTACCAATTCCATACGGGCAATACGACATACGACTGGTTTATCAAAACCTTTCATAAATACACGCATAAAACGGATAGAGTTAAAACCTTCAATTGAACCAACTGCTTTTTCAAACTCTGTTACAGGAACTTTAAATTGGTACCATTTTACTGTTTTTTGAGTACTACCAATAGTAGTTGTTCCATCTAATACGTTTACAATGTAGTTTTTACCAACGTTATTTGGATTAATATCTTGAGGTGAAATGGCAATTTTGTATTGATAGTAGTTTTCTGTTTCGCTTAATGTATTATCCTTATTAATATCTTCGATATTAGGATTATTTGTAGCGGCACTTGGTATACCTGCATCAGGATATTGTTGTTCGGTTGGTGAGTTACCTTCAGCATTATTGTATTTTTTGTAACGATTAAGCGTATTTCCTTCTTCTTCTGATAAACCATCATAATCATTTCCTCTAAAGAAATGGTATTTATCCGAGCTTGGATCGGCAATATTAGCTGTCACAATTGGGCCAGATGCGGCTAATTGTAATGCCGACAAAAATGGGGCAAATTTTCTAGCCTCTGCACTATCCACTAATCCATCATAACCTGCATCTTGAAAAGGTCTATCGTTTGGATCATTTACAAATGAATTTGCAATTGGACTAATCAATGGTGATTTACCTAAATTAGACTCTGTATTTGGTAAATTTGCGTTAGAACCTGATGGACTTCCTGGTAATCCATTTTCGTATAACATTTTACCATCTTTCAAAATATCTTCACTCACATTACCTAAGTTGATATACATTTCTCCACTTGGATATTGATTTGAACCAGCGGCAGGCATATCTGGATAGGTATCGCTATTATAATCGCTATTAAATGGATCCATCATCCAAAACTGCACGTACTCAATATTTGCTGCCTGAAAATCGTTGGTTTCTAATCTTCGCATAATACCACCCCAACGTGATTCTGGATTTGCTAATCTTCCAGTTGATGTTACACCGGAAGAAATACCTCCAATTGCATTTACATCATAGTTATAAGGGCCACGCTCTCCTGGATAAAATGCTAAATCTAAAACGCCTAATACAACTGGTTGCCCATTTACTGGAGTTTTAGATGGAAACAATTCTGTTTCTAAAACCTGACGCATAAAATTATTTGAGAAAGTTGCCTCTGGAATATTGCTAGGTTTTAAATTGGTATTTTGTTGACCATAAAATAATGGGTCGATATTATACCAGTTAAATTGAGCACGGTTTAAACCTGCTTTAATATTATCGTTCTCTATTGCTTCTGGAAACAAACTTGGTTGACCTTGAGGAATACTTGCTAGTGACCAAGCCTGTGGACTTTTTAAATCAATTAAAGAAATACTTCCTTCAAAATCATCCACATAGGAGTTACCATTTTTACCAATGGCTCTTGAGTTTCCTGGTATTAATTGAGCAAACTCACCACGTGTGGTAATACTACTCATTTCCTTAGTATTGATTAAAGGTATTTTATCAATTAAACGAGTTAAAAAAGGAACATCGGTGCGGTAATTATAATCTAAACCCCAAATGGTATTTGATACCGGCTCATCACCAATATTTACTTTTTGAGTCACTGGTTTTTCGTTTAAGTGTAATACGGTTCCACCAATGGTTAAATATTTATTGACTTTAAAATCTAAACGGGTACCAAACAAACTTTTTTGCTGGACATTAAATAAGGAGTTACTCTCGGTACTCACTTTAATATTAGCACCTGAGTTTAAAATACTTTCATTAATAATTTTTACTCTACCTAATGTATAATCAACGGTATAATCTACGTTTTCGGTTAATGCTTGTCCGTTTGCCGTAACTTGCACAGCGCCTTGAGGAATGTTTAAGGCATTTAAAGAAATCTCAGAACCTGAAGCAGATTTGTAGGAACCTTTAATTTTAAATCTGTTTTTTTCGGGTAATTGTTGAGCTATTGTTCTTGTGGAGTCATATAACTCTTGATAAATATATTTATTGTAAACTGCTGGATCATCGGTTGCCGAGAATTTACTTCTTAAGTTATTACCAAAAGGTTCTTTTGAAGATAAATAAATACGTCCGTTATTGGAGTTAATGGTATAGCCATTCACAAAGTCAAATACACCATCCGAAAAAGGGTCTCCATTCACGCTCAATTTATCAAAGCCCATCGTTTGAACTAACAACTTACCATTTACACTACCATAAGGAATGTAAGGAATATCAACACCAGTTTCAATATTCGTATAATAGATGTCGCATTTAAAATCGGCTGCATTTAAATTATAAGCTCCTAATGAGTAAACGTTTTTCATCATTAAGTCCCAAGTACTAAATTTAGGACTCGTGATAGAACCACTTTTTAATAATTTTAAATATAATGGTCCAGTAGTAAACTGATCAGAAAACTCACCCACTTGGTAGGTTTTTCCGTTGTAAGTATATTGGTAGGCAACGGCTACTGTTTGATCGTTATTAATAGATTGGTTAATAGAGATAAAACCCAAACGATTATTAATTGTAAACTCTGTTGGATTTAATTTACGCGCGTTTGACACATATTCAAAATCGCGTGCTGCCACCATAAACTGACCGCCAGGGTTACATGAATTTGGGCTTCCTGGCGCAACGGCTTGTAAGGTTGAGTTAATAACAGATAAGGTATTACTACGTTGAGATATTAAACCAGGCAAAAAAGGATCTGTTAAAATATAATATAAACTGTTGGCGTTATTATGAGGATTTACTCCTATGCTATCTTTAATAATATATTGCGATCCAAGAGGCTGACATGGCCCTCCAGAAACTGATGTTCCAGAATCACTTAAGGCTGGATTAACATGTAAATAATCCTCCCCTAAATCTGTAAATGCGGCAACGCTTCGTACTTGCTCGGTACTACCTGTTTGGTTAGTAATATAAACCTCTACTTTAGTAATTACAATTGGTGTGGTTACTATTGGTAATGAACCCATCCATTGGTCATAATTATCGCGGAAAAAGTGCCCTAAGAAATAATGTTTATTCACCTCATAGTTATCGCCCGAAACATTAAAGTACATGGTTTGCGCACCACCTTGCACCGAAACTTCTTGTTTTTTACCTCGTTGTTGCGAAAACAATGTCGTGGCTGTTAACCTTCCAAACTGCATTTGCGTTTTTACACCAAATAAACTTTGACTTCCTTGAATTAACGAGCTGTTTAATGGCAAGGTTACGTTACCAGCTTCAATCTTTTTTAAAATCTCATCTTCATAACCCGTGTACTCAATTTTCATTTGGTTTTCCCAATCAAATGAGGCTTCGGTGTTATAACTGGTGGTAATTTTTAATTTATCTCCAATTTTACCAATTAAATTTAATTGGATACGCATGTTAAAATCAAAATTGGTTACCTTTTGCTGACGCTGAGGAATAGCAGGATTTAAAGTTTTGTTTCGGTTTAAGGCAAAAATTAACTCGGCAGTTCCTGTCGGTTTAATATCCACTTGGTTACCTCCAAAAATCCGGTCAAAAATCTCGCTATTAACGGTTAACTTAGGAATAATTCCTTTTTTGTTTTGATTTTGTAAATCTTCGGCTTTAATTTTCGTCTTACAGTGATTTTTAACAGCCTCTTTAAATAACTGATCTTGGTAATCCTTAAACTCTACATAGGTTTCGGGACGATAATCCATATCCCCAATTTTTTGAGTGATGTCATAATTACCAGTTTGAGCATTATACTCTGTTTTTGTAGTAATATTGCTAGGATTGCTTAAATACAATCCACTTTTATCGTCAAAATTGGGCTGACCACCATTATTATCATTAAACGGAAACGGTAAATCGTCTTTAGTAACAATAGGCGAATCGGGATTTAAAACAGGAACGGGCGTATATAAATAATGTGGCTTGCTTAAAGGCTCTGTTTTGGCTTTGGAACCAACAACAATGCTCATTAAGCCTAACGACACAGAACCTACAACAAGAAATTTTACGACTCCTTTTACCACGTTTTAAATTACATATTTTTTAATGCTGCTTTAATCAGCAATTCAACATTATCTGTAGCTACACCTTGTTGTTTGGTTGCTTTTTCAATAGCTTTTTCGGCTACTAGTTTAGGAAACCCTAATGTAACTAGAGCCATTAACGCCTCATCTCTATTTTTATTGTATGATGGGTTTAAAATTTGGGATATTCCCCCCTCATGTTTACCCATTTTTCCTTTTAAATCAACTACAATACGTTGCGCTGTTTTTTCGCCAATACCTTTAATGCTTTTTAGTAAAGCCACATTGGCCGTATTAATAGCGCCAGCAATTTCGGGAGCACTTAAAGAAGATAACATTAAAATAGCACTTCCGCCGCCAACACCCGATACTGAAATCAATTTGCGAAACAAGTCACGTTCCTCAACATCAGCAAAACCAAAATAACGAGGATTATCATCTCTCACGTAAACACTCTCAACAAATAACTTTGCAGTAGCTTTACCTTGAATTTGACTGTAGGTTGTTAAGGAAATTAACAAGCCGTAGCCTACTCCATTGGTTTCTATAACTGCCTGGGCAGGATTTAGTTCGGCAACTTGCCCATTAATGTAACTTATCATAGTTTAAGGAGGGTGAAAATACCATAATTTTTGTAATTGAAGAAAAATAATTACTATAAAATTGTATAGGAAATAGAACGCGCATAACGCAGATTTAATAAGATTAAGTATGATTAATAATAGACAGCTTATTTTGCTGGATTAATATGATTAGTAATGAAAAAACAACCAAAAAAATCATATTTAATCAGCCTAATCAGTGCCATCTGCGTTCCATTTTTTAACATTAAGCTGAGTTTTAACAAAAAACTGTTTACATCTTTCAAACACCTAAAAAGTTTAGCACTTGGCATCTTTTAAATAATTGTTATCTTTGTGTAACTAAAACTTAACGCATTTGGAAACCACTATTATCATTGCGCTTCTTGTGACAGCTTATTTATTAGGTTCAATTCCTACCGCAGTATGGTGGGGCAAGCGCTATTACGGTATCGACGTAAGAGAATTTGGCAGTGGAAACGCTGGAGCTACCAATACTTTTAGAGTATTAGGCAAAAAAGCAGGTATTCCTGTTTTGTTTATTGATATTGTAAAAGGAACCTCTGCCGTTTTATTGGCCTTTTTATCTCCCTTTGTTTTTGAAAGCAACCAATTTGTTAACTTACAATTAGGATTAGGAATTGCGGCTTTAGTAGGACATGTTTTCCCGATTTTTGCAGGCTTTAGAGGCGGAAAAGGAGTAGCAACTATTTTAGGTGTCGTAATTTGCTTAACTCCAATGACTAGCTTAATGGTATTAGGCGTATTTTTAATTGTTTTATTAGCAACGCGTTACGTATCCTTATCTTCTATGACAGCTGGTTTAAGTTTTCCTTTCTTTTTAAATGTGGTTTTAAAAAACCAAAACCAAACCTTATTAATTTTCTCGTTATTTGTGGCAGCTTTGTTAATTGTAACTCACAAGAAAAATATAGCTCGTTTATTAAAACGCCAAGAAACGAAAGTTAACTTATTTGTAAAAAAGGCTTAAGCCTATAATTAAAATTTTAAAAGCTCCTTTGGTTTCCAAAGGAGCTTTTTTGTTTAAAATGATTAAATTTGAGAAACTGATTAGAACTAAAAAACTGCTCTAATATTGCTGAATTTGCACTATTAGAACCATAAAATGGTTCCTATAAGCTAGTTAGCAGCAAGAGCTATAGACACAAAATATGTTACAAGAAAATCAACGTGAGACAACTCGACAGAAAATTATTTCCGCGACAAAGGCAGAAATGACGTCAATTGGAAGGTTCTTGTCTAAGCTAACTGTTACGCCGACTACTGTTGACTTTTGTATGGACTCCAAAGAAAATTTGCCAGACGAGATGGTATTTGAGGAAGGTGGTATTCCGAAAATTATAATGTCCATAGTTGTATTAGGTTTTCTAACATTTATCGCTTGTGCTAGTTTTACAGGAGCAAATGAATTTACCGTTGACGACGCGATCCCATTTGTAATATACTCAATGGTTTTCTTTTGCTTAGTTCTATATTTTATTTTAAGACCAATGGCTAGAGATAAAATAGTAATTTCTAAAAAAGGAATTACACTTAGTAATTGTGAAATAACTACTTGGGAAACTATTGAAGACACCTATATTAAAGAAATAATTGGTGGTAAAACAGAGAAGTTTTTTTTCATAGTAACATTAAAAAATGGGACACATAAAGAGCAGCAGTTCTCCAACTCATTTGGTTCTAAAAATAAAAACCTTGGACACTATACTGAACTTTATAAGAGAAGCTACAGCACCTAACAGCACCTACCAGTAATGCGGGCAGACAACAAAGCTTTTGCAAAAGCGGTCGCTCCGCGAAAGACAATTATTTTCGCTTTGCAAATGCATAGAAACATTTTATCTTTGTTATTAATATTCGGTTGACAATGCCCTGAGCCGCACAAGTTCTAGCTGCCATCCGTTAGGGGTAATTAATATGAAGACAATATTCATCTTTTTAATTTTATGTTCTTTTTCCACGTTTGGACAAATTAGTAAAACATGCTTAATAAATCCTCAGACAAATTCATATTT
>SXGR01609284.1_pt1 | contig 13090 bp, 12 predicted proteins | sample 3174711 | NCBI WGS metagenome assembly SXGR01 (sample SAMN11356860, study PRJNA531348) | freshwater metagenome | isolation source: freshwater sample F1-60 | place: China: Fuxian Lake, Yuxi | collected 2017-12-25
ATCTCCCGGCAGAGTGAAGTTCACATCCTTCAAGACATAATTACGCCCAAATTTGGTGGGGTAATATTTGCTGACATTTTCGAGGGTTATCATTTTTTAACTTGCAATCAGTCGAGGGTGGCTCAAGCGATAGGCACTCATCGCAAACGCCAGAATTATCAAGGTGGTTCCGAGCAGATAATTCCAACTTCCCCCCTGAGTTTGAAAACCGGCAATCCAGCCACTGCGTATCAATTCGAGCGCATGCACGATCGGATTCCAGAGCAGCAGATGCTGATAATTTTGCGGTACCGCCGCCAGCGGGAAAAAGACTGCCGATATCCAGAGTAGAGGACGCATCAAGATCGGAATTAATTTGTCCACTTCGGCTGAAAGACTGCTCACAATGCAGAGCAGAGTACCGAGGCCAAATGAGAAGATCATCAAGGTGCCATACCCCATGATCACCGCCAGCGGGTCATCGGGTATCGCATCAAAACCAGACCAGACCAGAATCAGGATTAATACAATAGCCACCAATATCCCTATAATGGACTCCAGTACAAATCGGGAGAACAGGGTGGCAAAGACAGTGACCTGGCGATAGCAAAATAGTCCTTTATTGGCACTGACCGCCGAAATTAGGCGATTCGCAGTACTCCTAAACATCAAAAAGGGTAAATAACCGCTGGCAATAAACACCGGCGCTTCAACCCCACCGAAACCATTACGCTGCCTGAGACCAAATATGACACAGAATACGGAGATGGTAATTAATGGGTCCAGCAAGGCCCAGGCATATCCCATTCGATAATTGCCAAAACGGGTCTTCAGCTCCCTCATCAATAATCCGAAGGTGACATCTTTTAATACCACAGCAGGACTGCGTCTTTGTATCAACATTGCGCTTTGATTGAACACCTCTGGTAATAGATAAAGATGTGGCATTAAGTTTGAATAAGCGACCTAGCACTATCGTTTGTACGCCAGGCTGTCGACTGCTAGTAAAATACCATGGCTACCGCACGGAAATGACACATTCCCGACAATAAGCTTTAATCCAATTTTCTCTTGCCATAGCTACCGCACGGAAATGACATATTCCGGTGGGCATCCATGCAAAAAAACGGCCGCCACTCTGCCGATTCATATCAGACAAAGAGGCAATGGCGCGATTTGAGTTATCCCTTCTCTGGTTGCGCGGGATGCCGGAGTTTACTTTATAAATAAACTTCCGATTTACCTTTGCTCACCAACTGGCTACTTGCCGCCATTTCCAACCCTATTGATGCTGTCTAAGAGGCTTGAAAACGGCGAGAGAAAATATATCCACACGACATGTTTGTTTCCACTCGAAACCATGACAATTGAGTGAAAAAAGGATGATTTTTCTGTGAAAAGTGAAAAAACTACCTATAAAGACGGTAATTTTAGCATTATCAAGCCACATTTGCGCAGTCGTTGAAATTTATTCTCAACAACAGATACAATGCTTGCTGCGCCGCCCCCTACAAATGGCATTCATTAACCACTCAGGCACACCCACAGCTGATATAGATAGACTCCCAAAACTCCGTAGTGCTGGATACCTGCCAGAAGCTGTCTGCAGACCTATATCGCGGTTTGGTATCTGTTGAAGGCTTAACGTTCAATGAGAATCATCGCGCATGCTTTTCTTCACGATTTTCAATCCCCTACTGCAAACAACATATCGCCAAACATGGTGCTCTCTACAGGCGTACAACTTGATATACAGACGTGATCATGGAATGTTGATTGCAGTATTGCTAACAAATAATGTACAATGTCAAATTGATTTTAAACACGCCCACTATTCTAAAGTTGAATGATCTGATACTTGGTGACATTGAGATATGATTTCGCTAAACATAAATAGTGGTGAGCTACTTGTTAATGGCTCGACAACAGCACAATTGAGCAGTAGTGAAATACTGGTTTTGCAATGTTTGATGGATCAGCCAGACGTACTGGTATCCAAAGAGGCGTTGATGGAGGCTGGCTGGCCCAGCAAGGTTGTACAGCAAAATTCGTTGACCGTCGCCATAAAAAACATCAGAAAAGCGTTAGCAGAAATTACCGATGGTCCCATAATTGAAACGCGTCATCGGCGAGGATATATATTTCACTCTGTCTTGAACGCCAATGATAACATTGAGTCTGACATATCCATAGATAGCCCTGCCGTTGACCAAGATACTTCTTTTGAAATAGAAAAATCGATTTTTAGTCATGAACACAAGCTCCATAAATTAGGCTCCACTTTTGTTAATGTTATTTTTTACAGCGCATTCACGCTTGTTGCATTATGGTCATTATTCATTACCACCCTCGACACTCCAATAAGCTGCAATAAGATCAACAATGCAAATCTCTGTGGCTATTCAGAGCTCAGTGATGATGAAATAATAAAAATCGAGCAAACCGTTGGTAAATCTGAAGGAACTTACCTCTATGGATATGATAAAGAATTGGGTCAGCTTCAAATCCATAAAATGGATTAGTTTAACTCTATTGCTAGTTTATTCTGCAACGCCATTTATCAATGGGCTCGGATGTGATTATCAGCAACAATATGAGCGTGATGATTTCTCATTTTACTCAACCTGCAAGTTTGGTTATGCCAAGAGCGTTGTACATGACAAGGCCACGGGTGAAGTGCTTAAACATGAAGGCTTGTTAGGGAAACGTGGTGATACTGTCATTTTCATTGCAAATAGAGTGACTAGAACAACACCACATCAGGATCTCCATAGCAATGTGTATTCGGTGATGCACAATGACTTTCTCTATATTGCCAAGATCATTCATAAAGATAAGGAAGATTGGATTGTCATGACCTATCCCTACTACCGCCTGCAGAAGGTCAAAACGCTCGGTAAGCAGTCGTTCTGGTAACCAAACGATCCAAATCGAATTCACAGCGGTTCAAACTCTTGCAGCATAAAAGGCCTCATTTAACCCCCTAACAGGCATGAGTTATCCTCGGGAAGATCACGCCAAAGAGGAGCCTAGTTCCCATCCACTGGGATAGTCCAAGCTGACCAGCCTCGAACCCGAGGGTGAGCAAAGTAGAGGAATTTTCACTAAGAGCTGGAATGAAAAAATGTCCAACGCTGTTCATTGATGTTCTATGCCAGCCAATACCAGATGGCATACTGGATGGCATACCAGAAAAACAAACAAATAAAAAAGCCCAACCGAATCAACAGGTTGAGCTTGGTATGTGGCGGAGAGACAGGGATTCGAACCCTGGGTGGCATTGCTGCCACAATTGATTTCGAGTCAATCCCGTTCGGCCACTCCGGCATCTCTCCGTGGGGAGAGATTTTTACCCAAGCTGGGCCGAGGATGCAATAAAAATTTCTTAGATATCAAATGGCTGAATCAGATATCTGGGAGCAGGCTCACATTGCTTTACGCACGGCTTACGTTGCGAGGCCACTCTTGTATGGCCCTGTATCCACCCGCTCGCACACCCGGCCATTATCCACGTCGTGATATTCCCCCATTGCCATCAGGCGTCTATTTTTCCTGCTCGGCGCTCAAATTTATGGGTGATGCCGATTTTGGCCGGTTTCCTATGTATCCCCACATCATTGCGGGTGCGCGGCAAGCTGGTAATCATGGGCTGATTGAGGAACAATCGCGCCATCCTGGCGGCTATGTTGATGATTTTCCGCCCCGATTGAACTGATGGATCTTCTTATGCGATTGCCGAAACTCAAGCCCCTACCCTTAACGCCCGCCCTTTCCATGCTGCTGGCAGCGATCCTGCTCTGCGCCGCGCCGGCAGAGGCCAAACGCTACCCGTTGCCACCTGCCGGGAGTCGCCTCATCGGTGAGCTGGAGGATTACATCATCCAGCAGAATGAACATCTGGAACTGGTTGGAAAAAATACGCAAATTGGATTTTTGGCGCTACTTGAGGCAAATCCGGGTGTAGATCCCTATTTACCCAAGCCGGGCACCCGTTTGACGCTGCCCACCCAGATGCTGCTGCCTGATGTGCCTCGCGAGGGGATCGTCATCAATCTGCCCGAACTGCGTCTCTACTACTTCCCCAAGGGGAAAAGCGAGGTCATCGTGCTGCCCATCGGGATTGGAGATATCGGCCGCGAAACACCCGAGATGACCACCACCGTCATCGAGAAAAATCCCAACCCGACCTGGGTACCGGGCCCCATGGTGCGCAAATCCTGGCTGGAGCAAAAAGGGATCTCCCTGCCCGCCGTGGTGCCCCCCGGCCCGGAGAATCCCCTCGGCAAGTTCGCCATGCGCCTTGGCTATGGCAAGCGCGACTACCTGATCCACGGCACCAACAAGGATTTTGGCGTTGGCCTGCGGGTAAGTGCAGGCTGCATCCGGCTGCGACCTGACGATATTGAGGCCCTGTTCAAGATTGTGCCGATCGGCACGCCGGTACGGGTCATCAATCAACCGGTCAAGGTAGCCATCGAACCGGATGGTCGGCGCTGGCTGGAGGTACACTCCCCGCTCTCTCGCACCGAAGAGGAGCTTGAAAATGGCGCCCCGCTGATGTTATCACCGGCCATAGAGAGCTTTATCAGCGCACCTGACGTGATGCAGGATGAGGTGACGGCGGCGCTGGAGAACAAAAATGGCCTGCCCCGCCCCATCAGCAGCCAGCTTGTCAGTGGTTAAGTCACCAGCGCCCGAGTCGCACCGGAGTCACCTTACCTCATGAAATACCTGCCTCTCATACTCATGGTGATCTGCCATCCCCTGTGGGCAAAAGACATCCTCTGGATGAACAATGGCGATCGTCTGACCGGTACCATCGAAGAGATTGACGATGAGTCGGTACGCATCTCTTTGCCCTATACCGGTGCCGTTACCGTCAAGCGGGATGCCATCAAGCGCTGGCGACTAGAGCATCAGGATAAACCCAAGGCGACCGCCAAAGGTGGATTCACCCTGTTCAAGGATGAGCAGGATGAACGCAAGGCCTGGCTCTGGACCGGTAGTGGCGATCTCAACATCAAGCTCAAACACAAGGACAAGCACACCAACAACGTCAACTTCAAGGGCAAGACCGAGTTGGCCAATCTGGACTGGCGCTACAGCCTCTCCGGAGAGTACTCCTACGAAACGTCTGACAGCGTCACCGATAACCACGACTACAAACTGAACCCGACCATTGACTACTTTTTCGATCAGCAGTGGTTTGTGCGCAGCTCGCTCAATGCCGAATATGACATGCTGGAAAGCAACTACCTCAGCCTCGACTATGGTACCGGGCCGGGTTACCGCTTCTGGAACGAGAAGCGCCGTCGACTGGAGTTCGTGGCGCAAGGGGGTCTGCGTAAGGCCTACTTCAGAGAAGAGAGCGGGATTGGGTTGCTCTTCAAAGGCAACCGGATCATCGACTACCCCTTTGCCAGCATGAACTGGGATTATCGCCAACCCATCCCGATATGGCGGGAAAAACTGGAGCTGTTCAGTCAGGGGCGCTATCTGCTCTATCTGGATCAACCCTCACCCTATATCACACTGAATCGAGATGTGACCGGCAGCGTGGGCCTGCGCTACTACTTCAACGACCACCTGCGCCTCTCCTGGTCGAGCGAGATGGAGTGGGAAGATGGCGAAGTACATTTCGTCGGTCTCGAGCAAAAGTACAAAGAGACCGAATTCAGGCACCTGCTCAATCTGGGCGCCAGTTTCTGAGTCAACTGCAAACAGAAAGAGGAGCCAAGTTGGCTCCTCTTTCTGTTTTGGTCATCACCTGCCATGGCACTTCTCCGATGATGGAGCAGGCAACAGATGAGAAACCGGCCGTACGCTCAGATCAGCCCCCAAGCGGCAATCTGGTAGATCCATACCATCGCCAACAGGGTACCGACCAACCCCATGATGACGCCGATGCGCACCATCTGGTGACTCTCCACCAGACCGGTGGCGTGGGCCAGCGCATTGGGCGGGGTACTGATGGGCAGAGACATCCCGAGCGAAACCGAAATGGTAACCGCCAGGATCAGGGTATGACTGCCGCCCCACTCGGCCAACTCCGGCATGCTGACCGCCAGTGCCGCCACCAGTGGCAGCAGCAGATTGGCTGTTGCGGTATTGGACATAAAGTTGGCCATCACCACTGCCAGCAGACAGGCGCCGACCAGTACCGCCAGCGTGGAGTACTCGTGGAACGGAATATGGGTGATGAGCCGCTCGGCCAACCCGGAGTCCTCCAGCGCCAGCCCCAGCGCGATACCGCCCGATACCAGCCAGAGCACGTCGAGGGAGATCTTGTGCAGATCGTCCTTGGTGATGATGCCGGTGGTCAGGAACACCGCCACCGGGATCATGGCGACCACGTAGGAGCTCATGCCATGCAGATCCCCCAGCAGCCAGAGCACTATGGTGGTGATAAAGGTGAGGTAGACCACCCAGGCGCGAGGGGTCTGCATAAAGCGCCCCTCAATCTTGAGATCCATCCGCTTGAGGGTGCTCGGGAAGAAACGCCCCAGCAGGAACCAGCCGAGCAGCAACAGCAGCACCACAAAGGGCACCGCAAATCCCATCCACTGGCCGAACGAGATGGCATGCTCGCCGGTCAGGTATTTGAGGGCCACCGCGTTGGGCGGAGTACCGATGGGAGTGCCGATCCCGCCGAGGTTGGCCGCCAGCGGAATGGCCAGCACAAAGCCGATTTTGGCCGGATCCTTGTCGGGAAACGCCGCCAGCACCGGGGTAAGGATGGCAAGCATCATGGCGGTGGTGGCGGTATTGCTCATAAACATGGAGAAGGTGGCGGTGATCAACATCAGCCCCAGCATGACGATCCGGGGATCCTGACCAAACGGGCGCAGCAACACCCGCGCCAGATTGACGTCCAGATGGTATTTGGTCGCCGCAATGGCGAGGAAAAAACCGCCGAGAAACAGCATGATAACCGGCGAGGCAAAGGTCGCCATCACCTCGGTGGACTTGAGCAGCTCACCAAAGCCCGGCTCTGCCTTGTCGGCAGTCATGAACCAGAGCCCCTTGTCGGAGAGCAGCAGCAGCTCCAGCACGATGATCAGCACCGAGGTAGCAAAGATAGGGATGGGCTCCAGGATCCAGCAGAGGGCGGCCAGCACGAAAATGGCCACGACCCGCTGTTCGATGACGGTGATCCCCTCCAGCGGGATCCAGTGGGTCGGGATCAGCAGGATGGTGAGGCTCAGCAGCAGTGGCAGAATAATCTTGTTATTGATGGGCACTATTGTCTCCAGGATCGGGAGTAAGAAGCCAATAGTGGCATAAAATGCTATCGCCTCACGCGGCCAACTCGCCAAAATGAGAGCTGGCTAACTGCACGGCGCACCGTTTTGTGAGTCATATCAAGCTGGGGTCGGCGCGCTATGGCTGACGCCTCAGCCCTTGCAACAAACAGGCAAAAAAACGGGCCCGCTGTTCGTTGCACACGACTGCGGGCCCGTTTCACCATTCATACCGATGAGGAGGCTCAGAAGTAGATGCGGGTCACCGACTCGATGACGCAACCCGGACGGCGGATCCCTTCGATCTCAACCTTGATCTCTTTGAGCAACTCCAATCCGCCCTTGATGGGGGTGACCCGGGCCAGCTTGGTGCGGGCGCGGATGTTGCTGTCCACCTTGATGGGGTACGGGAAACGTACCTGATCCAGCCCGAAGTTCACCACCATGCGGGCGGTCGGGAACTCGGGGGTGGCCTCATCGACCGAGCCGGTCAACTGCGGCAGCAGCGCCAGGGTCAGGAATCCGTGGGCGATGGTGGTCTTGAAAGGCGACTCGGCGGCCGCACGCTCCGGATCGGTGTGGATCCACTGGTGATCCCCGGTCACTGCAGCAAACTGATCGATCATCTGCTGGCTGACGTGCAGCCACTCGCCGACATGGGTCTCTTCACCAATGCGGGCCTGCAGGGCGGCATAGAGCTCGGCCGCCTCGGCCGCCAGCTCAACAGCGGGTTCCTGAGCCACGGCAGGCTGACCGTTGGCTACTTGTGCCACGGTTGCTGCATCCTGTTGCTGCTCGCTTTGGGACTCGGCTTGCAAGTCCAGCACACGCCCCAGCAGAGGATGAAGATGTGCCTTTTGCTGAAACTCACGCCAGTAGTCGCGGATCGCCGGAGAGAGCCAATCCTTGAGCTCAAAGGGGTGCTGCGCCAGAATTTCGCGCTTGCGCTTCAGAAAATCGACAACTTTCATCTACCGATCCCTATTTGATTCAATGCCTGTAAAGAGGTCTAACCAGTCCTATTTTATTAAAGTTTCAGCTGTAAGTGCAAAAAAATCTCGGCGTACACCTGTACCAAGGCGGAAGTAACTACTTACACAATGTAAACCAGCACGATCTGCCAATGAGGAAATCGATTACCAAAGATGCCGCCAGCAGGGGAAATTCGCGGTGCTTATCATGAAAAAAGGCCCTCATCGGGCCTTGTGGTGGGGGATCAGCGCGCGCTCGACCAGCCGCGACGCAATCCCTCTTCATCCAGGAAGGACCAGGCGAGGATCCGGCTCACCTTGTTGCCCTGTGCCATGTCGATCACCCGTACCTGACACGCCCCCACCCGGCTCAACGCCTTTTTCGCCCCCGGCAGGTTCTCTTTTTTCGACACCAGCGAGCTGAACCAGAGGCACTGAGTGGCAAACTCCTTGCTCTGGGCAATCATGTTGGCCAGAAACGCCGCCTCGCCCCCTTCGCACCAGAGCTCGGCCTTCTGGCCGCCAAAATTAAGCACAGGAGCGCCTGTCACCTCCTTGCCCAGATTGCGCAGCTTGCGCTCCGTCCCCTTGCTCGCCTCCTCCAGCGATGCATGGAACGGCGGATTGCAAAGCGTCAGGGCAAAGCGCTCCTTCGGCCCTATGATGCCGCGAAACACATGGTTGGGGTTACCCTGCAGACGACACTCAATCTGGTTGCCGAGTCCGTTGCTCTTGGCCAGCAGGGTGGCCGCCTTGACCGAGACCGGATCGATATCCGATCCCACAAAACGCCAGCCATATTCGCGGGCACCCAGCAGCGGATAGATGCAGTTTGCCCCCACCCCGATATCCAGCACCCTCACCCCCTTGCCGGTAGGGAGCTGGCCTGCGCTCTCGGCCAGCAGGTCGGCCGCCCAGTGCAGGTAGTCCACCCGTCCCGGGATAGGCGGGCAGAGGTAACCGGCAGGCAAGTCCCAGTGGGCAATCCCGTAGTGATGGGCCAGCAGGGCGCGATTGAGAGTCTTCACTGCATCGGGATCGGCAAAATCGATGGTGCGGGTACCGTAGTCATTGATAAAGACATGAGCGGCCAATTCGGGAGTTCGCAGGCAGAGCGCCTCAAAGTCGTAACCCGCCTGATGGCGATTACGGGAGTGAAGTCCGGATTTGCGGTCGCCCAACTTGGGGCCACCGGCTGATGGGATGCGGGGTTTCATACTGAGCCTGCCGAAGAAAACGGGCCCACACTATAGTGATTTGACTCGGGAAAGTCTAAACGAGGGCAATAAAAAACCGGGCTATCGAGCCCGGTTCAAGTGAGGTTGGAAAAACAGTCCGTACTGCGAGCCGTTTGTCCAGCCTGACTCAGATATCGATCCGGCGAGCTTGCCAGAACTTGTTGCGCCAGTATTGGCTATCCAGCTTGGAGCGTGTCACACCGGCGCGAGTCGAGGCATGGATGAATTCGCCATTGCCGACATAGATGCCAACGTGGTTGAGACGACGATTGATTTTGAAGAAGACCAGATCACCCTCGACCAGATCCTGCTTGGAAACACGCGTCCCTTCATGGACTTGGGAGCGGGTATCGCGGGGTAATTCGATACCGACGGCATTGCGGAACACTTCACGGGCAAAGGCGGAACAGTCGATACCGCGCTGGCTGCTGCCACCCATACGGTACGGAACACCACGCCACTCTTTATATACAGTCAGGATTTCATTCACATCGGGTGTCTGGGAAGCTTCCGGTTCGATGACAGGTTCAACCATGGAAACTTCGATCTTGCTCGCGACCTCGGGTTGGGGTGCCGAGGCACAACCCACCATTCCGAGCGCGACCAGCAGTAGCATCAGGTGGCGCAATCCTTTATCCCCGCTAAATAGTAAATCTTGTTAAAATACGGCCCCAAAGGGCAATTTATAAGGCAACAGCACCCGACTATATCCAAGAATTCTATCGAGGCAAGTGAAAATCCCTATCAAGCTCACATTTTTGCAAGGAAATGCACGATTTTTCATAATTAATGTGATCATGCCCAAACAATATACAATCGCAAAAAGAACCTTGGGCCTCATAGATAACTGGCTTTTATCCCTGCTTCAGCACCTTTTTAAAGTGAAAAATCATGATCGAAACCGATCTTTTTTTGTTAAAACCGGCCAGGGTATGCCAGGAACTGCTTGCTCAATTGCCTGAAGGGCTGTCAACCGATGAGCAGCATATCTGGCAAGCCATGACCCATCCTGAACGACGTCAGGAATATCTGGTGAGCCGCGCCCTGCTGCGCCAGCTATTGGCCGGGCGGCTGCAACAACCTGCCGCCAGTCTGCAATTTTGCAACGGCCCCCACGGCAAGCCCCGACTGCATGATGATGCTTGGCAGTTCAATCTGAGCCACAGTGGCAGCTGGCTGGTGCTGGCGCTCTGCCCACAGGGGCCGCTGGGGGTGGATATCGAACTGGGCAAACGGCGGCATCACCCCCTCCCGCTGGCCCGCCGCTTTTATGCACAGAGTGAATATGAGTGGCTCTGCGCACTGCCTCCTCAAGAGCAGGAGGGGGCCTTCTACCGGCTCTGGTCGCGCAAGGAGGCGGTACTGAAAGCCCACGGTGGCGGCATAGCGGCGGGACTGGAGAAGGTGCGGTTTCTCCCGGAGGAAGGATGGCGACTCGACAACCGGCTCGATGACACCCCTTATCAGGTACAGGATTGGCCCTTTGCCAGCGGCTGGCTCAGTCTCGCAACAACGGCAGCCCCCGTGACCTTTTACCGGCTGGATGAGCGCTTGAATTGCCACTCGCTTAACCCCATGTTACTCAACACCCTTTCTGAAGAGTCCAACTCATGATCGTCGACATTACTCCCCAGAATTTTCACGCTGAACTTATCGATGCGTCCATGAAGAAGCCGGTCGTCATCTATTTCCATGCTCCGCAGATGCCGGAGTGCCAGGGGATGACACCGCTGATCGAATCACTGGTTGGGCCCGCCAATGAGCAGGTCACCCTGGCCAAGGTGGATATGAACGATCCCCAGTTGCAACCGCTCGCCAGCCAGCTCGGCCTGCGTGCCCTGCCGGCGCTGGTGCTGTTCCATCAGGGTCGCCCTGACGAACAGGGGATCATCGAAGGGCCACAGGATGAAGCCACCCTGCGCCAGTATTTCGCCGCCTTCGCCCCCAAAGAAGAGGAGGAGTTGCTGGCCAAGGGGCAACAGGCACTGGCTGACGAGCAGCCCAGCATCGCCTATGCCCATCTGACCAAGGCACACCAGCTGGCTCCTGAACGTCACGACATCAGCCTGTGGCTGATCCAGGCTGCGCTCGACCTCAATCTGCTGGAGGAAGCGCAGGAGCGCCTCGGCGCCATCCCGATGGTAGCGCAGGATAGCCACTTCCATACCCTGAGCTCACGGCTGGCGCTGGCCCTGCAAGCGGCAGACAGCCCGGAGCTGCGCGCGCTGGAAGCCCGTCATGCAGAACAGCCTGATGATTTTGCCCTGACTCAGGAGCTGGCGGTGCAATACAACCAGGCTGGTCGTCAGGAAGAGGCGTTGGGACTGCTGCTGGAGATCCTCAAGCGGGATTTGGCATTCGGCGATGCCAGAAAGACCTATCTCGATATTCTGGCGACCATGGGCAGCACACCGGCGGCACAGAGCTACCGTCGCAAACTCTATAGTCTGCTCTACTGATCGGAATCGAACTGGCTGGTAATGATGGGGGAGTACCGGGAGACCGGCATGACCTCATGGGTCAAGTACGAAAAAGGTGCTGTGGGAATAGTGGAGATACGGTGAATTTCAGGCAAAAAAAAATGGCGCAAAACTGCGCCATTTTTTTCGCATGGATTACTTCTTGTAGGAAGTAGCCATGTTGTCGATGCGCTGGTTAGCACGCATAGCTTCTTGCTTGGCTTCGGCAACATCAGCAGCGATTTTGGACTGATCAGCACGAACTGCGCTAACATCTTGAGCCAGTTGGTCAACTTTGTTAGACAGATTCTGAACGGAAGTTTCCAGTTCGCTGGTGTTTGCACAACCGCCCAGCAGAGCGGACAGACCAACAACACCTACCAACAACAATTTTTTCATTTTTAAAGCTCCCTTGAACTCGCCAGACGTTTAGCAAGCGGCGTGATTATGGCACAAAAAAATCCTACTTTGCATAGTCCCCACCACAGATAAATGCATTAAAACCCTCATTTTTTTTTGAATGAACAGTTTTTGTCCAGATTCGTCTAAAAAATGAGTGCCGTGTGGTGGGGGCACGGACAAAGGTTAACCAAATTTTTGCCTTATTACAATTTCGTATGAGGCTCAGGCTGTACGTTCTGACAACAATTGACGATATTGCACCAGATCCTCGATGGTCAGCACCGGCATCTGGTGCTTGCGACCGAACGCAACCAAGTCTGGCAGACGCGCCATCGAGCCATCTTCTTTGGTCAATTCACACAACACACCAAACGGTTTGAGACCAGCCAGCTGCATCAGATCGACCGTCGCTTCGGTATGACCACGGCGGGTAAGCACCCCACCGGTTCGCGCACGCAACGGGAAAACATGACCCGGGCGGTGCAGATCGCCCGGTTTGGCGCCGTCTGCGATGGCTGCGCGGATGGTGGTGATGCGATCAGCCGCCGAGACACCGGTCGTGACCCCCTGCGCTGCTTCGATGGTCACGGTAAAGGCGGTCTGGTAGTGGCTGGAGTTGGCCTCCACCATCATCGGCAGTTCCAGCTGGCGAACCCGCTCGTCGGGCAGGCAGAGACAGACGATGCCGGAGCACTCGCGGATCATCAGCGCCATCTGTTCATTTGTCATGGATTGGGCGGCGAAAATGAGGTCGCCCTCGTTCTCCCGATCTTCATCGTCGGCCACCAGCACGCCGCCTC
>SXGR01071674.1_pt1 | contig 13089 bp, 8 predicted proteins | sample 3174711 | NCBI WGS metagenome assembly SXGR01 (sample SAMN11356860, study PRJNA531348) | freshwater metagenome | isolation source: freshwater sample F1-60 | place: China: Fuxian Lake, Yuxi | collected 2017-12-25
CGTTGTTCGACTTCATCGCCTGCGCCTGCGGGTGAACTTGCGATCGATGCGAGAATCCGATCAACCCGCCCCTCAATGCGCTGTGAATCCCATGTCCGTGCCTCTGCGATGAGCATTCGCCGCAGTTCGTTTGGGTCAGCACTTGGAAGCGCCTGTGGACTCCAGTCAAGTTCAAATCGACCGCGAGCCCACCCGCAGAACTGCGTGAGCGCCGCCTCAGGGAAAGCCTGAATATTGATGTTGACAAACTCGATGGCGAAATCGATCGGATAGGCAATCTCACGCTCGCGGTACGCCTTACGAACCTCGGCCTGCAGACGCGTGGTCGCTTCAGCAGGCTCTCGAATTCCAGCAAGCAAATCGTCAGGCAACTGCTGGCCAAGCATTCGGTTGGTCCAGTGCAGCAGATCGCGCGCTCCGTACCCGGCGACGAGGTAGGGCTCGAGCGGACTCAAGTCGATCGCAGCGAACCGCCCTTGCGCAGCCTGCTCGAGTCGCTGGACGACCCCAGCGCGACCCTCGGCGTCGATGATCTCATCTGTGAGCGCAAGTCCGTAGGCCTTCATGGCCCACTCGATCACGCCAGGGCGGTCCCACTCGGAAGGATCTGCATCCTCTTGGATGTACTCGCCCATTGTGACGGTGATATGCGACGAGGCTTCTTCGAGCGCATCAACCGCCACCGTCTTGAGCACGCCCTCGCGGTCCTTTCCGGCAAATCGTTCAGGCTCGATCATCACACCAAATGCCTCCCAGACCCACTGCGAGATCGCCCCTGGAACGTGAAGTGGTGAGAGGAAGGTCGCGGCTGCGTCCGCGACAGCTTCGTCAATGAAGGTAAAGACAACGGACTTGATTCCGCGCCCTTCGAGGATGGGTTGGCGGCGTCCATAGAAGTCACGGCGTTGAACTTCCATCGGTTCGTCGTAATCGAGAATCGTCTTACGCATCTGAAAGTTGCGCTCCTCGATCTTGCGCTGAGCTCCTTCGACGGCGCGGCTGAGCATCGGAGCTTCGATTGCATCGCCTTCCTTCATGCCGAATCGGCTCAGAACATTGAGCGTGGTCTTTCCGGCAAACATCTTCATCAACTCATCATCAAGTGCGAGGAAGAATCGAGACTGTCCTCGATCGCCCTGACGTCCGGAACGCCCGCGCAGCTGATTGTCAATGCGGCGGCTCTCGTGGCGCTCGGTTCCGACGATGTGCAATCCGCCGAGCTCTTCAACATCTGCGAAGAATCGAAGCCGATGCACACTCCATCCCGCATCGTCAAGCGCCCCTTCAAGGGCCTCATTCGACATCGCCTGAATCTTCTTGGGTTGCAGATCGTGGGACTCCGTGACCCAGTGTTCGAGCAGCGCTCGGCGCACTGCAGCATCATCCATCGCCTCGAGGTCTTTGCGGCTGAAAGAGAGGGCTCGTGCCGCGAGGTGGCGATGAATGAGCGACAAACACTTCGCTTCACCCATCGACGCGTCTGCTTCGCGTGGCGCGATATCGCGCCGTTTCCAGTGCTCAACAAGCATCGCTGCGTCAATTGGCGCGAGTTTGATGTCCGTACCACGACCAGCCATGTTGGTTGCGATCATCACCGCGCCGAGCCGACCAGCGCCAGCGATGATGTCTGCCTCACGCTCGTGCTGCTTGGCGTTGAGCACTTCATGGCGAATCGAATGTTTCTCTGTGAGCATCCTGCTGAGCATTTCGCTCTTCTCGACACTCGTCGTGCCGACGAGCACCGGCGCCCCCGTGTCATGGACGCGCTTGATCTCATCGACAATCCGTTCCCACTTGTCCTTCTGCGAGAGAAAGACGAGGTCTTGCCGGTCAACGCGCACCGCGGGCATGTTCGTTGGAATCGAGACCACAGGCAGTCTGTAAATCTCGTGAAACTCGGTCGCTTCGGTGTCCGCGGTTCCAGTCATTCCCGAGAGCCGCTGATAGAGCTTGAAGAAGTTCTGGATGGTGATCGTCGCCATCGTCTGCGTCTCTTCCTTGATCCGCACACTCTCTTTGGCTTCAACCGCCTGGTGCAACCCATCCGACCACTGTCGCCCAACCATCTTGCGTCCCGTGTTTTGGTCGACGATGACGACCCCCATCTGTCCATCCTCGTCAGGGGCGACGACGTAGTCGCGGTCGAGCTGGTAGACGGTGTGGGCGCGCACAGACTGCTCGAGCAAGTGCGGCATGTCCATGTTCTCGCCGACATAGAACGAACCGATCTTCGCTTCGCGCTGCGCCTCTTCGACGCCTTCGTGCGTGAGGGTCGCACGCTTCTTGTCCATCTCGAGTTCGTAGTACTGCGTGAAGCGGTCGCGCTCGCGCTCAAGCACTGGAAGCTGCTTTCGGTGCGCATCGAGTCGCTGCTTGATGGCAGGAATTGTTGCCTTGTCACGCGCATTTCGAATGTCGCCCTCGGCACCAGCCACGGCAGCGCGGCAATGCTGCACCTTGTCTTCGGCGCTCTGCCACTCGTGTTGGCGCGCGACGAGGTGGATCGCCAACCGCTTCGCAAGTTCGTAGCGCGGCTGTTGGTTGTACGCAGGACCCGAGATGATGAGTGGAGTTCGTGCTTCGTCGATCAGGGTTGAGTCGACTTCGTCAACGATCGCAAACTCGCGTCTGCGCTGCACCTGATCTGCCGCGCGAAGCTTCATGTTGTCGCGTAGGTAGTCGAACCCGAACTCGCTTGTCGTTCCGTAGACCACATCGCACGAGTACGCGATGATCTTGTCGCTCGGCCGCTGCATGTGCATTGGATGGATCGCCCCCACGGTGAGCCCAACCGCACGGAAGAACGGGAAGGTCCAATCGCGATCCCGTTGCACGAGATAGTCGTTCACCGTCACGACATGCACCTGCTTCTCTTCACACGCTGCGAGGTAGCACGCGAGGGGGCCGACGATCGTCTTTCCCTCGCCAGTCTTCATTTCGGCGATTCTGCCTTCACTCAAGACGATGCCGCCGATGATCTGCACATCGAATGGACGAGCTCGAAAGGGTGGACGGCTCTCAGGAAAGACTTCACGAATCGCCTGATAGACCGCAGGCGGAATGTCGACGAGTTGCCAGCCCGCCAGTTCGCCGTGGCAGCCGCGCAACTCGTCAGTCGCTGGTCGAGGGGCGGTCGCCGCCATCACGGCCTGCGTCTCAAGAAACAGTGTCCGTGCAGGTTCTTGTAACTGCGCTGGGTCGAACCCGAGCGCTGGGTTGAATGCGTTGCGCAATCCCACGGCGCGATCCATCGCTTCGCGTGCGCACCCGAAGATCTCGGGGATCATGTCGTAGGGTCGTTCACCTGCGCGTACGCGCGCGCGAAACGTGAGGGTCATTTGCCGCAGTTCGGCATCGGTCATCGCCGCGTACCGAGACTCGAGCTCGCTGACCTTGTCGACGATGCGCAGATAGCGACGAACCATGCGCTGGTTTTGAGTTCCAAAGGTCTTACGAATGAAGAAGTCAAGGACTGGAATTGGCATTGTGTGTAGCTCGAATGAAAGGGCGGATCGCTCCGCGTGTGTTCGTGATAAAAGACTGGCTTAGCAGAATCGCGCCGATGCGCGGGGGCTCAAGAGCAGTGCGCTCGACCTGTTTACAGTGTCGGCGGAGGGGCGGCCGCAACCCCAGTCACGACTGCCCGCGTGCACCAAGCCATCACATCAGCGTCGACCTGTGGACCATGCGCGAGTGCACATGTGTCGACGGAACCCCTCTCGTGCCCGTTCCGCTCGCTTGCAGAAGTTCTGGTGCGCTCAGACCTGTGAGCACTCTCGACAATGCGTGCACCAGAGAATCCAAGGCCGCTCGCTGAGCAGGCGAGTGGCGCGCCAATGGCGGCGAGCGTCAGCAGCAGCGCAAACACACAGGGATGGATCACCGTCAGGGGCACGATTGCATTGTGGCACCGAAACGACCGATTCGCAAGTGCAAGGCTGTACTCTTGCAATCTCTCGCGGTCGCTGTCGACTTCGAGTGGGGTGGTAGCTCAGCGGTCCAGAGCCCCTGACTCATAATCGGTGAGACCCGGGTTCGAATCCCGGCCGCCCCATTGGGGAGCGCCTCGGCGCTACCCTTCGCCGCGTGGCGAATCGAATTGATGGCATCTTTGCGCGACTGATCGACAGTCATCGCGCAGGATTGATGCCATTTCTCACCGGTGGGTATCCGTCACTCGCCGTGACAACGGATGCGATTGGTGCCGTCGCTCAGGCTGGCGCATCGATCATTGAAGTGGGGATTCCGTTCAGTGACCCGATCGCGGATGGCCCTGTGATTTCTGCGAGCATGCATGAAGCACTCGCCGCTGGTGCGACGGTGGAGGGGGTGTTCCGCGCGGTCGCTCAGGCTCGCGCACACACCGATGTCGGACTTGTAGCCATGGTCAGCGCATCCATTGTGACTCGAATTGGAGCGCATGATTTTGTCTCGCGCGCTGCACATGCAGGATTCGATGGACTCATCGTTCCCGATCTCGACAGCGCCGGTGCAGGCGAGCTTGCCAATCTCTGTGAGTCGCGCGGACTCTCGCTGGCGCTGTTGGTGGCGCCTACAAGTTCGAACGAACGGTCGCGCGAGATCGTGTCTCACTGCCGCGGATTTGTCTACCTCCTTGCGCGCGCTGGGATCACAGGTGAGCGCGATGCGAGCCCAGAGATTGCTGGGCCAGTTGCTGCGCTCCGCGCCGTCACGCGGCTTCCGATCGCCGCAGGCTTTGGCATTTCAACCGCTGCGCATGTTGCCGCGGTCACACAACACGCAGATGCGGCAATCGTTGGAAGCGCCCTCGTGCGCCGCATGGGATCGACGACTCCGGTCGAAGCGGCTGCAGAGTTCACCTCACTCCTTGCGGCGGGGTTGCGCGCTCCTGTCAGGCGCAACTGATCGAGTGAACGCCTTTCGCTCACGAGTCGGTCCATCGGCTGCTCACGGCGCACTCATGCTTCGAGCGCACTCCGTGACTGTTGAGTTTCCTGGAGTGCGCGCGCTCGACCGTGTCTCGCTTGACTTTCGTGCTGGTGAGATCCACGCGATCATCGGCGAGAACGGGGCTGGGAAGAGCACATTGATGCAGGTGCTTTCAGGCGCGATTCCGGCGACCGAAGGCAGCGTGATGCGAGGTGGAGTGCCGCTTCGGTTGAACCATCCGTCCGACGCACGGCGAGCGGGGATCGCCATGGTGCACCAAGAAATCAATCTCATTGAGACGCTGTCGGTCGCCGACAACATTGCGTTAGGTCACGAATCCGTTCGCTTTGGCGGACTCATCATCGACGCACAGCGACAACACGACCGCGCGCGTGAGGTGCTCGGAGCGCTCGGCGCGAAGATCGATCCTTCACAACTGGCTTCAAGCCTCTCGATCGCGCAGGCTCAGTTTGTCGAGATTGCCAAATGCATTGCGAGCGAAGCGCGGGTGCTCATCTTGGACGAGCCAACGGCCGTCCTTGGAGCGCGAGATGCCGAACGCCTCCTTGCGCTCATGGTTCAGATGCGCATGGATGGGCGGGCGGTCTTGTTCGTGTCCCATCATCTCGATGAGGTGGTGGCAATCGCCGATCGGGTGAGCGTGCTTCGCGATGGCGAAGTGGTGCAATCCTTCGAGCGGGGAACGAATGGTGCGCTCACCGACGTCGCTGGTGCGCGCGTTGATGAGGGAGTGCTCGCACGGGCGATGGTGGGGCGAGAACTTGGCTCGATTTATCCGCCAATCACGCTCGAAACAGATGATCACGCATCATGCAGGTGTGAGCCCGCAATTGAACTGGTGGACTTTGGAGCTCACGGCCGGTCGCGCGGGATCAATCTTGCTGTTGGCGCGGGCGAGATTGTTGGGATCGCTGGGCTCGTTGGAAGCGGGAGGACCGAAACAGCAGAGGCGATCGTTGGGCTGCGAGAGCGAGTGGGAACAGTGCGAGTGGGGGGAGTGGCCGTTCGCTTTTCCAACGTCCGCGCGGCAATGAAGGCTGGGATCGCCTATGTCAGCGAAGATCGCAAGGGCCGCGGAGTGCATACCACCTTGTCAACGATCGAGAACATTGTGCTGCCATCGCTCGATGCCTCAACGCGGTTCGCAGGCGCATGGATCGACCGTGCACAGCAGGACGCGGTCGCCGCGAAGTGGATTCAAACCTTTGGAATTCGTTGTCCAGTGCCACAGCGGGCGTTGTCGTCGCTGTCGGGAGGCAACCAACAAAAAGTCGCGCTCGCACGCTGGCTCGAGACGAAGCCGCGCGTGCTGATCGTGGATGAGCCGACGCGGGGTGTCGATGTTGGCGCGAAGAGTGAGATCTATTCAATTCTCGCCAACCTCGCGCGCGGGGGGCTCGCGTGCCTCGTCATCAGTTCGGAGTTGCCAGAGCTCATTGGGATCTCGCACCGCCTTGTGGTGATGCGTCATGGAACAACTGCAGGCGAACTTTCATCTGCGCAGCTGCGCGCCCATGGTGCGGACGAGCACATCATGCGACTTGCATCGGGCGTTGCAAGCGACAAGGATCAGACCTCATGAACATGGCGATCGCACCACACATTCGGCCCGCGCACGAACTCTTGCAACGGTGGGGAGTGGTCGTCGCGTTTGCGATCCTCTTCGCTGTCAGCACCGCGAAGCAGGGGGCCGAGTTTCTGAATCCTGAAAATTTTCGAGCGATGCTCAATTCGAACGCGCCCGTTGGAGTGCTTGCCGTTGGAATGACGCTTGTGATCATTAGTGCAGGCATCGACCTTTCCGTGGGAAGTATGGTTGTGCTCGCGGCGGCGGTGGGTGTCACGGCGATGAACGCGCTGATTGCAAGCGGCACCTCGGAGCTCTCGGCGGTGCTGCTTGGTGCATCGATCACAATCGCATGTGGCACAGCCGCAGGGATGGTGAACGGAGTCCTTATCGTCTATGGGAAGATCGCACCATTCGTCGCAACGCTTGGCGGGCTCGCTGCGTTTCGATCGATGTCGCTTGCGATCGCAGACGCAGGAGAGATCCGTGCACAGAGTGCGACGCTCTTCAGCGCGCTTGGGCGGGGTGGGATTCCTCTTCCCTACCTCGAGAACGCCGCAGGGAAGCAGCTCACACTTTCGTACAGCACAGTTATCTTCTTTGCGCTCGCGATCGCCGCACAGTGGATTCTGTCTCGAGCTCGATTCGGTCGCTATCTCATTGCAATTGGTGCGAATGAAACTGCGGCGCGGTACGCGGGATTGCCAATCGCATCGGTTCGGCTTCGCGTGTACGCGTTGATGGGCCTCTTTGCAGGAATCGCCGCACTCATTCAAAGTTCGCGAATGAACTCGGTCTCCACCTCACAACTGGGGCTGGGCAGCGAACTTGATGCGATTGCAGCAGTTGTCATCGGTGGAACCTCGCTTCGTGGCGGCGCGGGGAGAGTTTGGGGCACCGTTGTGGGTGTTCTCATTCTGGCGATGATTACGAACATCCTCACGATTTCTGGAGTGAGTCCATATTGGCAGGGAGCGGTCAAAGGGGGGGTCATCGTCCTGGCAGTGCTCGTGCAGCGTCCCTCGAACCACTAGCTCGTGCCGCGGCCCGCTGGCTCTTGTATCGTTCGTCAATGATCAACAAGCACGCAGCGTTCTCTGTCGTCGGAGTAATCCTCTGCGTACCGGTCCTGTTGGGGCTCGGCGCCTCAGAATCAGCGCCACCAGAACTTCCAGCCGCGAAGACTGTGGCGCAGGCTGCGAAACTCAGAGTTGGAGTCTCCATTCCTGCCGCTGATCACGGCTGGACCGCTGGAGTTGTCTGGTGGGCCAACGAATGCGCCGCGCTCCATCCAGAGATTGAATGGACTGTCGCGACCGCCGAGACCCCCGAAAAGCAGATTGCGGACATCGAGGCACTTCTGGCAAAGAAGGTCGACGCGTTGGTGATACTCGCGACCGAGTCGGCCCCGATCACTCCGATTGCTCAGGAGGCACATGAACGTGGTGTGCTCATCGTCAATGTCGACCGAGGATTCCTCAAGCCTGTCGCGGACATTTTCATCGAAGGGGACAACGCTGCCTTCGGTCGTAAGAGCGCGCAGTTCATGGTTGAGAAGCTTGGAGGCAAGGGGAAGGCGAAGGGAGACATCATCATCCTTGAAGGGATTCCATGCACGGTGAATACGGCGCGCGTCAGTGCAGCCGCTGAAGTTTTCGCGGCTGAGCCAGGCATCAAGATCGTCGGTCAGCAGGCCGCAAACTGGAATCGCCAGAAGGCGCTCGAAGTGACTGAAACACTGCTGGCGAAGAGCCCCAAGGTCACCGCGATCTGGGCCTCCGATGATGACATGGCACTTGGTGCAGAACAAGCGCTTGCTGAGAAGGGGATCGAGGGGGTCTGGATTCTCGGTGGCGCGGGGATGAAAGACATCGTCAAGCGGGTCATGGATCGAGACCCAATCTTCCCAGCGGACATCACCTATCCACCATCCATGATCGCAACTGGAATGGAACTCGCTGCAACGACGCTCGCTGGCGGCAAGCGCGCTCAGAAGTTGCAGTTTCTTCCGCAGCACCTCGTGATCGATGTCGACCTCGTCACGCCAGAGAACGCGAAGCGCTATTACTTCCCAAAGAGCGTGTACTAGTACCGCCGCATCACGCCAATGACGACTCCTTGAATCGTGCACTCACGCACGATGATCGGTGCAAACTCTGGATTCGCAGGCTGTAGCCGAATCATCCCATTCTTCTCCTCAAAGTACGACTTCAGCGTTGTCTCGCCATCAGGAAGGAGCGCGACGACGCGCGCGCCATTCGCTGCGGTCGAGCGGCGTTCCACGATGACATAATCGCCATCGAGGATGCCTTCATCGCGCATCGATTCTCCTTCGACTTGCAGCGCAAACATCTCGCCTCGGCGCGCGGTCATCCTTCCACCGAAAATCTCGTCAAGACGCAATGTCTCGTCCTGTGCACACTTTTCAATGGGCATTCCTGCCGCGATTCGACCCACCAGTGGAATAGAGAGTCCCTCACGCGCCCCCAGCTCATCTCCGACGACCGCTCCCTCACACTCAGATAAAGAGCGCGCCTTGTTGGCATTGCGTCGAAGAGCGCCCTTCTCGACGAGCGCTTCGACATGCTCGAAGACGGTGACCTTGCTCACATCGAGTTCGTCCGCGATCTCTTGAAGTGTCGGCGAATAGCTGTGGGCGATCCGAAAAGCCCGGACAAAGTTGAAGATTCGCAACTGCTTGGGTGTGAGGTTCATGGTGGTCATCCTGCGTGGAGGGTTCGTTGGCAGTCAGGCGGTAGACGTAGACGGGAGATGGAATTCGAGCAAGGCGTTGTGCAAGGCGGGCTGTCGATGAAAGCGCGAGTGCTCGCCGAGCGGTCATCGGACGCGGGCTAGGGATGGTCGCGGGTGTCGGTGGAAGTTCTTCCTGCACAGTGTGACCAGGGGCGATGCGGCCGAAACCAAACAGTGCGGCGATGTGTGAGATCCAATCGAATGAGGCGGGGATAGAGGCAACGACTCCGCGCGCATCAACGAAGTGCAGCGCACCAGCGGCATCGGCAGTGATGTCGCGCACAAACTCCCCACCCGGTCCAATCGAAACGAGCGGTCTGTGCGGTGAAGAAATCTGTGGCGAGTTGGTCGAGGGCAGGTCTTTCATGATGTTTGGTTCATCGGGTAAGCGCGGCACACTTCTCTAGTTTTTGTACGGTAGATGTTAGCCTGACGGGTGGTCGGTGTTATGTCGTTTTTTCTTGACTAGGATTCGGGACATGGCAAAGAGCTCCCATTTTGAGGTAGCGCCTCCCACGGATCACTCGAAGGAGGCCCGCGAGGCCTTCGGGCTCGATCCTGGGGTCGTTTTTCTCAACCATGGGTCATTTGGTGCCGTCCCGAGGCCTGTCGCCTTGGCAGCAGAGTCGTGGCGGCAAACGATTGAATCGCGCCCGATCGAGGTCATCGGGCGGCGGATGACCGAAGAGCTTGCCCGCATCAAAGCGTGTGTCGGCGAGTACCTCACCGTCGATCCTGCCCGGATCGGATTCGTCACGAATGCCACGAGCGGAGTTGGTGCAGTCCTTCGCAGCATCCCATGGGAGAGAGGCGATCGGATTGTGCTCTCGAATCAGGGATACAACGCCGTTCGTCAAGCCGCGCATGCCTACGGCGAGCGGTTTGGTTGCGAAGTTGTTGTGGCCGATCTCGAGCTTCCAATCGGAGGCGAATCTTCGATCGTCGAACGGTTCATGAGCGCGGTCGACGCACGGACGCGGCTCGTCATCGTCGACCACGTCACGAGCCCGACGGCGCTTGTGCTTCCAGTTGCGGCGATTGCACGCGCGTGCCGCGAACGAGGCGTGCACTGTCTCGTCGATGGCGCGCACGCTCCAGGCATGATTCCCCTCGACATCGACTCGGTCGGCGCCGACTGGTACACCGGCAATCTGCATAAGTGGGTCTGTGCCCCCAAGGGGTGCGCAATACTGGTCCCCGCTGCGCACACCGTCGCGTGGACCCATCCCGAGACAACGAGTCATTTTCATGGTCATGGGTTTGCTGCAGAGTTCGACTGGCAGGGCACCCGCGACTTCGCGAATGTGCTGGCGATTCCAGAGGCGATCCGATTTGTGCAGCGAGAATTCAACGGCGGAGTCATGCAGCACAACCACGAGCTCGCCGTCTGGGCTCATCAGTATCTGTGCTCGCGTTTCGATGTCGCGGCAGTCTCTCCGGTGGATGGATCACTCCTTGGGTCGATGGCAGCAGTGCTGCTCCCAGGGGCGATCGCGCGAAAGTTCAAGAGCGCGCAACTCTTTCAAGCAGCGCTCTACGAGCGACACCGCATCGAAGTACCAGTCATCGACTGGGGTGGTCGCTGGATCGTTCGAGTATCGGCGCAGGTCTACAACGCTGCGGCGGACTACCGAGCACTCGCGGACGCTGTCGAACTTGAAGCGCTCGCCTGAGCTTGTTTGAATGGCACATATTCGGTGTTGAACCAGGTCCACCACCGCTTCATGTCCCACCCATTGTCGACTGTGCTCTGTCCGAAGTCGCGTGTCGTGAGCGCAACAAGGGCCTGATGCGCGTCAGATCGATAGGTATAGACCATTGCGTCTTGCACACGCATCAAGACACCAGTCTGGAGCGAACCGACAATCGGTTGGAAGGCGCCAGAGCGGTCGCCGACAATCGGGACCACATTGGCGATGTAGTTGGTCCGCGTCCCGATTGCGATCCAAGCGAGGTCTCCATCGGTCTTCTTTTCATCAGCCGCGACTTGCGCGAAGATCAGGGATGGAATCACCGCGAAGGCGTCGACCTTCCCCGCGAGGAGCCCTGCTTGATTGGCGACTGCATGACGATCGTCGCGTAATCCCAAGTCGATCATCGCCACGACCTCGTCGCACGCAGGCCTTTGGATGCGCCTTGCGGCCTCATGCCGCATGTCACTCTCGTCGCTTCGGATCGCAATCTTGGCGAGCATTGCTTGGCCGAGTCCACCTTGCGAAGCGAAGTGATCGAGACAGGCGAGTCGAGCATCGTCCTTCTCACGCCCAAGGGCATCCCAGAGGACCTGCCACGACGAAGGATCTTTCCAGCGGCCAAACTCACTCAGCCCCTGCGTGCGAATCTCGCCGCGGTGCGTTCCAAATCGAGTGCGAACAAAGTCCTTTGCGGACTGTTCATACGACTGCGCTGAACCATCCGTTGATTTCGGCTGCAAGATCGATGGATCGACTGCGAACGGAACTCCACCAGTTGCAGGAATCGTGCGCAGCAGCGACGGCGGTGGGGTGCTCGGTGATGCCCCTTGTCCTGCACACACCAGCCAAAGGATTGAAAAGGTCGTGTGCATGCGCAATAGGATAGCCACGATGCAAGGTGAATCCCCACTTGATCCTCGCGCGATCTACGGTCGACTTGGCCCAGACGCATTCTGGTCGATCGCGCGAGCGTTTTACGCACGGATCGCGCGAGACACGCTGCTGCGACCGATGTTTCCAGCAGACCTCGAAGAGCCGATTCGCAATCAGGCCGAGTTTCTGATGCAGTACTTCGGTGGACCGCAGACGTACAGCGATCGCAAGGGGCATCCGCGACTTCGCATGCGACACCATCCATTCTCTATTGGGATCGCCGAACGAAATGCATGGGTTGCCGCGATGGATGGTGCTCTCGAGGATGCACAGATTCCCGATCCAGATCGTGCACTCATGAAGCAGTACTTCGCATCAACTGCGACCTTCCTCATGAACAGGGACGAACCGATCTAATCGGGATCGACCGCGCCGACCATCAGGTCGCGACGCGCGATGACGGTGAGCACCTGTTCTGCTTCAGCCCGCGTGGGCCACGAGCCGATCCGAACGGCGAAGAGGTCTTCTCCCTTCACTGTGTGAATCAGTTCGACCCGCGCGGGAGCAAGCTTCGCACGCTGCAAATCTTTCGCGAGCGACTTCGCACGCGACTTTGCTGCCGCTTGGGTGCTGTAGCTGCCGGCGCGGATTGTGAACGATCGATCGGCAACCGAGGTCGCCGTGGTTGGTTTCGGCGCAGGCGGGGGGGGCTTCACAGCGACTGGAGCAGTCGTGGGCACGGCGATCTGCACCGCTGCAGGAACGGCTGAGGCGACGCGCGTAGCGCTCGTGAGTTGGGCCGCCGTCGCACGCGCGCGCGCAGCATCTGCGGAAGGCAACAAGACTGCGGCACGCTCAAAACAATCCGCAGCATCAGTCGATCGATGTTGGCGAAGTCGTATGTTTCCGAGCAGTACCAGCGCTCCGCCTGCGACTTGTGGCTCAGCCGATCCCTTTGCTTGAAGGGCAAATCGCTCGGCCTCGTCAGTTCGACCGAGTTGGAACGCACTCATCGCCGCAATCAGCGCACCTTCTTGCGCCTCTGAGGTGTTCGCTGAGTGGGCGAGCGATTGGCCTTGTGCGAGCGAGGCCTCGTACTTTCCTTCTTCGTAGCGCGAGACTGCAGTTGTAAACGAAGCCGCCTTTGGGGGAGCATCGCACGCCGTCAACACGCCAGCCACGCTTGCGAGCAGTGTCATCCAAAACGATGGGTTGGCGCGTTGCGCGCCCTTGTTGCATCCTTGCACCCCCGTATCGTACGGAGTCGAC
>SXGR01246172.1_pt1 | contig 13083 bp, 11 predicted proteins | sample 3174711 | NCBI WGS metagenome assembly SXGR01 (sample SAMN11356860, study PRJNA531348) | freshwater metagenome | isolation source: freshwater sample F1-60 | place: China: Fuxian Lake, Yuxi | collected 2017-12-25
CCAGGGCAGAAAATCCAGAGTATCAGTCCATTCCATTCCGAAAACACCCATTTCCTTCACTGCTTGTTCTTCAGTCATTTTGTGCGTCAGCCGGATCGGAACATTCGGGTCTTCTCCGCGGTATTCGATCAGGAAAATGCGTCCGCCCGGTTTTAGTGCATTGTAGATGCCACTGATCATTTCAAATGGATGCGAAAATTCGTGATAGGAATCTACCATGAGCGCGGCATCAATCGAGTTGGGTGGCAAATTTGGATCCTCTATCGTTCCCAACACGCCTTCGACATTGGTAACTTTATTTATTGATTTCTGACGCTCCAACAGGGCCAGCATTTCGGGCTGGATATCGACTGCGAGCACCTTGCCCTCAGGTACCAGTTTGGCGATGCGGAAGGAAAAATAACCTGAGCCAGCTCCGATATCTGCGATCACGTGGTTGGGTGCCAGACTCATATTGGCAACTACATCATCGGGTTGTTCTTCCTCAATTCGTTGCGGGCGATTCAACCAGTCAACTCCCTGATGCCCCATGACGAAAGCAATTTCGCGACCCATGTAAAATTTTCCAATGCCATCAGTGCGGCGATCTTGGGCATCGATATAACCCGGATGCTCTGCGGCATGCACCGGGGCTACCAGCAGCAACAGACCAAAATATAAAATACTCTGAAGGGATAGCATGCGAGGGTTCATTGGACGGATATCCTTCGTACTGGGCACATCACAGTGATTGGGGTGAATTCAGGAGCTGACCTTTGCGATCAGATAAAGGGCATTGTAGAGCAGTGCAGATACCCAAACAAGAAAGCACTCCGCTATCGCGAAGTGCATTCTTGCAGATTGGATGGCTTTAAGTCAGGAGGCGGGTTTACAACAACTTCAGGAATCGCTGCCCAGAGCCTTTGCATTTAGGACAGGCGCTTCTGTCGGTAATCTTGCCTGCACCGTTGCAGACATTGCATACGTCCTGATAAGGTTTTTTCAAAATGGATTGAAGCTCGTTCAGGGCTTGTGTGGTTACTTTCTTGTCTACTAAAGATGTCACGGTAAAACTCCACTGCGCGTTTTATTTATTGTTCTTCGATTTGATACAAAGCCGCGAGGCCACATGTTGAAAATCTTGAATACGAATATTCACAACTGTGACTGGCATCGCATTTGATGGTGATTATGCAAAATCCAGCTCGGGAATGGCGTTAACCACCTCACAAAAAAAGAAACCAGGGGTAAAATTATTTTACATGGCAAATAAGCTTCAATATTAACTGCTTATGCTGGTATTCTCGGAATAAATCGAGATCTGAATCACACAAATGGAAGGTCGATGAATAGAGTTCTGGATGGAATTAGAGTGCTGGATTTCGGCCGCTATATTGCCGGCCCCTATTGCGCAACCCTGCTGGGCGACATGGGTGCGGAAGTAATCCGAATTGAAAAAGTAGAAGGCAGCGAGGATCGTTTCCTCTCACCGATTACCCCCACAGGTGACGGCGCCTTGTTTATGCAGTTGGCGCGCAACAAACTGGGTATGACTCTCAACCCCATGAAGCCCGAGGGACGGGTCATCGTACAAAAACTGGTAGCTACTGCGGATGTGGTGGTGGCCAATTTGCCGCCAGATACCCTGCTTGCCATGGGCCTTGATTATGACAGCCTGAAAGCGGTGAAACCGGATATCATCCTGACAATGATTTCAGCATTCGGTCGCGGCGGCCCTTACTCCAATCGCGTAGGCTTCGACGGACTGGGTCAGGCGATGTCTGGTGCAATGTACATGTCAGGGAGTCCAGAACAACCAGTAAAGGCGTATCCGCCTTTTATTGATTTTGGTACCGCCAGCTTGTCAGCGTTTGGCACCATGGCTGCGCTCTACGAGCGCCAAAAAACCGGACGCGGCCAAATTGTGGAAGGTTCGCTGTTCAACACCGCCTTGACCATGATGAATGGCACTGCAATTGAACAAGCCATGATTCAGCGGAATCGGGTAGCTACATTGAATCGGTCCCAGACTTCCGCACCCGCCGATACTTTCAAGACGCGAGATGGCTGGGTCCTTGTGCAATCAGTTGGCGGCCCCCTGTTCAAGCGCTGGGCCGATCTGATGGGAGAGTCGCACTGGCTGGATGATCCACGCTTTAAGGATGATATTTCCAGAGGTGACAATGGCGCTGTTATCAGCGCAAGACTTGCCACCTGGTGCGCAGAACGCACATCCGCTGAAGTTCTCGCGGCCATGGAAGAGGCCCGCTTGCCCGCTGGTCCAGTCATGTCGCCCCAGCAGGTGCTGGATGATCCGCATATCGCTGCCCAAGGACTGTTTCAGGACACGCCTTACCCCGGGCTAAAGAAACCCGCACCACTGATGACGACGCCGGTAGAGCTCTCTCTCACGCCTGGTGAAATTCGGCAGCGACCACCCACATTGGGTGAACACACTGAGCAAATCATGCAGCAACTGGGTTACTCCCTTACGGAAATCAAAGACCTGCGCGCAAAACGCATAATCTGAACAGCACGATCATTGACGGAGAAATTCATGAACAGAATTCGAGCACATTTAGTCAGCTTGATGCTGATACTCGTTTCACCTGTATTTGCCCAGTCAGATATTCTCAGCATCGACCACTATGTCGCCAATGTATCCACGGCTCCGTCAATGGCCGGCGAGATGGCTCAAATTTATGTGCGTGAACGTGTTGCTGCGGTCGCAGGCGCCAAGCCCGTGGTGTTGTTTATACACGGTGCAGGCACGCCGGCAGAAGTCGCGTTCGATGTTCCCTACGTGGGATACAGCTGGATGGAATATCTGGCCGCGGCCGGGTTTGATACTTTTGCAATGGACACAACCGGTTATGGCCGCTCGACTCGCCCGCACATCATGAACAATATTTGCAACTTGTCACAAGCCCAGCAGCAGGACTTTGTTCCTGATGTGATTGCTGCCACTTGCGTTGCTGACTACCCATTCGCTGCCACGACGATTGCATCTGACTGGGACGATATTGACGCGGTGGTCGATTACCTGCGTAACCTGCGTGGTGTGGAAACAGTGCATCTGGTTGCCTGGTCACTCGGCGGCCCGCGTTCGGCTGGCTATACATTTCAACATCCGGAGAAAGTCGATCGGCTCGTATTGTTGGCACCCGCATATAGCCGTAGCGCCTCGTTAAATCCACCAGAATCCCTGCCAGTCCCAGGCGTTGCTTATAACAAACAGTCTTTTGCAGATTTCAGTGCAAACTGGGAGCGCCAGATTGGCTGCGACAATCAGTATACAGATGACGTAAAGAATGCGGTCTGGGGTGCCATGCTCGAGTCTGATCCGGTAGGCGCCACCTGGGGCACCGGGGTTCGGCGCGCTCCTGTCACCACCGTGTGGGGCTGGAACCAGGAAGTCGTCTCCAAAACTCTGCATCCCATGCTGGTGGTCTCGCCGGTGCACGATGCCCAGATCCCCGCTGCGCGAGTGCGGGAACTATACGAAGATCTTGGCTCGGAACAAAAGGTGTTGCTGGACCTTGCCTGCACATCCCATAACGCCATGTGGGAATCCAATCGTGAACTATTGTTCGAATCATCGCTGCAATGGTTGCGGGATGGCACAGTGGACGGAATCAAGCAAGGTGAAATCCGCAAGGGCTATTAATTCCACATGCAATCCGTTATGGCTGCTTGCAATATCCCTCAGTGTTGAAATCTTGCAAAGACTCAGGAAGAGTAGTTCACCAAAACCATTACACGACATGCAAAGTGATTGACTAGCGCGTTGCTGGCGCAGCCAGCATCAAGGTGCGCCAGAATGCGTTATTGAAGCCCTCTCCATCTTCAACGCCGCTGTAACCGAGACGAGTCACGATCAGATTGAGACTCGGCACCAGATACAATTTTCTGTCCTCTGCTCCTTGCATTGCCAACAAATCCCTAGGTGCTTCAGGAACAAGAACGCCGTTCACGCGAGACGCCCTGGCATTTGCCTGAATGGAAAAATCCTGACCATTTATCCACCACAGATAGCCATAGGCCGGGTTCAAGGCTTGCGAGGGGCTCATCATCTCAGCGATGTATTGCGTATCCTGAATAACCAACTGGTCGCGCCACTTTCCCCCCGCCTGGAGCATTAGCCCGAAGCGCGCCAGATCTCTGGCGGTGGTAGAGAACCCGACTCCGATATCTGCACTCGCCCAGGGTCTGGCAGTCCAGCTCGAATCCTGCATGGACAGCTTTTCGGTAATCCAGTTCGCAGTGAGCAGATCACGATCCATCTCGGTAGCGGCGCTGACCACGCGCATCACCAAATGGTATGCGGGTGTGTTGTAGAGCCATGTTGTGCCCGGTGCCGCTTGCAAACTCAAATCTGTGGCCAACCCACTGGTCATGGTCATTAAATGGCGAACGGTGATGCGGTTTTCGTCTTCGATGCTGGTCTTTGACCAGCCGTTACCAAGAAATTTACTGACTGGATCGTCAATGGATAGAAATCCCTTCTCCTGCGCTATCCCGACAATAACCGCCACGACGCTTTTCTGGGCAGAAGCCACATCCTCGATCACATGCCCAGCTGCGTCATGCCCGGATATATAATTGATGTAGCGAGCGGGTGCGTCAGGTAATTCCCAATAGCGCTCGGCGAGGATGCGACCACCCAGCAGGATTACTACACCGCTGGAATTCCGCGCTCCCGCAACTTCCAGTGCCGCATCCAGCTTTGCCGAGTCCCAGCCTACCTTTGCTGGATCTATGCGCTCCCATTCGCCCTGATCAGCAGGAAAATACAAATCTGGAGCGGCAATTGCACTGCAGGCAAACACGCTCAATAAAATTGAACCGAAAAAGCAACCGCGTAGCGCAGGCATTTTTATTCCTCTCCGAGAATAGGATTAAACAGCAAGAGTAAGCATAATGACCAGACTCGATTGCATACAAGCAAATTTATTGTGCGGAGTTATCCATGAAAACCAGAATATCAGTTGCCTGCTTGCTCACACTGCTCGCAGGCTGTGGTGAAGTCACGCAGCCCGGCACAGTCAATTCCTACTCAATCCCAGCCCCTCTGAACGCAGACCAGTTTCCTCCTGATATCGACATGACTTCCCTGGCGCGACTGCCGGAAGTGCAGCGAGCAGACCTCGATGCAAATGGTCAGGACGCCTTCGATACCTATGTCAGCCCCGGCACCGGTTATGAAACCGGATTGCGTGGACCCATTGGCATGTGGATGCACAGCCCGGTTATGGCGAAGGCAATTTTCCCGCTGCGGGAGCATGTGCGTTACGGTACTGCGAAAGATCAACGGCTTACTGAATTGACAATTATCAGCACCGCCCGTGAAATCGACAATCAATACGAACACACCGCTCACGAAGGTCTTGCACGCGAGGCAGGGCTGGAAGAGGAGATTATTGAATTCGTTAAATACCGCCGCCAATTCAGTGAAGCCCCGGATATTCCCGGTTTTGGCGACGCAGAACGAACTATCGTGCAGTTTGTGCGCGAAGTAATCAGCGCAGAAAAAGTCAGCTCGGAAACTTTCGCTCGAGCAATCGAATTATTCGGCCGCGATGGAGTCACCGATCTTGTTGGCCTGATTGGTTACTATAATCTTGTTGCCATCACGTTGAAGGCCTTCGATGTACACCACCCACCTGGCAGGGAACTCCTGCTACCTGTCACTGTTGAGGAGTAAGCACATGCGACGCAATCTTGCATATCTGGTTATTTTTATTTTCGGAATCGGCACCGGCGCTTCGTTCTCATTGGTTGGCGCTGCGGAGAATGCGCTGAAACCTGCCTATCTCATTGTGAGTTCAGATCGCAATCCCGGGGTTTCCAGTACAGACTATGCTCCATACCAGCAAGCGGCGGGACCACTCGCCCGCGCTGCCGGCTTGACCATGACTGCCAGTGCCCAGCAGCCTGTCGTGTTCGAAGGCACCTGGCCTTACCAATCGCTCGCCATTGAGCGCTTTGATTCCATGGATGCCCTTAAAGCATTCTGGTATTCCGATGCCTACCAGGCAGCAAAGAAATTACGCGAAGGACTCTCCACGGTGAATTTCATCGTCGGTGTCGAGAGCAATTAGTCTCGATCCTGGTCCATCCATGTAGTCGATCCATGCAGTCCATCGATGTAGTCCATCAATCGAGAGCATCAAGCTTCTCTAGATGCTACGCATGAACTCCAGCATGGCGGCATTGGTCGCAGCCGGTGCTTCCTGTTGCACCCAGTGTCCAATCTCCGGGATGAGCACGACTCCGCGCAAGTCATTCGCTACGCGGCTCATGCTACCCAGCAGTTGTTCTTGGGAAGCTCCCGCAATGACAGCATCCCTCGAGCCCAAATTCGAAGAGGGTGCCTGCTTTTCAGAAGACAGCGTGAATCATCTGCTGGTTTTCTCGCAGTCCATATTTTTCGCCCAGTTCTCCCCGCTCTTGTTCGTGGGCGCAGCCGATGCCATGGCCAAGCTTGGCCCGGAGGATACGCTGGAGTTTATTGCGCATCAGTAACCCTGGGTCAAGGCAGCCGTGAAAACCAGCTGGAGTTATTTGCAATGGATAGCTAAAGTTGTCAGCTAATCCTTGTACCCGGGTTTTTGATGATAAATCGAGTGACGAATTGCTTCGCATCAATGAACCGGCTTGCCACCCGCATCTTGCATGCCGTTCTCACCCTTGTGCTTGTCACTCTGACGTCTCAAGCGCATGCCCAGTTCCTGAATTCCAGAACAGGAGAGTTTCAGACCATTGAGTCTGAGATACAGTATTTTTTTGCAGAACCAACTGATACTGACTGGCAAACTGTATTCGCTGACTCACGTGCCTGGGTCAGCAACTCTGGAACTCCCTTTGCACCCAGGCGCGGCGCAATGGCTGTCTGGGCACGATTCGATTTGCCGGAAACACAGACAGCGCGAGCAATCTATCTGCAGACCAGTCCCTGGGAACGGGTGGAAATCTATTTGCTGCGTGATGGGCAATTGGTAGAAAGCGGGCTTGCCGGAACCCTGGTCCCGGATGCTGAACGTTCGATCGACATCGGCATGACTACCAGATTTTCCCACTCCGGATTTGTGACTGCCGACCTGTTACCGGGTGAGCGCACTACCGTGCTCGCGCATCTTGTCACCAGCCAGCGTTACACTGCGATCAACTGGTTAAGGTTTTATCTGTGGGACGTAAGTCAGGTTGTACAGGGCGAACGCGCCGAGCGTAACTTTCAAGGTCTGTATCTCGGCATTATGCTCGCCCTGGTGATATACAACTTCGGCCTCTATATCGCACTACGTGAACGCAGTTACCTTTACTTTGTGCTCATGTTGTTGGGCAGCGCGTTTATCTGGGCAAATCAGGTCGGACTTACCGGTGAATACTTGTGGCCAAACCGTCCTGCATGGGAGTTTTATCCCATGTGGGCCGGTTTCGGCGTGACTTTATTCGTAGCAATTCAGTTCGAACGCCATTATATCGATACTGCCAAGCTGGTACCCCGCGGCGACACTCTCCTGCGTTGGTTGGCAATTGCAGGGGTCGCTGTCACGCCATTTGCGTTGCTGCTCTCGACGAGTGACCAGTTTTATACCGGTGCCCTGATTCTTGCTTCACCTGCATTAGTTACGTTCTGGGCAGCACTGGTAGTTGGGTTTCTTGCGTGGCGGCGCGGCAGTGAAGCTGCCCGCCTATTCCTGTTAGCGGGCGCCTGCGCAACCGGCGGCACGATGGTACTGATAGCAGGGATGCTGGGTTGGCTGCCGGCCAATGTCTGGGTTTCGCGTTCATCACAACTCGGGTTTCTTGCCATGGGGGTCATCCTTGCCCTTGGACTTGGCTTCAAGCTGCGAAAGGCTCGTGACGAGCTGGCTGCCGAGCAGTTGGCCACGGCCACACAAAGGATGGAGCATGAGCGGGAAAAACTGGCTGTCATGGAAATTCGCAGCCAGGAACTGGAAGCGAAGGTGCAGGCGCGCACTGCAGAGCTCGCGGCCGCACGCAAGCGGGCAGAAGAGGTACTTGCCAATATCCTCCCGCGTGCGATCATCGAAGAACTGCACACAAAAGGCGTCGTCGAACCCAGACGCCATGACGAAGTTTCGATTCTGTTCACGGATTTCGTCGGTTTCACTGAGTCCGTCGCGACAATTCCCGCCCACCGCCTGGTCAAAGAACTGGATGAGATTTTCCAGGCATTCGACTCGATTACGCAGACTCATGGTCTCGAGAAAATCAAGACAATCGGCGATGCATACATGGCTGCGGCCGGACTCCCCCTGCCAGTGGCCGATCATGCTGAACGTTGCGTCCGTGCTGGGCTCGCGCTCATTGCTTATATTGAGACGCGCAACCTCACATCCTCAATGAAATGGAGTTTGCGTGTCGGCGTGCACTCAGGCAGCGTAGTTGCGGGTGTCGTCGGCAAGCACAAATACGTTTACGATGTCTGGGGGGACACCGTTAATCTCGCCAACCGCCTTGAAAGCTCTTCGCAGCCGAATCGCGTCAATATTTCGGCTTATACCTATGATCGCATCCGCAGTCGCTTCGATTGCGAATACCGCAGCAAGCTGGCAGCAAAAGGAAAAGGCGAGATTGACATGTACTTTGTTGTCGCGGAGAAAGTACCCGTTTCTTATTGACCAGGTAGAGGCACTGATAAATACAACCGCAGCCGGCTTATTTATCAAGCCTTCAATTTATCAATGTCCCCGCTTTTACGCAGTACTGGAAATCCCAGCAGTAATTTGTCAAAACGTCGACCACGTTGACTCGATGAGCCACCAGTCGCTGTCCAAGGGCTCGGCGACAATCTCCGTTTCCACGAAAGCAGCAAAGTCTGAACTGACGGTAACGCTGCCCGATTTTTCCCACCATTCGCGCGACCGCTTCGTGCCAAGTACCCAACGGGTGACTTCGAATTCGGTTGCCCACTGCGCATCGTCAATAATTCCGTCGCGATTCTGCAACCAGGAGTATTCCCGTGCACGTATCAACGCGGCGAGCAAGGCGCTGAGCCGCACTTGCTGCGCGGGTGTCAGCGGCTCTGTCTGCGTGGCCATCAGCCAAAGACCCGGATCGTCTACTGCCTTGAACAGCTCATTCTGCGCAGTTTCCATTACCGCCTGGCGCGAGGCAGCAAGCATTGCATTGGTGTTCTGATGCATTTCAATGCCGAGAAACACGATGCCGGCAACGATGCCAATATTGCCCATCAGCGTTAACCAGGGATTCAGTTTTTCGATGTTCATCTGCAGCTCTCCTCTAACCGTGTCAGGATTTTTGACAGACATAGACCGACTATCATTCATGTTCAACAATTTTTTTTACAAACATCCACTGATGAAATTCTAACTTGTTGATTTAAATATGGGTTTTAATTGGCACAGCACTTGCTTCTTTATCGGGCATAACTCCGTCTTTCTATATAGCAACATTGATTCTGACGAGGCGCCTCCATGATGAATATCTTGCGATACCTGCTGACAGCAATTCTGGTCACCATCCCAGCGGTAGTGATGGCGGGTCCAATCACCATTGTGTCACAGCAGGACACCTGGAATTACAACCAGACCGTCCCCGGCAATAACTTCGGCGTCAATCCCACCCTGACTTATGGCCAGTTCACCAGTGGTTACACAGGTACCAGCACCGGGCAAGCAGCATTCGGCAACACAAATCACTTCACGGTTCCGAATTACTCGACTTACTGGGCTGCCAGCAGCACTCTGTTCTTGCGTAAGCAAGTGAACATCGCCGGCTCGGTCGTCGGTAATGCCATTTTGAATATCGCACTCGACAACGGCGCAACTGTGTTCATTAATGGCAACAAGGTGTTTGAACAAAACGCCGAGGGTTTTACCACCGCACCCCCGAACTACTCCTGGGAATATCCCAACCAGGCAGTCCTCGGTTCCTACTTCATCAATGGGCTCAACGAGATTGCTGTAATCGCCAATGACTGGGGAGGCGGCACCTATTTTGACATGGAGCTCACCGCAACCACTGCCGCCGTGCCTGAACCCGGTTCACTACTGCTCGTGATGTTTGCTGTGATGGGACTCGGCGTGATTTCAATCCGGCGTCGGACAACGCAAGCAGCTTGAACGATCGGGACATCGACTCTCTTTTATTAGGTCTTAGATCTTAGGCCTCAGTTCTCACTTCTCAATTCTCAGGTGTGATTGTGAGCGCGGGACATTCGCCTGCTCGCTCCACATTTTCTCTCCACATTCTCATTCCTCCTTCGCTTCCGTGTGAGTGCGGGATGTGCATGCATTTGCGGGCACCACTGACAAAACTATTCGCGCAAGCGACCTCTCCTACAGCTTACGAGATTCAACACGGGGTGACGTAAACTGAAATCGAAACTGAGGAGAAATCTTGTGCATAAAAGACCGTTGCTTTTATTTGTCACGCCATTGCTCATAACAGCGTACGCATCTCTCGCGGAAGGGCTTCCGGTATCAACCAATGACATTACCGGTGGTGCTCACGCGTTTAAGTTGTAAGGGTTGGGCAGATTGCTGGATTGCAGTCTATCTTGACGATGACCTGACCGCTGTCCACAGCGTTTTAATCACCACCGAGCGCTGTTGGGGAAGAATAAGAGCGGTTGCGCTCATTTTTTGGATCTTCTCATCCGCCATTTATCGCTACAATATTTTATTTCTTCCCATGACTTTTCCCATTTTTTACTCCAGGCAAAGGGCCTATCGCAGACGATGCAGATTTTAGTAGGCAGGTGTTGTTTTTTTAATCATGACTGCATCATGGATAGATGGGATCAATTAGCGACCCGGAAACTTCGGAATTTTTTTGCGCAAGCACGGAGATTTCCCTGATCATATTTGTTATAGATCCCGGCGCCGGCGCTTCGTTCTCATTGGTTGGCGCTGCGGAGAATGCGCCGAAACCTGCCTATCTCATAAGGCACCTGGCCTTACCAAACGCTCGCCATTGAGCGCTTTGATTCCATGGATGCCCTCAAAGCATTCTGGTATTCCGATGCTTATCAGGCTGCAAAGCAATTACGCGAAGGATTCTCCACGATGAATGTCATCGTCGGTGTTGAGAGTAATTAGCCACAAACAGCGTCCGCAATATTGTCTAAAGGCTGCGCAGGAACTCCAGCATGGCGGCATTGGTCGCATCAGGTGCTTCCTGTTGCACCCAGTGCCCGATCTCCGGGATGAGCACGACTCCACGCAAGTCATTCACTACGCGACTCATGCTGCCCTGCAGTTGTTCTTGGGAAGCTCCTGCAATGACAACATCCCGCGAGCCCGCAATAAACACTGTGGGGATCGTGATTTTTGCACCTTCCAGCTGTGGTGTGATTTCCCAATTGCGATGAAAGTTGCGGTAATAATTAACACCGCCTCTAAAACCAGACTTTTCGAATTGAGCAACTATGTAGTCAAGATCGTCCTGATTGAGCCATTCAGGCAGCCCGCGTGGGGCTCCCAAGCGGCCGATCCAGCCACCCGCGCTGCGCTTGGGGTCTGTGATAGTCGGTGCTTCGCGTGGCGAGGACGGCGACAAATAAAGCCGACTGAGCAAGCCACGCGGGTCGGCATCGTATTCCGCCTCAGCGACTCCACCTGGCTCATTGTGATACAGAATATAATAGAAGTTATCACCGAAATTCTGTTGCCAGGAAACTAACGGCGATTGACGTGCGCGACCACCATAGGGCACGCTCATCGCAATCAGGGCAGTGAACCGCTCCGGGTGTAACAGCACCGAATTCCAGGCGACGATAGCACCCCAGTCGTGCCCTGCCATGATGGCAGTTTCTTCACCGAGTGCATCGAGCACCCCAACCATGTCATCAGCCAGATGCACGATATCGTAGGCGTCAACATCGGCAGGTGCGTCTGTGTCACCATACCCACGCATCATGGGTGCAACCACCCGATAACCTGCAGCAACCAAAGGTGCAAACTGGTGTCGCCATGAATACCAGGATTCCGGCCATCCATGGGCAAGTAAAATCAGGGGACCGTCTGTGCCTGCCTCGGCGATGCGCATGCGAATGCCATTGGTTTCAATATCGCGAAAGCTGACGCCATTGAGTAATTCCTGATTTGGCACGTTTTCCTCCTGCAGAGAAACGCTATTTTGTGCAAACACCGCCCCGCAAAACCAAACCGTGCAGGCAAAACTTAGCACCAGCGATTTCAATGACTTGTAGATGAACATGATATGGTCTCCTTTTACAAACCAACCGCAGTTTGCGATCTATGCAAATTACGTTGGCACCGAAGAGTAGCATGGGGCTCTGGCGCACTACACAAGCAAATCAAAATACTTTTGTACCGGCAATGAACCCGATATGCTTTCAATCGGAGATGCTGAAAAACTCACTTTTTTGGTTCTTCCTGTCCAACGTCTAAAGTTTCCGATCACTTAAAGTAAAACCATCAGGGAGAATGCAGTGACTATTCACGATGATGTGCCTTATATGCAGCGCACCCGCGAGTATTACAGCGCTCAGGGCTATACCAGAGAATACCAGTGGGCGCATCACAGCTCCACACCATTCCACCCTCTCGACATGCCACTGCATGCAGCCAGAGTTTCGATCATTACTACCGCGATGCCTGATACTGAGCAAGGTCGGGCTCAGCGAAAGCTTTACGCCTCACCGTGCTCTCCTGTGCCAGTCTCGATGTACACCGCAGAATTATCCTGGGACAAGCAAACCACACACACCAGGGACGTTGGCTCGTTTTTGCCTATTACGATCGTGCAGAAATTCGCTGATGACAAACTTATCGGCGCACTGAATTCGCACTTTTACTCCCTGCCTACTGAGTACAGTCAGCGCAATACCCGTGAGATGGATGCTCCGGCACTTCTGAGTTTGTGCAAACAAGCGAAAACCGATATCGCCCTGCTGGTTCCATTGTGACCAGTATGTCACCAGACCGTGAGTCTGGCTGCGCGTCATCTTGAAGCGAATGGAATCGCAACAGTCATTATTGGGTCAGCTATGGACATTATTGTGCATTGCGGCGTACCAAGATACCTGCACACGGATTTACCACTCGGCAATCCATGTGGAAAACCTTATGACGAAGACATGCAGACAGC
>SXGR01140329.1_pt1 | contig 13082 bp, 10 predicted proteins | sample 3174711 | NCBI WGS metagenome assembly SXGR01 (sample SAMN11356860, study PRJNA531348) | freshwater metagenome | isolation source: freshwater sample F1-60 | place: China: Fuxian Lake, Yuxi | collected 2017-12-25
ACAACAACAACAACCTCAGCAAAATGTTATGAACGAGTTAGTAAATGGACTTCAAAGAGCCAGCGCTTCAGGAATGACAAATTTACCTTCACGTGATATACCAATGAATACAACAGGTATGATGAATGACGCACAGATAAATCCAAACTATGTGCCACAGAATTATAGGAAAGAAGAACATGATGATTATATTGGTCAACATGAAGAAGAGGAAATGAATGAAGCCAAATATTCTAATCATGTAAGAAATACGGATACAATGGAAGATATATATAAATTAATACAGGTTCCTCTTTTAGTAGGTATACTTTACTTTGCTTTTCAGTTGCCCGTTTTTAGAAAGTATATGTTTAAATATATTCCATCTGTATTTAATGCCGACGGTAACTATAATATAAGTGGACTTGTATTTGTTAGTGCACTATTCGGTTTAGGATATTTTGGATTGACGAAAGCATTAGATAGCGTAGATGTATGAGATGTATGAGGACTATGAGGTGTATGAGATTGGTGAGATTAAAGAAAATACAATAATAAATAATGTGTTTATTATTGTAGTATTTTATCATTCTAGTAATTTATTTTTTATATATTTTTTCATCTGTTAAAGATACGGTCATATTTGATGGTGTAAATTCATTTTGAATAAATAATACCTGTTTCTCGGACATATTTTTATTATTTTTTGCCGTTTTTCGTTTAGTTCTATTTGTCAATAATCTAGATAGGTAATTTGTGGGACTAATCGATTTAAGCGTTTTACTCATTTTCGACCTAGATGAATCTTTTCCTTTAGCATCAGGCATTGTATTTATTTTTTCTAATTCAGCAATAACCGCTTTAGACGTAAGAGCTTTCGCATCCATGGCCAATTTTGCTTCATTTATTATATCTTCCTTTGTTTTCTTCGGTTTAGAAAGAGGTTTATTCTTTGTATTTAATTCGGGATTATATCGCAAAAACCATTTATCATATTCATTGCTCTTTTTTTTCGTTTTAAGTTTTTTAAACTGTTTTGATTTTTCTGTGCGAATATCCTCTAACGTTTTCTGTTTACCATAGCATGTTATACTAAATCGCCGCAACAATCCCTTCATTTTAAGACGATTTTTCTGCTGTATTTTAAATAGATACTCACATAAACAGAGAGTTCTTCTCGAATTATAATATGTACGGTCAGCATATAAAAATAATAAATAAAAACTCATCATTGTGTCAATAGTAGCGACGCGAAATATTCTACCATCTAGTTTTATAGTATTATAACTATGACATGCTAATGGTTTATAAATATAAACAATAGGTTGCGAGCCTACTTTAATCTCATAATGTGTAGATAAATATTCAGGGATAGACGGCTTTGTTTGAATAGTAACATTAATAACACCTTTTTTTTCCAATTCTTCTTTTATTTTTTTTGCTGTTTTATCAGGTGTCATAGATAATAAATCAAATTCGGGTATTTCATTCAGAAACATTTTTTCACGATTTTTTAAATAACGCGAATAAAGCGTATTAGCATAACCGCCTATATAAACTAACTTTTCATCCGATACGATATCTTTGATAACATTTTGTATAAGGTCTTTTTGATAATAATACTGTTTAGTTTTTGAACGCGCGGATAAAGAATGGCGAAATGTTTCAGGGTCACATTTTTCAGCCTTAAGGGGGTAATTTTTATTGAGAAGATTTAAACGCTTTAACACTTTTTCCCATCGAGTAATATCGCCACCAGGACGCGATAGTTCTAAATACATAGCCATTCTTAAAAAATTAGGCGGGGAATAATGAATGCCGTCTTTAATAATCGCGTTTCGCTTGAGACTACTAAATAGTTTGCTATCAAGTTGTGTAATATCCGCGATTTGAAAAAAGTTGACAAATACTTTATAAGTGCCATAGTGAACGCCGGCTTTTGCTTCTACATCGGAGAATCCAAGACGAAAGTAAATATCAGCCAAGGCTTTTGCGTCATTCATGGCATTTGGAGAAAAGAAGTCGTAGTCGGGTATTTCTAAATCTCGATTGTAAAATTGGTCGACAGGAGGGAGAATATTATTAATTGCGGTTCCGCCATAACAAACGAGATGTTTATCGCTTATAAATTTTTCAAGAACGGTAATAATCTGCTTCATTACGGGGTTTTGCGCAATACGTTGACCGCGTTTTTTTGCTTCAATATTAATTGCGTTTTTTAATAATTCTAACTCACGATTTTCATAATATAATATGTTTAATGGATTATTTTGATTGTTTTTATTGTTATTATCAGTATTATCCATAGACATAGACATAGATATATTTATATTAATATTAATATGATAAAACTATTATTATATTAATATGATATTATAAAAATAATTATAATAATATAAGTCTACCAGAAATATTTATAGTTTCTGACTTTATTCAAAAAAGCAGATAAAAAAACAAAAGATGTATTATTTATAATATATGGAAAATTAACTAATATTTTTGAGAAAATGTATTTAATTAATCCCGAATTATTTAATAATGACCAACTTGGTGTTAGAGTAAAACTTTATACAGAAAATGTATTTTATTATGAATATTGGAATAGTAGTAAGAATATGTATAATAAAAATTTTATTAAGTTTATTGATAATAAATATAAATATTTGACTTTAACAGATCACATGTTTGTTAAGCCTGATAGAGAAACATATAGAATACCATATTTGGCTGATGCGAATTTCATTTTTAAAAGCCCTACAAAAGATGGGTTATGGTATTAATTTTAAGTAAAATAAATAACATAATTAAAACGTGTAAGAAATTAAAACGTGTAAGAAATTAAAACGTGTAAGAAAATAAAACGTGTAAGAAAATAAGTTATGACTAAGCATTAATTTTAACATTTCCCGGACCATCTATTTGTTTAGCAGCATAACTAAGATGTGCGCTTAAAGGTTTAGGTTTATCAATGAGCACAGGAATATATAGAAGTTCATTCGGTTTTGTAACAAATGCACTCTCTTTCTTTTCAAATAACTCATTATAAGTAAGCAAATTCTGGTCTACGTTCTGAAAATTCATCGCCATAAGTTGACATCCCAGCGCCTGTGGTACTGTCGATATATAATTGATATTTGATACAGAAAGATCCGGTAAAACAAGTGTTATGTTTGTTTTATTAAAATTGGTTATCGTTTCCAAGTCATTCGAATTTTTAATATCCATGTACCGGCTTTCATGAATAAAAACGGAATTAGTCGTAACATTTGTAAGCTCCCACATATTTTTAGACTGGTACAATAAAGGCATCGAATTATCTGTACTATTTTTCTCTACCATAATGACGACCCTTCCTACAAAGTCCTTAATAGGTCGTTTGGTAATATTTGTGCCATTACATTCGCGCATATATTCAATGGGCAACAATTTGTCACCTAAATTATCAGCAATTTCACTTGCTAATATGTTAAGAATATTAACATTATTTGTTTTTATGCGGAAGTGTAAAAGTAGCGGGTCTTTAGGATTAGGACATATACCAGCAGTTTCAGAGAATGCAATATTATTTAATTCTTTTAGAACCTGAGATATAGGCAGACTGTTGTAACTCTGTTTTACGCCGACTATATCTATAGATGAAACACCTACAACAGGAATATTATCTACGCAAAATATTTCAAAGTCTAGACAACGTACACCTTGTTTAATGGCGTTTTGGAGAGCACACATACTAACATAATCGCTTTTGAACTGGCCAGAAGCGCAACAATTGTATGCGGTTTTAATATAAAAGTCGCGTAAGTTTTTTCCGGCATAATCAGGAGAACTAGATGTAGTCCATTTCGAGGTTATTTTAGTAGGGGGTGAATCTTTAATAACTTGTTGAATAACATCGCAATTCGTTTTTCCTAAATTAATTTTTGTAGTAACGTATGTGATAAGCCATAACAATACGACAATTACGAAAGCCATTCCAAACCAGTGAATCGCCATAGGAGTCACTTGCGACGTGAGTGCTTTGCGTATAGCATCAGTAGAAGGTAAGAAGTTAATTCCTCCACCAGTCGGTGGACTAGGGGGGGCTCCAGGTGTGGGATTCATTATTTTGTTTTAATTATATTATTATATAATGATATTAATTATATAACGATATTAATTATATATATAAAAAACTTGTTAAAAATTATTAATATGTTAAATATATATAATAATATTATAAACAAAAAGAATGACGGGGGGATTACTAAATATTGTATCATATGGAAATCAAAATGTAATATTAAATGGAGACCCTAAGAAAACATTTTTTAAAGCTACATATGCAAAGTATACAAATTTCGGATTACAAAAATTTAGAATTGATTTTACAGGTCAGCGGTCTCTCCGGTTAACGACCGACTCGACATTTACGTTCTATATTCCAAGATATGCTGACCTGTTAATGGATACATATGTTGTAGTTACGCTGCCGACAATATGGAGCCCTATATGGCCAGCAGCTGCTGACTGTGATCCATCGTGGGCACCATATGAGTTTCGCTGGATTGAAAATTTAGGAACACAAATGATAAAGGAGGTGCGTATATCAGTTGGTGGGCAAACATTACAAGTATTAACGGGTAATTATTTATTGGCGTTAGTGCAGCGTGATTTTATAGGGACAAAAAAGGTGCTATATAATGAAATGACGGGAAACGTTCCTGATTTAAATGATCCAGGAAATTCAAATAGTAGAATAAACATGTATCCGAACGCATATTATACTACTTTGCCTCAAGGTTCTGAGCCGTCAATCAGAAGTCGTAAATTATATATACCAATAAATGCGTGGTTTACCCTTTCAAGTAAAATGGCGTTTCCTCTAATTGCGCTTCAATATAATCAGCTAAAGATAGACGTAGTTATGCGACCCATACAAGATTTATACACGATTCGTGATGTCATGGATCCGGATAACGGGTGGCCTATTGTTCGCCCAAATTATACGAATGAATATATGCAGTTGTATAGGTTTCTTCAGTCGCCACCGAGCGTAAGCTTAAATGCTGCCGATTATCAGAATCCGGCACAATCAGAATGGAATGCCGATATACACTTGATTAGCACGTATGGGTTTGTATCAAATGAGGAGGCGAAGACGTTTGCAGCATCAGAGCAAAAGTATTTAATTAAGTCGGCATATGAATGGAATTTTGAGAATGTAACAGGGTCGCAGCGTGTATGGCTGGAAAATACACTCGGAATGGTAAGTAGTTGGATGTTCTATTTTCAGCGAAGTGATATTAACTTGCGAAACCAGTGGAGTAATTATACAAACTGGCCGTATAGTTATTTGCCTGTTAATATTATACCTGCACCAGTTACACCAAATACACAGTATAATGGTTGGTATACAGGATTAAATGTGGCGTGTAGTGATGTACCCATTGGACCTGGATATAATACGATAACGGGCAATAATACGGGGTTTTTTATTACACAACCATTTAGTGTAGATAACCAGCGTGATATATTGCTAAATATGGCTATTTTATTGGATGGTAAGTATCGTGAGAATGTGCAAGATGCCGGTGTATATAACTATATAGAGAAATACGTACGAACAAAGAGTGATGGTAAGAACGGATTATATTGTTATAATTTTTGTCTTGATACAGACCCGTTTAATACTCAACCTACAGGGGCACTTAATACGAGTAAGTTTTCGAATGTTCAATTCGAGTTTACGACCTTTTATCCACCGCTTGATCCTAGTGCGAATTTCCTGACAATTTGTGACCCGGCAACGAAATTACCTATTGGTGTTAATAAGCCGACTTGGCGTATATATGACTACAACTATAACTTGGTTATATTAGAAGAACGATACAATGTTGTTACATTTATGTCTGGTAATGCCAGCCTTATGTATGCTAGATAAAATATATAGGTACAATATTAGGTACAATATTACGAGTATTAGTTTCTCGTAATATTGTTATACTTTTATATTTTCTTAGAGCGGAGCTACTATGTTATGCTAGTGACGTATTGAGTTGTTGTGATACCTGGACAAATGTTGTACATAAGGGCATATGTTTGATACATGATGCGTTTATATATGTACATGTGCTTCGCAGCCCTCCCAAATAATCGAGAACAGTATGTTCAAGAAGACCGCGATATTGCACACGAACAATTCGGCCTTCGGATGCGCGATAGTCATTCATACCGCCATAGTGTTTAGTCATAGCGTGTGATGAACTCATTCCGTAAAATAGTTTACTTTGCGAACCGTCTGGATTTGTTATAATTTCGCCAGGATTTTCATCGTGGCCTGAAAAGGCACCACCAACCATAACGAAATCGGCACCGCCACCGAACGCCTTTGCCATATCACCTGGACAAGTAATTCCTCCATCGCCAATAATATGTCCTCCAACACCGTGGGCAGCATCAGCGCACTCCATAATAGCTGACAACTGGGGCATACCCACACCCGTTTTCATACGAGTAAGACAGGCACTTCCGGGACCAATGCCGACTTTAACAACATCAACGCCGCCATTAAGAATAAGTTCTTCTACGATTTCGCGAGTGACTACATTTCCAGCGACAATAATTTTATCGGGAAATTCTTGGCGAACACGCATACAAAACTGGACAAGAGACTGAATATAACCATTCGCAATATCAATACAAATCCAGTTACACTCGACAACAGAAAGTATGTTTTTAAGACGAGTAAAATCTGTTTCCTGGATACCAGTAGAAACCATAAAAAGGTCAGGATTTAAAATGATATTGTTGTCGGACTGATATGATAGGAAATCTGTAACATTATAGAATTTATGTAGAGCTGTAATAATCTTAAACTTTGATAATGTTTTATAAACATCGAAAGTTCCGACAGTATCCATATTGGACGCAATAATGGGGATACCTTCCCATGATTTTAGGGATTTACAATTTTTGAATTTGATGGTTCGCATTAAATTAACATTTGAACGACTATTAATAGTAGAACGTTTTGGACGAATAAGAACATTGTGAAAATCTAGCTTCAATCCTTCTTCGATTTTTGTCATTATATATTTATGTATTTAAGACTTCGTATACACAAGGTTATATTATCAATAGTTATACTTTTAAATATATTTAATATATTGTTATTATTCGCAATATATTAAATTGTTATAGTATATTTAAAATTGTTATAGTATATTTAAAATGTTATAATATATTAATATATTATACATATTTATATCAAAAATGTCAGCAAAAACAAGTTTACAACATTTAATGGGTGGAACTTCAAATATTAAAGAAGCATTTACATTTCCTGGCATGGGTGATATATATGGTAAAAAGACTGGCGAAGATGATGGCGAAGATAATACAGTCGAAAATAAAAAACCTACAACTACAACTAATACAGCACCAGCACCAGCGGCAGCACCAGGTACTAATGTAGTTGGTGCTACACCTACAGTAGCAACACCTGGTACTACTCAACAAACGTCAAATACGAATGCGTTATTGAATGAGACACAAAATACAACCACTAATAATATACTGGTATTCATTATACATGTTATATTTGCGATAATTATTGCTTATATTTGGGGTATTTTAGGTTCAAATGCCTTGTTTTTAATGACACGCTCAAAAAATGAAAAAGAATATATTCTTCCTACTTATCGTTATGCGCCACCATACTGTATAACCGAAAACAAAAATGCTAGTTATTTTAGTTACGGTTTTCCATATAACTTGCTTCCTCGTATATGTACTAATAACAATGTGGCTGATGTTATAAACACGGAAAAAGAGAATATATATTTATTGGATGAAGTCGAACAGGGTGGTGTAGGTAATGGTGTATCACAAGCATTATTTAATTATTTATTCAACTCAGTATATGGAGGTTTAGGACAAGGAGCGCGATCATTTGCGCAAGCATTTTTGAATTTGTTTGACACAACTGATAGTGGAAAGGCGGATAACCAAAACTCGTGGGATAATATGCAGGTTGCTGGAGGTAGAAAATTATTGATATTTCTTCTTTTCCCTTTTATAGTGACTTATCTTATCCCGATATTGGGTTTTATCGCTGCTGGTATGGGTCTTATATTCGGTATAATAAGTGACCACCCATTTTGGGGAATGGTATTCACACTATTTTTCGGTATCTTTATAGCATTCGGAAATGGTATTTGGATGGCTATACAATCATTTTATATATTCTGTTTGTACCCGTGCTTGAATATTAGGAACAAAGAAGACTATGATAAAATATTCAACAATATTAGACCCTATATGCTTTTAGTATTTTATATATTGATTGCCTTTTATGCTTTTCAAGATTTGGGTAATAGTGGAGGTGCTGGTATAGTAGTTTTCATAATAATTGCTTATTTTACTGGGAATGCTGGGTAATATTATTAAATATTTATAAATTAATTATTATTTTTGTATTAAATATATAGTTTAATTAATAGTTTAATTAGTTATTAAACTATGTTAAATGTATTTACATATAATATATATACGTACATTTTATATCGATAATATCCACAATGAAAGTAGCAAAGAATAAAAATAGAAGTATTGAAATGAAACTACCATTTGTAAGTGTATGCACACCTACGTTTAACAGGCGACCATTTGTTGAAATGATGATTAAATGTTTTGATAGTCAAGATTATCCCAAAAATAAGATGGAGTGGATTATTATCGATGATGGAAGCGACCACATTGAAGATGTAGTAAAGTCTCATCCGAGTGTTAAATATTTTAAGTATGATGAAAAGATGACGCTTGGAAATAAGCGAAATATTATGCATAAAAAGGCGTGTGGAGATATTATTGTCTATATGGATGATGACGATTATTATCCTCCCGATCGTGTATCGCATGCTGTAGATCGTTTGATGGAGAACCCTAATGCTTTATGTGCTGGTTCTAGTGAAATGTATATATATTTCAAAGATAACAAAGAGAATAGTAAGATGGTACAGTTTGGTCCATATGGTCCAAATCATGCAACGGCTGGAACATTTGCCTTTAAACGGAAACTGTTAAAAGAGACGCAATATAACGAGGAAGCATGCTTAGCAGAAGAGCGAGAATTCTTAAAAAATTATACAGTACCATTTGTACAACTTGATCCATTGAAAACAATTTTGGTATTTTCACATTCACATAATACATTCGATAAGAGAACATTATTGGAAAACATCTCGGGAAATCCGTATATAAAATATAGCCCAAAACGTGTTGAGGATTTTATAAAGGATAAGGAAATAGTAAAATTCTTTGTAGAAGATTTGGAGGATAAGTTAAAAAAATATGAACCGGGAGATATAAATATGAAACCGGATGTATTGAAACAAATAAAGGAGTTGGAAGTAACTAGAAAAGAAATGGAGAAAAAAATGATGGAAGAGAGGCAAAAGAATTCTGATTTTTTTAATAAAAATACGGGGAAAGCTATCGTAATTCAAGAAGAGGGTAAACCTCCGCGTGAATTAAATCATAGCGAAGTTGTAGAAATGTTGACGATACAGCAAAAACAGCTTTCACAAATGGGACAACTTAAAGATTTATATGAAACTAGTGCTCGCGAAAATATAAGACTAAAAGAGATTATTGAAATACAGCAGAAAATTTTAGACGAGAAGAATTTATATATTAGCGAATTGGAAACTAAAGTAGCGGAAAGCAGCGAAGTAATTTTAGTAAATGTTGAGAAACATTGATAAACATTGAAAACCGTTAAATATTTACCATGAAATAATATGTTATAAAACCGCTTAAAGAAACAACTATAAATATAGTATCAACGGACATTATAGTTTATCTTAACCTTCAACAGAAGCATCAAGAATCAATAAAATGGTAAAAGATTTGAGTCACCTTCAGCAATATGATTCGCGCGATCCGAATGATGCTGCGGAGTCATGTGATGGCGACGATACGCGTTCAAAAAACAGCAAGGACAAGAGACCTAGACGTAAATCGTATCCGTCGAATGTACAGGGGCATTTTATTGTGAATGCAGTTACGGGGGTTGCATATCCTTGGAAGGTGGGGTCGGTATACGAGGATTTGTTGTGGAAGGTATGTGACTCGACAGGACGACATGGAAAACTGGAACCGGATATGTATTTTTACGATTCTCCTAAACAGGCGGCTGACCATAGGCGTTATAGGCAGGATGTTTTTTCGGCGGATACATTGAATTGGTGGAAGGGGCGTGTTACTAAGATGACCAAAATGCTACAAGAGGATGAGGAATGAGGAATGAGGAATGAGGCATAATGATCGGGTCGTAGCATTATTGAGTATAATAATTTATTCAACTAAATATAACATATCTGTCGTATATGTTATATTTTCCTAGTTTAAAATGTAAAATGTAAAATAATAAATAAGAATCGAAATTAATAATCAAAATATTTATTCAATCCACTTGTATGGTCCATCACCTTTAACAACTATTTCATTTTTATATGGTTCAGCGTTTACATCGCCACGCTTACCAATAGCTAGCCAATTAAATTTACCATTTTCGCCATATACGGTAAATGCTCCGCTTTCATCAACTTCAGAGGCATTATATATTTTAAGTTTTCCGTCATATATACCTGTTACTGTAACGGTAAAATCTGATGCCCACCCTGGAATATAGTCAGGCAAGTTTACTGTCACAGATGTTTCATTTGTTATTTCGGATTTTCCGCGATAGTAAACGCCTACTTCTGGGCCTTCTAAACAAGTATGTACTAAATATTTGTCATTATTGCGTGGATGATTTATAATAAATGTTTTACCTTGCTCATAATACCACTGATTGGATACATTATTGTATTTGACAACTGCACCTGTATTTCCTCCTAATAAAGTAGGTGTTATTGTAGGACCCATAGAACCGGTGTGTCCTGTGGGTCCTGTAGGTCCTGTAGGTCCTGTAAGCCCTCTTTCTCCGGTTGGACCCTGAGGTCCAGGAAGAAGATCCTTACAACAATTTTTAGAATTTAAATACGAGTTGTATGATCCATAAAATAATTGTGACATGAATGTATATATATAAATTAATATATATATATATTTAAAATTAATGAATAAAAATATTTTCTAAATTATACAGCATTCAATAGAGCGATTTTATACACAGTCCCGCCGATCGTGAGACAGAGATGCTGACCCGAACTACCACCTGCAGAAGCATTCAAAAGTGTATTACCAGTTAGAACCAACCCCGCACCACTTCCCGGTACATTATCTTTTGTATTGATGGTTAGAGTAGAACCTGCGAGGGATGAAGAAGCATTCCCAATTGCGAGATTACCGCTTGAAGTTTTTAAATCTTGCCCGTTCATATCAATAGGGCGAAAAGAATTGTTTTCATTATCAGCACCGTTTAATCTTAACACGAGACTCTTCGTTCCATTCACGCATGTATAAAAATCCATCGCTCCGTCCACACCACCACCCCCACCTGCACTCGTAATCACCGATTCAATACCTCCGAACAGCACCTTATTCGTTGCAGCGTCTTCACCGAAAAAGTTTATTGCAGTTACTAAATCACCTGTCGCACCAGCAATACTCTTATTATAAAACATCTCGAGGGTCGTAGGGTTATTCGCCAAGTTAGATGGGGCATTTGAGAGAATTAATGCAGGTTTCCCCACAACTCCAGAACCTAATATGGTTGTAGTCCCGCCACCACTAGTCGTTGGATTCGTAATAACCGTATCAAATGTATCCATATTTAGACGTGTCCCGTTACACGCCAAGTTGATACGACTAGGTGCGGTGAGGAACATATTATTCGTCGATGCGGAGAGTGCCACCTGAGGTCCACTTACATTAAACGACCCTACGGTCGTACTCGCTTGGCAACCCACGTTGTTAGTATTTATAACAGTAGTCACGTTATTCACTGACTGTGTATATGATTGAGTTAGACTACACCCGGTAGAATCTGTTGCTATTGTTGTTCCTGTGCTAATAACACCACTTGATGGGGTTGAGAATAGGTGACGCTCTCGAACGCGAGTGGAGTCTGCCTCCAGTATGATATTTGTTGTTGCGGGTGTTGAGGTATAACTCATCGACTGTATTGTTTGAACCGCGTTCGTTTGTATATTGTTTGAAGTAACTACTGCACCTCCCGTAGTCGTAAATTGTTCTAAAAGGACGCTCCCACCCCCGCTCACGATTTGTCGCTGTTTAGAGGCGTCGCCAGTTGGAGCAGTGTATAAGGTTTGATAATCAGAACCACCCCCCAATGATTTGACATTGGAGAGTGTGAGTGTCTCACCTGAAGCCCCCGCGATTGAGAAATTTTCGTCGACCGAATTGGCAGTATTCGTCGTAGTATGGGATGATGTCTCCGTTGTCGTAGTATCATTAATAATCTCACTCGTGAGGCAGTTGCCATAGATTGCCGTTTTTGTGAGGGTGGGGGTTGAGAGGTTATGCTGTAGCAATGTAAGCGACGTATTATTAAGGGTAGAACGGTCGAACTGCCCCGATGGACCATCCACCGTCTGGATTTCAATTTCAGTATCTCTCAATGTGTTTGTTATTATTGTTGTGCCTACTGTCGTGTCATTTATTACTATTCCAAGTCCGTCTACTGTTATTCCATTTACTCCCGATAAACCCACCAGTTGCTGACTACCGAGATTCAGTTGAGCGGTTAGGGGATTATCGAGGGCAATAGTTGGAGAAGTAGAAGTTCCTGTCACGTCAATATTGTTTCCCGCTTGAATTGTTACAGGAGTTCCTTGTGGACCTGTTGCTCCTGTTGCTCCTCTAACACCAGTAGGACCAGTAGGACCAGCGGCTCCTGTTGCTCCTGTAACACCAGTAGGACCTGTAGCACCAGTAGCTCCGGGTGCGCCGGTTGCGCCGGTTGCGCCTGTTGTTATTGTTGCACCCGTGGGCCCTCTTTCTCCAGTTGGACCTTGAGGTCCGGGAATAAGATCCTTACAACAATTTTTAGAATTTAAATACGAGTTGTATGAACCATAAAATAATTGTGACATGAATAAATGTTATATATATATATAAATTAATATTATATTAATATTATATTAATATTATATTAA
>SXGR01031065.1_pt1 | contig 13080 bp, 10 predicted proteins | sample 3174711 | NCBI WGS metagenome assembly SXGR01 (sample SAMN11356860, study PRJNA531348) | freshwater metagenome | isolation source: freshwater sample F1-60 | place: China: Fuxian Lake, Yuxi | collected 2017-12-25
AGCTAAGTTACTGTGAGCCTGAAACAAGGTGCAACTTAGTACATCCAAAACATGACTATCCCTGTCTCTAAACGCCTCACACTCGATAGTGTATTGGTGATTGATACCGATATTCACGCGCATGAGTCGCCAGCCGAACTGGTACCGTATACTGACCGGCGGTGGCGCACTGCGATGGAAAACCTAATTAATGTTCCACGGCGATATCTTGACATCCCGGGGTTTGCGCCGACAGGCGAAGTGCCATCCCTGAGTTCATATCCGGCCTCGCGTGGCCAGCGCGTAGAGGTTGTCTCAAACGCCGCACAGATGTCCCGTGAATTGAGAGAGTTCGGCATTGATGTCGGAGTAATAATCCCTGACCATTTTCTCAAGATTGCCGGCATCGCTAACGCCGATTGGGCGCTTGCGATCGCGCGGGCCTATCATCGTTGGCTCAAAGAGTGCTGGGTGCACGAAGAAAATGATCTTTACGCCGCCATTATGGTCGTACCGCAGAATATTGACGGCTCCATTGAGGAAATCGAACAGTGGGCCGGCGACGAGCGATTCGTAGCGGTATTTCTCCCTGTAAGTGAGGTCTACCCTTTGTGGGGCAACCACAAGTACCACAGGATTTACGAAGTCGCCCAGCACTATAACCTGCCTGTGATTATGCACTCTGTTAGTGGGTTGGCATCCAGTTTCCCGTTCAATCTAGAGCAGTTTTACACCGTCTACAGTTCACACACTGTCAGTCACGTGTTCGCAATGATGGCTAATCTAATGAGTGTGATGGAAACTGGTGTTCCTGTTCGCTTTCCTAAACTGCGGATCTGTTTCCAGGAGTCTGGTTTGACATGGGTGCCATTCATGCGAATGCGACTAGACAAGGAATATAATGAAAATCGGTCCGCTTGGGCGCATTTTGATGATCGGCCGAGCAAGTGGATTAGTAATTTCTACTTTGCCACCCAACCCGTTGAAGAGCCAGAAAATCGCCAAGATTTGATTGACCTAATTCGTATTTATAAAGGGGAGGACACTACTGTGTTTGCCTCAGACTGGCCCCATCACGATTTTGATCACCCGCGGGCTGTTTTCAATCTACCGGTCACGGATGTACTTAAGCGCAAATTTATGGGGGCCAACGCATTACGATTAATGCCAAAAATCAAGGTCCCACCCAAGTATGCCTGTAGCTACCAACAAGGGGAAACTCTATAATCGTGCCAGAACACGTGATCGCTCAGACCAACGAGTTAAACCCGGGTGACTCCAAACTCTGTAGGGTTGGGCGTGTGATTATTGCGCTGTTCCGCATCGGCGATGAGTATTACGCGCTACCAAATCTGTGCACCCACCAGTTGGGTCCACTGTGCACCGGTAAAGTTGGGGGCGCATACATGGCAAATGCTGAGACCAATTGGTCCCCAACCTACATTCACGAGGGCGAGGTAATCGCTTGTCCATGGCATGGTTTGGAGTTCCACATCACCACAGGGCAGTGTCTCGCATATCCGAATGTACGGTTGCGTAGATATCCTATCAAGATCGATGGTAACGACATCAAACTTATCTTTTAGAATTCCAGACATGCAACCAACCACGGAATGGAAATATCCTATTGTCGATGCAGACATTCACATCCACGAAGATCCACACGAATTGGCTGAGTTCGCTGAGGGCTTCGCGCGGCGCGGACTAGCCGCGCATAGCACGCCAGAGAGATTTCTAGATACCCCTGGTTTGTCGCCGTTGACAGTTCATGACGTGCCGTTCGGCGATAACTTTGGGCAGCTTCCTCATGTCGTAAGAACCGCGAAGCAACTGCGGGCTGACATGGATAAACTCCGCGTAGATGCTTGCATCCTCTCTACTGGGAGGCTCGTTGGTGGTGCGCGTGGCCCTGCAAGCTCACTGGGCGTCGCGCAGATTTTCAATCGTTATCTACGCCATCGGTGGCTAAGCCCGGCTGACGGTATTTACGGCGCTCTAATGATCGATAACAAAGACCCACTGGGATCAGCGGCGGAGATTGAAGCGTATGCTGATGTCGCTGGAGTAGCTGCCATTTATCTGCCAATAACTGGTGTCTACCCTCTCTGGGGTCACCAAGACTACTTTCCTATTTTTGCGGCAGCTCAGGCCGCGGGGCTGCCTGTGGTTTTACATGGCTACACAACCGTTTATCCTACCTTTCCGTTTCAACTTGAGCAATTCAACACTGCACTTGCCAAACAGGTCATAGCAAGACCTTTTGCAGCGATGGCGAATGTGGTCGATATTGCAACCACCGGTGTCTTTGCCCGCTTCCCTAAACTCAAGGTGGTTGTCGCTGAGTGCGGTATCTCTTGGTTGCCGTTCATCAGCTGGCGTCTTGATCAGCAATATATTTATCTACGCCATGAGGTCCCGTGGTACATGGACAAACCTAGCACATATCTTTGCCGACAGCTGTTCGCGACTACGCATCGCCTCGAGCATCCCGACGATTTAGGCACGCTTGCGCACCTTATTGCTGGGATCGGTGGTGAAGAGCGACTAATGTTTGCGAGTGATTGGCCACACTACGATGCCGATTATCCTGAGCGGATTGAAAATCTTCCAATAAGCCATGAAATAAAGCGGAAAATTCTGGGCGGGAACGCGCAAGAAATCTTCAAATTGCACAACGTAGTGAAACGCACCGCGACTATTTCAACTGAAGCAACGCCTGATATAGGTTTGTGATACTGTAGGCTGACAGGCATGATCCCCAACTTAGCGGCCGGTTCGCCTGGATCAAAGTAATCGTGTGCAAAAAGTTGGCCGAATATTCGAAATAAATCCGAAGATTGATCAACCTTAGAGAGGTCTGCAAAGTCCAAGGCGAAGATAATGCATGATGGGCTTGTACAAATCTCAAAGGTGGATCACTCCTAAACCGGCCTCTAATTCTCCATTAGTTGCACGAGCACCGTAATATTTCAAGGCACAATATTGGCTTCCATTCCGTGGGCGCCCCACTGGTTAACTAACCCATCTTGCGCGCTGGGGGGCGATATAAGCGTCGGTAACCGAGTTGCGATCGTCAACGGCCGCCAGATTACGAGTGTTTGACGATTGCACCACGATCGCAGCGCGCTTGGCGGGCTCTTTGGGGCGATCATCTCATTGGATCGACGGCAGCGCCTGAAAAGCAATTCCTCGATGTTTTAAATTGGGTCTCCATCGGCATTTGCCAAGTTGAAACTTCACAAGACGAACCTAGCTTGGTCTGGCAATAAGAAAATTACACCAAGCCATACTTGGGTGCAGAAAATCAGCAAGATTCACACTGGATCTATCGTAGTACGAACATAAGCCCCAAGACATAGAAGCTATTTAGCACCAGTGTGTTTTCGCGTATAATGACAGGCGTACATAATTAAGAAAAAACTTTCGCCATCGAGTTCGACTTTGGCAACCTCGCTTTGCGCTTTGACTACCCGTAATTGGACATTACGCGGCTCTATTCCAACGTAAAACCAGCGAGTTGAAAAAATACATGCATCAAAGCTAAACTTGATAAGTAATGGAGTACCCCACCCAAGGAACTTTATGACCAGAGCTCGACCCATCGTAGCAGTATCGCGCCATGCAATGCCGGGAGACCCGGCTGGGCGAATTCTGAGACTTGCCGATGTGCTCGAATGGCCCAGCACTACGCATCCTACTAAGTCGGAGCTCATCGCACTCACCACTGGCGCATCAGTACTGCTCTGCGTTAACGGTGATGTGATTAACGAGGATCTATTTGCTAGCTGTCCGAGCCTGCGCCTCATCGCAGTGGCAAGCACTGGCTACGAATCTGTAGACGTGGCGGCGGCCGTAAGCCGCGGGATTGCTGTTACGAATTCGAGGGGTACAATTTTTGAAACTACAGCTGATTTGACTTTTGGCCTAATAATTGCCGCCAGGCGCAGGATGTTTGAGGCGCAGCGCTTCATTAGCGCTCTTTCTTGGGTCCAAGACGAGCTCGATCTAATGCTGGGGCTCGATGTTCACGGCTCTACAATCGGAATTTTAGGTTATGGCGAAATCGGACAAGCAGTTGCGCGTCGCGCAGCTGGTTTTGGGATGACAATTCTTCATCATTGTCGTTCTCAGGGCAACAGTTCGCTGTCACAATGGGTGAAGCTTGACGACCTCCTTCGCAAGAGTGATATATTGTCGATCCATATTCCATTGACACCGCAAACACGCAACATTATTGGGGAACGAGAGCTGAAAATGATGAAATCAGACGCGACGCTGGTAAATGTTGCGCGGGGAGCGGTAATTGATGAAGCCGCACTGGTCCGCGCTCTTCGAGAAAATTGGATCGGGTCGGCCGGTCTCGATGTCCAGTCAGTGGAGCCCAACTCAGACCCGAACAATCTGCTGTTAGGGCTTAAGAACTGCATTTTACTTCCGCATATCGGATCCGCAACTCGGGCCGCCCGCGTAGCGATGATTGATATGGCAACTGAAAATATCCTCGCCTATTTAGAGGGTCGACCACTACTTACTCCGGTCGACAAGTTTGCTCACTAGTATTCGTAGTAGTCAGTTGAATCTCGTGTTTATAGGCAAAGGTACGCCATTATCGTGTTTGTGTTGTACTTCTATCCGAGATCACCCAGATTACAGGCTATTTACACAACATACACACCTCACAATCAAAACGCCAAAGGCCGCGAAAGATTAATTAGGGTTTGAGGTTCTGAACACCTCACTAGTTTAGCTGGATTCTGTCTAGTACGCTTCCACGTCACCATCGGTGAAGTCAACTGGACACCATGCGGGAAGTTGTGGCTATGAATTCGAGGACTCTAGTTTTGATCAAACAGAGTATGCTTAAGCTCTATAGTAAGCGGTCTCCCCACTACAGTCCATAGACCACGGGCAACACTTAAGTTGTAATAAACAGGAGAATTACATGGATAAACGCGTTGCTCTAGTAACAGGCAGTGCTCGGGGCTTAGGAAGAGCCATTGCTGTGGCACTCGTAGCGTCAGGTCACTCAGTAGTAGGAGTGGATGTAATCGATCAGGGACTGGGCCCGCTCACAAGAGTGTTCAAAGCGGACCTTGCGGGGCCGGCTGCCATCGATGCACTTTTGGCAATGGTTGGCCGTGTGGACGTACTTGTTAATAACGCTGCTGTACTTGTGGAGAAGTCCATTGAAGACACATCGGTCGCGGAATTTGATCTAACAATCGCCGTTAATCTTCGGGCTCCATTCTTACTGTCTCGAGGGTGTGGTGGCAGTATGCGAGCGCGGGGCTGGGGCCGAATTATAAATATCGCTAGCATCGCCGCCCGGACGGGTGGCGTGTCTCAAGTTGCGGCTTACGGAGCATCAAAAGCTGGTCTCGTCGCGCTCACGAAGAACTTTGCTCGTAATTATGGGCCTGACGGTGTAACCGTAAATGCGATAACTCCAGGAGCAATTCAGGCGCCAATGGCGGAATCTCAGGAGAGCCGAAATCCAGGTATGTTGGCCGCCACTGCATCGGCGATCCCGCTTCGACGCATCGGTCTACCCGTGGAAGTGGCTGCAGCAGTAACTTTTCTTGCTTCGGATGGAGCAAGCTTCATCACTGGTGCTACCATCGACATAAACGGTGGCTTGGTTATGTATTAGATGTGTTTTTTCGCTAAGTTGTCCAGTTGCGGCAGATCTAGGAGACTGAGGCTACCAGATCCTGATTTCCAAGGATCGGCCAAAATAAAAATTTATACAGCTGCAGAATGCGGAGTGGGTAATCCGGAACAAAACTAAATTTTGACGCACATTCCGCCGTCAATAATTAGTACTTGCCCGGTGCAATACGCCGAGGCGGGGCTCGCCAGATACACGACCGCGCCATCAAGCTCTTCTGCCAAGCCCCACCGCTTAAGCGCAGTACGGTTGGCAAACCAGTCGCGATGCTTGGGGTCGGCTCGTAGAAAATGCCCCATGTTTTCAGGAGTCATCATGTAGCCCGGTGCAATCGCGTTCACTGTAATACCCTTAGCCCCCCATTCAACTGCTAGTGCCCGGGTCAGACCCTCTAGTCCAGCCTTCGCGGCGCAGTAGCTAGCATTGGCTTCGCGCGCAATATGCGCATTGACCGATGAAATGTTAACGATACGGCCCCAGCCGCGCTTGGACATCCCGATAGAAGCATGTCTTGCCAAACGGAAGCAAGAGTTCAGATCAACCTCCATTATTTCCTGCCACTCGTCATGGCTGGTTTCTAATGCATTGTTACCAGTACCATAACCAGCATTGTTGATTAGGATATCAAGATGGCCAAGTTCCGCTTCAATTCTGTCAATTGCACGATCAGCCTCGAGCCTTTGGGTAACATCAAATAGCATAGCGGTTGCGGTGCCGCCTAAACCCAGAATTGAGGCTTTAGTTTCTGCAAGTCGGGCCTCGTTGCGGCCGTTGATAACAACGTGGGCGCCAGCTTGGGCTAATGCTTTTGCCATAGCTCGACCGAGGCCGCTCGACGCGCCAGTTACAAGCGCAACCTTATTTTCGATGGAAAAGATATTATTCAAGGCACATCCCCACTGGCAAAAAACGCGAAGTTTACAAAATCTTCTTCCGAAGCATCAGGTATGCCATAACTAGCGGCAGGCGACTTAGAAGCGTATTGTAATGTTTAGGGGCCAACATAGCTTCGCGTAGGATAACACACCTGCGCCCAAACACTTCTTTTGGCTGCGATCTACAGCCCGAAGCATAACGAAGCCTATCCAAAAGACGTTTGACTGTGTGTAGCACTAATGTTACACTTGAGCCAGCCGGAGCATCTGTCAAACTCTTGGTTCATGGGGAAGTATTCTGAAGCTGCCAAGACTGTACATTTTTGTTGCGCGTTCTCAAGTCTTGTAGGATCCGCCAGAATAATCTTTGATAATGGGTTCAACCTTAGGAGTAGCCAGATAGGGGTAAACAACGCCTTCAATAACTTGTCAGTGCTGGCTTGCGTCTCGGAGTTTTCACCCCCCGTAATACCTGCCTTGTGGCCGGGTGGCTAGCCACAGCCAGAGGAATGGTGCGGAGTGCAGCGGCTATCTGGCGGAGATACTTTACGTCTCTGTGCAAGCTGGTTAGTTTGCAGTCTGTCGGGGACTTTTAGTTTTCCTTCTAGTGTCGGCAGACTGTGCTCTCCGTGGCACCATGACCACAGATTTAGGTCCAAATGCGTAACAGCCACAAATAGATATTCCCGCCAATCCGGCAGCGCTTTTACTAACCGCAAGGACAGGGTGCGTTGCAAGTGCACCACAGCTATTTTTTTGCGCACCTTTCTTTCGGTTCTAAGTGGTTTCACGGCCAATCCATTACTTACGTCTCCTGCTCGATTGACCTAACCGCCCCTGTAAAGCACATTGGGCACCTCTCGTTGCCAAAAATCACAAATACAGCCGGCTGGGCAAGTTCGTTCGTTCACATTGCCTCTATTGGGGACGGCAACGGCCCTACAATTCTTGTGCTCGCCGGGAATTACGGTGACGAGTATGAAAGACGGGTTGCCGCATTGCGCCTGCTTCAAGACCTGCAACCGGAGCAGGTGTCTGGGCGGGTGATCGTAATCCCGGTGCTCTCCACCGCAGCGGCTAAAGTGAACACCCGTCTTTGGCCTTCAGGTCAAAACCTCGACTGCTCATTCACGGGCCGCCCTGACGGCTCACCAACCGTATTCTGCGAAATCAGGAGTGGGGTACAATCACATTTGGCGTTCATCTCACACCCAGATTTCAGGAACGGGAAACTTTGAAAACTAATCATTCTAAAGCGCTCTATGAGCGCGCATGCAAGTCTCTTGCGATGGGCGTATCAACTGCTTTCCGTAAGGCGGTCACGCCAGTGCCTCTTTACGTTGAGCGTGCTGAAGGACCATACCTTTACACTGTGGACGGCGTGGAGCTGATCGATTATGCTCTGGCTTGGGGACCGCTGATCCTCGGCAACAACCATCCGAAACTAACCGCAGCGATTTCTGACCAGCTGGCTCGAGGCTATACATTTGGCCTGCAGCATCGCGGCGAGGCCGAACTCGCGGAGCTAATGGTTGAGGTAATTCCCGGGGTCGAGCGCGTGATCTTCTCTAACACTGGAACAGAAGCAGTGCAGGCGGCGATCCGCATTGCCCGCGGCTTTACTGGACGCGAGAAGATTGTCAAGTTTGAGGGTCACTATCACGGTTGGGTCAACAACGTCCTTGTGAGTAATCATCCGACGCCCGAGCAGTTCGGCTTGACGGTTGGGGATGTTGGCGGCCAGCCGCCGACAGAATTCTTGTTGACACTGACATGTCCGTGGAATGATCTTGATGCGCTTCGCAAGATGTTGGAAACGAACAAGGGGCAGATTGCCGCGGTAATAACGGAGCCGATCATGGTGAACTCTGGCTCGTGTATGCCAGATGAAGGCTTCCTTAACGGGCTGATCGAGATGTGCAGCGAGTTTGGCGCGGCTTCAATTTTTGACGAGGTTATCACGGGGTTTCGAGTTGCGCTTGGTGGTGCGCGTCAGTTCTTCAACCTGCAACCAGATCTTTCGACCTACGCGAAGGCGATGGCAGGCGGTTTTACAATGTCCGCGGTGGGCGGTAGTGCAAAAGTTTTCGCAGCAGTTGAGGACGGGCGCACAAGCCATTTTGGTACCTACAACGGTAATCCGATCTCTGTTGCGGCTGCGAAGGCAACGATTCAAGCACTATCTGAACCGGGAACGTTTGATAGAATGCACGCCCACGGCAACGCGATCCGCGATTGCATCGTTCTTGAGGCTACAAAGCGCGGCATAAAAGTGGTCACCAGTGGAACGGGCGTGGCGTTTCACGTGCACTTTGGGCTTGACGAAAAGCCACGGAGCTATCGCGACGTTTTGAAAGCGGATGCGGGTACGGGGAGCAAATTCCGTACTGCGCTGCTTGAGTTAGGACTTTACAATCTACCAGCGGGCCGCTGGTACGTGGGGGCTGCGCATACGGAAAAGGAGTTGCAGAAAACACTCGCATCAATACGCATTGCAATGGAGAGGCTGTAAAAGGGAAATTACGCGAAAGAACTTAGGCACTAAATCGCCATTTTTGTTGTATCCAGCTTGGATACTTAGCGTTATACAGCAATCTGATTCTTGAGTAAAGTTACTCTGTTCTGCAGTCTAATAATCGTTTGACTGTACATCAATTCTAAACTTCCATGGAGAGTGGTCAAGCATTAGATTTCTCTTCGCTACCAGCACAGAGTTGGTTTCCCTCTCAGGTGCAAAATTTTAGGACGATCTGGTGCGGCTTTTTGGGTGCAGTTTGTAGACACAAACTCCCATGGTAAAAGTGGCCCGCAGGAACACTTCTGCCAATTTTGGCCGCGAGGTATTCCGCACTCCGCAAAGCGTAGCTAGCGTATATTGGGGTAAGTTAACTTGTCCGATTAGATACGTTCCAGACTCCCCGAGTTTACGGTAGTTTTGGCGGAGAAGTGTATTGATCCCCTTGAATTCACCACAAGGATAAGCTAGTTATGTTCCGCCTAATAAATAGGCAACCCCCTCCCTGACTAAGCACCATCAGGTAACCGCAGAGTTCTGTGTTATAGTATTTTGAAGCTCATTGGTGGGCGAGTTAGTGAAATTACTCCATCCGCCATGATTAAGACAATGTTGGGGTAGTTTAGGCGGGGCAGCTGGGTTTGGCGATTACTTATGATACTTACCAGTCTCTGCCGAGTTACTCGGAATTACGAGAGGGTGATCGATATAACCTGTTGATTTTGCAAAAAGTGAAATTCTTCAAAGTTTCGAGTGCTCCGTCGGGAATAGGTATCAACAATAGACATCATTTTTGGGGATCCGCACTGAGGGGAAAAGGTTCCGTACGGAATTCGAAGGATAGAAACTATTTTGTGAAAACCTTTTCCAAACTGGCCTACATGATCATTAAGGATAGTACAGCTAGGTGGACCACTGCGCAATCAACTCCACGCTTGTTACCCTTTATGGTTGAGCCAACGGGTCACTGTACTTTACCATGCGCGAACCTTAATGGTACTCTCTTTCTGTTGTTCACCGTTCGCTGTCCCCCGGACTTTAGATCGTAATCGGAGAAAGAAAATTTATGGAGTATAGAAAGCTTGGAAAGACTGGAATGGATGTATCGGTAATTGCGCTTGGATGCTGGCCTTTTGCTGGCGGGCAATACTGGGGCAACCAAGACGACCAAACCTCCATCAATACTGTTCACGCTGCGCTTGCGGCTGGTATCAATTTCTTTGACACGGCCGAGGGCTACGAGGACGGGTATTCCGAGAGGGTGCTTGGCCAGGCCTTGGTTGGCCGACGAGGTGATGCGATCGTAGCAACAAAAGTTTCAGCGAGCAACCTGCGACCGATCGATGTGTCACTTGCGTGCGAACGGAGTCTTTTAAACCTACAAACAGATTATATTGATCTGTACCAGATTCACTGGCCGAATCACGATGTACCATTGGCTGATACTGTTGGGGCACTAAACCGTCTCAAGGAGCAGGGAAAGGTGCGGGCGATTGGAGTGAGCAACTTCGGCGTGGCTGATCTGTCTGATATGCTCCGGCTATGCGAGTGTGAAACGGACCAGCTGCCTTACAGCCTCCTCTGGCGGGTCATTGAACGCGAGATCCAACCCCTATGCGTCGACAGTGCAGTTGGTATAATCTGCTACAGTGCTTTGGCACAGGGCTTGCTGACGGGTCGGTATGAGAATGCCGATGAGGTTCCCGAGGGGCTAACTCAATCGCGTTGGTATAGCTCTGAGCGCCCACTCGCCGCCCACGGTGAACCGGGCGTCGAGTCAGAGGTGTTCACTGCGCTGCAAGTAATGCGCTCACTTTCCTTAGAGGCCGGAATGTCTATGGCTACTTTGGCCTTGGCTTGGGTCAAGGCGCAGTCTGCAGTTACTTCGTTCTTGGTCGGTGCCCGAAACCCGGAGGAGCTAGTCTGGAACCTCCCTGTCTCGGACCTAACTTTATCGTTAGAGCTGCTTAGCCGACTGTCAGTCACAACCGAAGCCGTGAAGGCGAAGCTTGGCACAAATGCCGACATGTGGGCGGTGCCGTCCCGTATGCGCTAGTAAGAGTCCGTGGCTTTGTGTTTGAAGAGCCCAGACCCATATCTTACAGTGAAGCCAATCTACACTCTAGAGCGCCCTTATTTGCGATGGTCTAGTCCGAGTTCTATGCATGGCCGATAATTAACTTGACTGTGGAGAAACGCTTTATTGGGCTATGCAAAGTTTTTTTTAATTCACTGTACTTTCATCGCTAATACTTAGTTGTGGGCTTTCAACAGATTGTCAATTTGCTGTGCGTGAAAGATACCGGTAGGTGGTGGCCTCAGTCTCCCCGATCCGCACATCGTCACCAAGTACTTCAAAAGAATTGTGTCGGTGTGGGAAAGTGACTTGTTAATTTGCAGAATCAGCAGCCGGGACAAAGAGGCCACTAGCGGCAAAAATGCAGGCATCTTTGACTGCTACCAGATGCTGGTGCCCAGCCTTCACAAGAAATAATACTTTAGTCCGCCTCCAATCACTGCCGGTCTGGCAGCTAAGCTTGTGAGTGCCTGCTTTTCAAAACTACCATATCGACCAACCGCCATCGACTTTCAAATCATGGCCTGTAGTGTAAGAGGCACCGGGAGACCCTAAAAAGACAGCAGCTGCAGCGATATCTTGATGCCCACCCACTCGTTGCATCGGGCAAACAGATTTGAAGCGTTCAAGCTGCTCATCTGTTCCCATGCCTGAATCAGCATTCATGTCAGAAGCCCCAAAGCCGCCAGGACTGAGGGTGTTAATACATACGTTGTGCATAGCAAGTCGGGGGGCAAGATAATGCGTAATGCCGTGGACAGCGTGTTTACTAGCAAAGTAGGAGGCTACATCCCAATCTAGTCCTGGGTAGAGTGCGGGATTACCGCCCATGCTTCCATAAACAGACGAGATGTTAATAATTCGACCATAGCGGTTTTCCATCATTTTTGGGGCATAGATCTGGCAAAGGCGGAACATAGCATCAACATTTATCGCAAACGTACTACGCCATTCAGCAAGAGATACTGTTTGCCACGGTGCGTTTGGAGCAGCAGCTGCATTGTTGCAGAGTATGTCTACACGACCTGAGTTTTGCTCGATGCGTTTGATATCTTCTTCGACAGTTATGTCGCAATTGATAACAATTGAGCAAACCCCAAATTTCTTTGCACGTTCGGCAGTATCCTCAAGTGGGGCCAGCCGACGTCCAACAAGAATGAGGTTCGCGCCTGCCTCGGCAAATCCAAGTGCAATTTGCCGGCCTATACCACTGCCGCCGCCGGTGACCAGGGCATTAAGCCCATTAAGCTGTAGAATGCTGAGCCCGCTCATTGCAATACCTCCACGAGTTAGTTGAATTGTTTCATCTGATGTCTACATTCGCGGTCGCGCGAGAACTATGTTGTTATTAGCTGACTATGCCAAATCTCCAATTGGAACTTCAAGACAAATCAAGCAATAACTGCCCAAACAGTATTTCTCACTCCTCGGTCGGCAACCACTCCAAAGCCCAAGTGGATGCCGACCAAGGGCGGTTAAGGCCTGAAAGAGATCACCCTCCGATACCGTTCTTTGTGTAGTTCATATGAGTGTCGTAGCTTATCTGGCCAAACAGTGCTAAGCCTTGATTCTCATAATCGCCGCCAATCAGCTTCTTGTAGCCCGCCGCGGGATCCGCAGTCGCCGCTATGAATGGGTCAACCTCTTCCGGGGTCAGGACGGGTATGCACCGTCCCTGGATGACTTGCGGAATTGACAGACCTTCAAACCAATCGGCCATAAGTTGCCCAACCATGTAACCTATCAAATTGTTGTTGAAACCGTAGATCTGCTTGATGAAGCTTTTGCGGCTCTTGAGCGCCGCGAGGCCCGCGTCAGTCCCGGCGAGGCCGCTGCACATAATCTTCGTCGCCACATCTATGTTCTTCGACTTAAGGTAAGCGTCGACGCCGAGGCACGAATCATCCGGACCTAGCCATACGCTGATGTCAGGGTGGGCCTGCAGCAGTGAGCTCGCGAATTCGAA
>SXGR01085733.1_pt1 | contig 13077 bp, 10 predicted proteins | sample 3174711 | NCBI WGS metagenome assembly SXGR01 (sample SAMN11356860, study PRJNA531348) | freshwater metagenome | isolation source: freshwater sample F1-60 | place: China: Fuxian Lake, Yuxi | collected 2017-12-25
ACTTCGAATCCGGCCTGGACGAGGGCGCTAGCGCCGCCGCAGAGAACGGTCTGCTCACCGAACAAGTCGGTCTCAGTCTCTTCCTTGAATGTGGTCTCGATGACGCCGGCGCGGGTGCCGCCGATACCCTTGGCCCAGGCCAAAGCGATCTTCTTCGCGTTGCGGCCGGGGTTCTGGTAGATGGCGATCAGGCTGGGGACGCCCTTGCCCTCGGTGTATTGACGGCGAACGATGTGGCCGGGGCCCTTCGGGGCGACGAGGATCACGTTGACGTCCTTCGGGGGGACCACGGTCTTGAAATGGATCGCGAAGCCGTGGCTGAAGAGCAGCGTCTTGCCCGGGGTCAGGTTGGGAGCGATGTCCTTCTCGTAGGCGGCGGCCTGCTTGGTGTCCGGCAGCGCAATCATGATGATTTCGGCGCGCTTGACTGCCTCGGCGCTGGCGAGCACTTCGAAGCCCTTTTCCCGGGCGACTTTGATCGACTTAGATCCCTCGTAGAGACCGATGATGACGTTGCATCCGGACTCCTTGAGGTTGAGCGCGTGGGCGTGGCCTTGGGAGCCGAAGCCGAGCACAGCGAGGGTTTTGCCTTTGAAGACGCTCAGGTCGGCGTCCTTGTCGGTGTACACTTTAGCCATAAATACGAGATCGAGAGACCGATGATGGGCATATTTCGCGCGGAGACAAGAAGTTCAGTGCGCCGAATGGCCGTTCGAGGCAGGTTTTTGATGGATTCGAACGGTTTTGGATCGTTCTCGGTCGATGGCGACAGCCCGGGACCTGGTCAGCGTCGGCCGTCGTACCAGAGGTGGCAGGCCTGTTTGTTGGTGAGAGTGGCCTTCGGTCGTAGAGTTGCGGAGAGGATCAGGCGTCCAATTTCGAGCGGCGTGTAAAGCTTGAGCTTCCGTGCCGAGGTGAGCAGCGGCGTCTTGGAGAGAATAACGATGCGCCGATTCGAAGCGCGGGCCAAGGGCCTCAGGCGGTGGGTGAAATCGATTTCTTCGGCGGCATAAAATTGCCCACTGAATCCGCCGATTTGCCGGAAGGCGGTCGCCTCGACGAAGATAAAGGAACCGGCCATGAGACCTCGAAGGCGACTGACTGTGTTCCAGAACGCAGTACCAATGCGCCCCCGAAGGTCGTCGCTGTCCATGCGGACGGTGGCTCCACCCGCCAGAACCCGGCCCGATTGAATCGCTTCAATCAGGGCATTGAAGAGTTCGATGGAAGGCTGCGAGTCGGCATCGATGAACAGCAACCAGTCGCCGATCGCTACCGTGGCTCCCGCATTGCGGGCGCGGGCGATCATGTTGATGGGCTCAAAGACGACTTGGGCTCCGTGCTCCCGGGCAATGTGCGCGGTGGCATCCGTAGAGTTGTTGTCGCAGACAATAACCTCAGAGGCCCATTGCACCCGATCAAAGGCTCGCCGGGCTGCATGAACAGCGGCTAGCGAGGTCGGCAAGAGGCTCGCTTCGTTGAAAGCGGGCAAGATGATCGAAATCGTCACGACGGGGGAAGACAGGCTGAGGAGTCTGTAGCCGCTGCAAGTTGGGGTGTGTGGTTCTCTTGGTTCTCGAGTTCCCATCCGGGGCCGGTTTCTGTGTCCAGCAGTGTGGATTGCCCGCGTGCCAACCGGCGTTCGGCTAGAAAACCAATCATGGCCGCGTTGTCGGTGCAGAACGCCGGCTCCGCGATGCGTAGTTCGAGACGCCGCTTTTGGGCAGCCTGTTGCAAATCCCGGCGCAACCCCCGATTGCAGGCGACCCCCCCGCTGGCGGTGATGCAACGGACGCCGATCTTGGTGGCGGCGGCGACGAGTTTGGTGGTGAGAGTGTCCACGATCGCCGCGCGGATTCCGGCGCACAGGTCGCGGAGGTCTTGGGGAGAATCGGCCAGGCCGGGGTTCTTCTCGAGGAAGACTCGAACGCTGGTTTTGAGACCGCTAAAACTAAACAGGTGATTGGGTTCGTGGCGCAGCGGTCGCGGAAACTCAAAGCGATCGGCCCGCCCTTCTTCGGCCAAGCGGTCCAGCACCGGGCCCCCGGGGTAGGGGAGACCCAAGAGTTTTGCGGCCTTGTCGAAGCATTCGCCCGCGGCATCGTCGAGGGTGCCACCGAGGATCACTTGATCGAGTTCGGAGCGGACATGAACCAGCAGGGTGTGTCCGCCCGATGCGATGAGAGAGACATGAGGCGGGATCGCGGCGCCATGAAACTGGGCCGGCTTTCCGGAGATCCATGGGGAGTACAGATGGGCTTCGTGGTGATGGATACCAATCACGGGCAACCCTAGTGCCGTGGCCAAAGATTGGGCGGCTGTCCATCCGACCATCAGGGCCGCGGGCAGTCCGGGTCCTCGGGTGGCGGCCAAGGCGGTGAGGTCGGCCATGGAAATCCCTGCGGTTTCCAAGGCCTGACGGACAACAGGGATTAGGTTGCGGAGGTGTTCTCGGGTGGCCAGTTCTGGAACCACCCCGCCGTATTCGGAGTGAAGGCGGACCTGGGAGGCCACGATGTTGGACAGCAGCCGCCCGTTCTGGACCACGGCGGCACTGGTTTCGTCACAGGACGATTCGATGGCGAGAACCATTTTTGGAGGCAATCATTCCGGTCATCCCCACCGGGATGCCAATTCCGGATCACGGGGCGGCGGGTGCGACAGGCTTGGAATCCGGGGTAGTTGCCTCGGCTCGCGGGGACTTAGCGCCCGAGCGTTTGGCCAAGAGCCGGACTCCCTTGAGCAAGTCCATGGCCCGCTCGAGTTGAGGATCGGCGTCGGCCAATACCAGATCACGCAGGCGGGCCTGCTGGGCAACGGGGTACAGACGCAGGGTGTCATCGATGCTATTGGTGCCACCGGGCATACGCCGGAGCTGGATGGCCGCTTCGTCTTCGTCGGTGATGGGGACGACGATGTTGGGTGAGATACCCCGCTCGTGGATCACCTTGTGGCTCGGGGTGTAATACTTGGCGGTGGTGAGACGCAGGGCGGAACCATCGTTGAGGGGCAGGATGTTCTGCACAGACCCCTTGCCGAAGGATTGCTCGCCGATGACCACGGCCCGCTCAAGGTCCTGGAGGCAGCCAGCCACGATCTCGGAGGCACTGGCGCTGCCGCCATTGATGAGCAGAACCAAGGGATATGAACGGACCTTGCCCTTGCCCGAGGCCTTGCGCTGCTGGTCGGCCGCACGGTTGCGTCCCTCGGTCGAGACGATCGGCTTGCCCTTGGGTAGGAATTTTTCTGAGACGGCCACGGCTTGATCTAGCAGTCCGCCCGGGTTGCCACGAAGGTCCATGACGAGGCCTTCTAGGCCCTGTTTTTCCATGGCTACCAGTGCCGTTTCCAATTCTTCGTCGGTCTTTTCGGCGAACTGGGTGATGCGCACATACCCCAAATGGTCGGCGCTCACCGGGAATTCCCGGTGGTTGTTCTGGTCTTTCACCGTGTAGACACGGATGTCTTCGCGGGTCAGTGAGATCTCTTTGGGTTCCGAGAGCGAGGGGCGGATGATTAACAGGGTGACCTTAGATTTGGGTTCGCCCCGTAGGATCTTCACGGCATCGCCCATGACGAGTCGGTCGGTGGGCTTGCCGTTAATTTTAAGGATTTGGTCTCCAGGAAGAATACCCGCCTCGAAAGCCGGGGTGTCTTCCATGGGGGCGATCACGGTGAGCATCCCCTCCTTCACGTGGACCTGCAAACCCACTCCTCCGTAGGTCCCCTCGGTGTCTTCCTTAAGTTCGTTGAACTTGGACAACGTCATGAATTCGCTGTGCGGATCGAGGGTGGAAAGCATCCCTTTCATCGCGCCATGGATGAGATCCTTGTAGGTCAAGGTTTCTCCATCGACGTAATCTTTGCGGACCCGCTCCAGAACCCGGGTGAAAAGTTCGAGTTGCTGATAGGGGTCATCTCGTTCGTCCGCCGCGCTGAGTTGGAAGAGCTTAGCCCCGAGGCCGACATAGGCCACGAGGGCGGCGATGAAGAAGGGATAGATCAGACGTTTGTTCATCTCGGCGAATCCGACGCGTTGCTACGTGCCACCAACCTAGATTCGTCCTTCAAAAAAGGAAGAGGCCTGTTGGTTTTGTTCACAGGGGTGTTGCTTGCAATGGGAGGATCGCCTGCGAGCTTGTTTGACTATGCTGATGGTAGGGCTCGATTTGGCCTGGGGCGAACGCAACCGGGACGGAATCTGCTTAATTGAGGCCGATGGACAAACCGCCTCGGTGTTGGAGTCGCGTTGGACCCTTGGGGACGACTCCTTGTCGAGCTGGTTGCGTGAACGGGTGGGGAAGCAGCCCTGTGTGATGGCCGTAGATGCCCCGCTCGTCTGCCCCAATCGGAGTGGATCTCGGCCCGTGGACCGTTTGACTCATCGACTCTTCGGGCGAGAGCACGCCGGGTGTCACCCCTCCAACGCTCGTCTTTGCGCCCGACCTCTGCGGATTGCCAAGGCGCTAGAGTCGGAAGGTTTTTCGCTGGGCTGGGATTTGGCGGCCTCGCGATTGGCCATGGAAGTCTATCCCCATCCGGCCATGATCCGTTGGTTTGGGTTGCCGCGGATTCTCAAATACAAGCGCGGTACGGTGGCCGAACGCCGGCGGGAGTTTCGCCGCTATCAGTCGCTCTTGAGCAGTTGTCTCCAGTTCCGGTTCCCCGAATTGCATCTAGGAATCGTGGGCGAAGAACTGCTCGGAGCCGTCTATTCCAAGGAAGCGGAGGATCGGCTCGATGCCCTGTTCTGCGCCCTGATCGCTTATCACCATTGGCGGCACCAAGGTCAGCAAACCCAGATCATTGGCGACGCACACAGCGGGTTTTTGGTGCTGCCGCAGTGATTTGAAATTGAGAGCACCGGCGGCCTCGGTCGAGTGGAATTCAGGTGGCGATGGCGGGGGATGGTGTGCATCTCCCGCCATCCCCCGCGATCGAACGATTGGGGCGACTGAAACTAGACCTTTTTGACCGGCGACGGCTCGGCTGGTTTTTCGACGTCCTTCACCGTAAAACTCCGGCCGGTTAACTTCTCGATGAGGCTGATGCCGAAGAATCCGTTCATTAACCCGCCGGCGTCGCCGCCCGCGCCCGCCCCGCCGCCGCCCCCACCGATGACCAGGTTGTCGGGAATTAGCTTGAGCGTGCCGGTGGCGATCTTCTCCACCACCCGGATCTGGCCGAACACGTCCTGGCCCATCGCCTGAACTTCCAGACGGTAGGCCTCCGCCGTGGACTTACCCTTGGAGAGAATCACCTCGGCCTCAGCGTTACCGATCTTGGAGGTCGCCTCAGACTCGGCGATGGCGGTCACCTTGGTGGCTTCAGCCTGGGCGTTGGCGCGCAGCTTGATCGCCTCGGCTTCACCCGTGGCCTGAAGAATCGCCGCGGCCTTGGAGCCCTCGGCCTCCTTTACCTTACCCTCGGCCACGTTTTTCTGGATCTCCACGTTGCGCTCGGATTCTACCACCTTGGGCTGCATGGCGGCCTGGGCGGTGGCGTTTTCGAGAGCGCGGCGCTCGTCCTGCGCCTCTTTCTGGGTGGCGTAGGTTTTTTTCTCCTGCTCGGCAATCTGCCGGTCGGTCACCGTTTTGGTTAGCTCCGGTGGCAGAACCACGTCGGCGATCAGGGTATCCTTGGAGTCGATATGGTGGACGCGCAGCACGTTATCGATATGGATCTTGGCCTTATCCTGGAGCTGCTTGCGCTCGGTGTAGAGGTCGAGGGCCTTAATATACTGGGCGGCGTTGCGGAAGTGCGAGCTGATGGCCGGCTCGAGCACCTGGGAAATCATGTTTTTCACCGAGCCGAGGTTGGCGATGACCTTGGGGGCGTTTTTCATCGGGATGTGGATGATCACACTCACGTCCATGTTGACGTTAAAGGCGTCGGCGGTGCGCAACGTGATCGTCTTGAGGTTGGAATCGAGCTCGTGGGCGCTGGAACGGTTGTCGGCCCAATTGAGCAGGATTTGGGTGGTGGGAACGATATCGACCTTGAGGATCTTGGTGTTGACTGGGTGCTTACCGGGTTGGAGAGGATCGGCCCAGATGCCCTTGTAGCCGTTAGCGACGATTTTGGCGTTCACCGCTTCGTCGGTCAGGTCGGCGCCCTCGGCACCGACGTAGCTGGTCACCACGCCGCAAAAGCCGATGTCGACGCGGATCATCGGGGCTTTTTCGACCGAGGCGAACCACGGGTTGATGGCGTAGTTGCCGGCGCGCAGCACCGGGATTTGCAGGCCCTTTTGACCACCGGCGGAGAGGAAGGCGGCGGGATCTTGGAAGTTGTTATGGGTACCGAGTGGCAGTTCTTCGGCGGCGATCTTCGAGGAGTCGACGATGGGTTTACCCTCCAAGATGGTGACGATGCCGACCTGATCGGCCTCGATGTTGGTCCAGTCCACTACGCTGATGACCTTGAAGAGCGCCGGATTGATGCGGTAACGGCCGGGCATGAGCACGTCGAGTTGACGGCCCTTTTCGCCACCGCTTTTAATAAACGCCTCGCCGTCGTAAAAGCTGTTATGGCCGTGAACCTTCAACGCGAGCAGGCGTCCCTCGGGAATGCGGGCGCCATCGGTGGCCTCGACAAGACCGATCTGGCCGCCCTTGATCTCGGTGATGGGGCGCTTTTCGATGTGAAACAGAATGGTGTTGATGCGGTAAAAACCGGGCGTGAGAAACGAAATCTGCGGGCCCTTTTGGCCGCCGTTGTCGATGAAGGCCTGGGCGTCCTGAAAGCTGTCGCAGGCGACCGGCGAGCCGAAATTGCCGCCGGGGCGGGTGACGGCGTTGCCGGCGATGGCCTCGACGTAGCCGACCTCGTTGTCATCGATCATGATGGCGTCGACGATCGTCACCTCGAAGAGGGCGGGGTTAATTTTATATTCACCCTCGGGAAGAATGGCGAGTTGAGGACCTTTTTCACCGCCGTTTCGAAGGAAGGCCTCGCCGTCCTGGAACAGGTCACAGTCGATGCTCTTGGCCATGTAATTTCCGGAGGGAATCGGCGCGCCGGTGATGGCACGGACCACGCCGACCTGATTGGACGGGATCACCAGAAAGTGGTGCTTAGTGGTGCGGTAGATAAACGGGAGCAGAAAATGAAAGCCGGGGCCGAGGACGCGGGCCTGCACACCGACCTCGTGGATCAAAGCCACCGTGCGACCGTCGGGCATTTGCCGACCGAACCAGCGCCGTTCTAAAGTGACGATCTTGTTACCGCCGGCGATGGTGAAGGAATTATAGAGAAGAACCAGCAGGGGAAAGCCCCACAGAAAATAGCCGAGGTTTTCAGCGGTGAATTTGATGAGTTCAAACATAGATATCCTTGGGGAAGATAATGAAAATGAAGGAATTTGAAGCACTCCGAGGTTGCACACGGAGCGAGGGAGCAGCAATAAGCGTTTGGTTATTTGGAATTTAACTCAGCAATTCTAATCCGGAACAACCAACGTTATCGATTGGGCTAATGTTCGCCCAAAAAAGCAGTCCCGCAGCGGCGGAAAGGCTTGGAACTGTGCCGAAAAAGCGGGCTTTCTCCTGCTAAGGAGAGTTGAAACCGCCAACCAAGATTAAAATGAAGAAAATAACTATTCTTACCGTGTGTTTACTCAATCCGAGGCCGGGCATTGAAAGCGCGTTCGCATCCATGACATTCCGAAATATTTTCCTCACCGCGTGGATTGCCCTGTCGGTCGCGTCGATGCCGGCCGTCAACGCATCGAGCGGGGTGGCTCAGCCCCCTCGCCCGAAGCTGCAAATCATCAACGGCAGCAGCGGAACCATCGACCTGTTCTGGTTAAAGAATGATTCCGAACGCGTGCCCAGCGGAACTGTTGAGTCGGGAAACGACACGGTCATCGACACGTCCATCGGGCATCGCTTTGAAATCGTCAGCCGTGCCGATAAGGCTACCGCCACGGTCACGAGCCAGGTGCCGGTCCAGGGATTCCGTTTCGACCCCAATGGCCGAGACGGCATCCCGGCCTTTTATACCCAACGCGTCAGTGCGAAGGGGTTTCCCATTGTCGCCTCTGCAAAAGTGGACCCTCACGCGCTTCAAGAAGCCGCATTCCTCGTGGACATGATGCTAGCGAAGCGACCGGACGTGCGCGCTGCGATGATCCAGAGTGGCGCGCGCATGTGCATCATGGCCCACAATGAATTCACCACCGACCTGCCGGAATTCGTCCGCATGGCCGAAGGGAGGCTGCGTGATTTCCCGAGTTTGCCGGCAAAAGATTTCTGGGATGCGCGCGCCCGCGGACTCGGCGGCAGCGAAACCGATCCCTTGTGTACGGTGGCCGAGGAGAACGTGCTCGGATTTCCCGGCGACCCGTATGAGAAGGAGTGCATTCTCATCCATGAGTTCGCGCACAACATCCATTTGCGCGGCCTGCTAAATGTGGATCGGACCTTTGACTCGCGATTGAAGTCCACCTACGCCGCCGCGATGAAGGATGGTTTGTGGAAAGGCAAGTACGCGAGCGTCAACCCTCACGAGTATTTTGCGGAGGGCGTGCAATCGTGGTTCGACAACAACCGCGTCAATGATCACGACCACAACCATGTCCATTTGCGTGCCCAGTTGATCGAGTACGACCCGGGGCTGGCTGCACTGTGTCGCGAAGTCTTCGGTGACACCGAATTAAGATACAGCAAGCCCGCCACGCGTCTCACCGGCCACCTGGAGAACTACGATCCGGTGAAGGCGCCGAAGTTCTCCTGGCCGCAGCGATTGAAGCACGCCTCGGCGGAAATCCGAGCGAAGGCCGAGGCCCGCGACAAGGCTGCCAACGAGGGCGACAAACGCTGATCTCCTGCTTTGAAGGCGAAAGGGGCGAACGCAGAACGCGAGAACCCTCCCCATCACTTTCCTCCCCAGTGCCTTGTTTCGGATTGAGGGCGGGGCTCGCCTTGGGACGAGAAGGCCGGCTAGCCTCTCGCCGCATGGGACCTGTAGAGGCGCTGGTTCAGCCGCTGGGAGCGGCGTGGGCGGGAGCGATGCTGGTCAGCGGTCTGGCGTTTCGGCGCAGGGCTTGGCTGGCCGGCGTCACTTCCCTTTGCCTCGCCGGCGGACTCTGGCTGGTGGGTGGAACCCCCTTCTCGGCATTGCTATTGGCCCGGTTGGAGAGGCCTTATGATCGGATCCATCCGGTGACCTTGCCGGTGGCCGATGCCGTGGTGGTCTTGGCGGGAGATATCGAGTTCTCCTCACGCGAACTCCTTTGGTTCGGGACCGGCTCGTCCTTTGAACGTTCCCTGACGGGCCTAGAGGTGATGCGTCAAGGGAAGGCCCGCACCCTGGTCGTCAGCGGTGCTCCTTTTAATTGGCTCGGGAGTGCTCGTTCGAAGAGCGATTTGCTGACCGCCTGGATACGCTCCTGGCGATTGCCGGCGGGAGATCTCCAGCGGTTGCCCGCGTGTAAAGACACGCATGAGGAAGCCGTCGCGATTGGCGACATGGTTCGAAAACGGGGCTGGAAGCGGGTAATTCTGGTGAGTTCAGCGTCGCATCTGGCCCGGGGAGCCGCCGCCTGCCGCAAGGAAGGCGTGGATGTCCTGCCCGTCGGGTGTGATTTTCAGGCCTTGGACGCGTTGGACCGGCCGGAGCACTGGTGGGTGGTGCCCCGAAGCGAGGGGTTGATCCGCTTTGAACGCTGGCTCCACGAGGAATTGGGTGGCGTGTGGTACTGGTGGCGCGGATGGATTTGATGCGGCCATTTCTGTTTTTAGCCCCTTCCATTGAGCATATTTCTGGCAGGTGTGGATTGCCCTCCGGGGCGCGGTCGGTTTCCATCGGCCAGCTTTGAGCAACGTGATTCCAACCGAAGTGATCCAGGCGGCCGGTGGTCTGGTGTGGCGAACATCCCCTCGGGGTCGCGAACTAATTCTAATCCATCGGACCCGTTATGGTCCGGAATGGGCTTTTCCGAAAGGCAAGCTCGACCCCGGCGAAGGATGGCTTCAGGCCGCGGTGCGGGAGGTTGAGGAGGAGACCGGGTGCCGTGCCCTCGTCGAATCGTTTGCCGGTGGTAGCGTGTATGCCGTCAACGCAATGCCTAAGGTGGTCTTGTACTGGCACATGGAGCTTCAGGAACAGGGGCCCGTGCAGGATACGCAAGAAGTCGCCGACCTGCGATGGGTCAGCGCTGAAGAAGCTGTTGATTTGCTGACCCACTCAAATGAACGGGCCTTGCTGGCTCCGCTGGAGAACCGCGAGCGGCCCGGCCGTTGACGGGAACTTTGGGTGTCACTTCCGTTCTGGCGGCAGCAAAAACAACCGGGCGTCTCCGGCTCCGAGGGAGAGTTGAATCCCGGGCAATTCCGGGCTGTCGTCCATCAGTGGGTGTTCACGCCCGTCTTCGCGGCTCATTTCAACGACTTCGCCCTCGGAATCGAACACCACTGTGGGCCAGGCCGTGTAAGCCATGTTGTGGTTGACCAGCAAGACGGCGCGCCGACCGTCGGTGTGTTTCAGGGAGCCAATTAGGAAGGTGGATTCGGGATCGGAACCCACCCGGTTCAGTGATCGGACCCCGGTGCGCGCCAACGGAGTCGCCGGATTTCCGGTGGTGTATCGGACGACGCCCTGGCCGCTCAGGCGCATGAGGACGGGCCCCCAACGCTCGAGCCCGGTGTTGATCCGTCGCGCCTCATCGTAGTGACGCGTCTTGAAGCCTCCGGCTGTGAGGAGAGCTCCGCCCTTGGGAAACTCGCCGGTGCCGCCGTTGCCCTTGCCTGGGGTCCAGTAGCAGAAGTAAAGAACCCCCTTGGATCCATGGGCGATGGAGGCGTAGATCATCCAACGGATCTGGGCCTCGGTGGGGTCCATGCGGTCCCCGAAGGGCATGGAATGGAAGAAGTTCCAGAAGGGGATGCCTGCTGCGATCGAGTGCTTGCGCATCGATTCGAGGTTCTTGAGGTATTCGCTGCGGGAATCGTCACCGGGCCGCATGAGCGGATAGTGGTCCATCGACAGCACGTCTGGTTTCACTGTCTCCACGAAATTTCGAAGGTACTCGTCGTAGGAGTTGGACCCCATCTGGCCAGTGGCCGCGTAGTTGGGAAATAAATTGATGTAGCCCAGGCGGCCGGGCTTCTGTTCCCGCAGTGAGGCAACGCGCGCGGCGAGGGCGGGGAAGGCTGCGGTTCCGGGTTCGTCACTCAGGCTGTAGCCCCAGCAGGCGGTGCTGTCGGGCAGGGGGGTGGCTGGATCATCCGCACCCACCAGAACTTTCAGCCCCAGCGATTCACAGACTCGGACTTGCTCCTCGGCACCGAAGCCGGAGGTTCCGATGACCAGGTTGAAATGCGCCTCGCGGATCTCGCGGTATCGTTCCGGCAAGTTGTTGGTGGTGCGTGGCGGCACCCAGAAGCCAATGGCGAACCGGTCTTGGATAAACCGGGCCGGTTCTGCACCGAGGGCCAACGAAAGCAAACAAAGGATTCCAAGAATTCGGATCATGTGCGTTTTAAAGTTGAACCAGAAGACGGAGGGGATCCACCGGAATGCACGCTCCAGGAGGATTCGCAATCTTTGCATCGAGGCGGATGCGCAGGGTTTCCGGTGTGGCTTTAGCCGACAGGAGGTAGGGGAGTTGCAGTGATAGTGGGGCCAAGTGTTGGAGCCTCAGTACAAACTTGTGGAGAGTGTCTGGCCGAATCGTGAGGCCTGATCGGGCCGGAGTGATTTCGGTGAAACTGACTCACGGCCGCCCCATTTCTGGGGCAGCCGTGGTTGATGATTGTTTGTATCATCACCGTGCGGCTCGTTTCCAAACAGCACGGCCGGTTGTTTGGGCAATCCCGAGATAGCAGCCCGCTTGCCAAAAGGGATTACCGGGGTTCGCTGCCGAAAACCTGGTTAAAACCGCGTTAACTGGTCAAAAAAAGGCAGACGAACCGTGGTCAACGTTCACCATGGAAAAGGATAGCTCATGGGTTCGGGAGGCAGGGCTCGAAGCATCCTCATCACCGAAGCATCCAAGCTATCGAAGGTGTCGCGCCCAGTTGGGTCGAGTGGACCGAGCCAAGAATGTCTGGCCGGAAAACGGGGGTTTCCGCAAGATCTGCAGAATCCAATGAACCGCATCACTCTTAGCCTTTTCGCCGCCGTGGCTTCGCTGTCTTTGGCAGCGGCCGACAAAGCCATCGTCTTGATCGCGGGCACGCCAAGTCATGCCCGGGGCGACCATGAATTTCGGGCCGGAAGCATTTTGCTGGCCGGTTGCTTGAACCGCATTCCAGGCATTCATGCGACCGTGGTCAGCAATGGCTGGCCGGCCGATACGGCCATCCTCAAGTCAGCCGATGCCGTGGTGGTTTTTTCCAATGGCGGCACAGCTCATCCCACGATCAAGCCAGACCGACTGAAGCTGATGAATGAGCTGTCGGCCAAGGGCGTGGGAATTGGTGCCGCCCACTACGGGGTCGAGGTCCCGGTCGGGGACCCTGGCTTTGCCATGCTCGATTGGACCGGGGGGTATTTCGAAATGTTCTGGAGCGTGAACCCGACGTGGACGGCGAAGTTCGAATCGCTGCCAGTGCATCCGGTAACCCGGGGCGTGAAGCCCTTCACCATCCACGATGAGTGGTATTACCACATGCGCTTCGCGCCGGATCGCAAGGGGGTCACGCCGATCCTCAGCGTGGTGCCCCCGTTGAGCACCCTCGACCGCGGCAACGGCCCGCACAATGGCAACCCCTTCGTCCGGGCCTCAGTGGCCCAGGGAGAACCTCAGCCGCTGATGTGGACTTACGATCGGCCTAATGGAGGTCGGGGTTTTGGTTTCACCGGTGGGCATTATCACAAGAACTGGGGTGACGAGAACTTCCGCAAGGTGTTCCTAAATGCGCTGCTGTGGATCGCCAAGGTGGAGGTTCCGAAGGAGGGCGTTGTCTCTACGGTGACCTCGGAAGAATTGCTGGCGAACCAAGACCCGAAGTAACGCGGGTACGATCCGCTCGAAAAATCTTGGAAAACCGCCTTGCCAAAGACGGGGTGCCCCGAGTTTGATTCGCGCTCTTCGGTGCGGCTGGGTAGCTCAGTTGGTAGAGCATGCGACTG
>SXGR01337399.1_pt1 | contig 13076 bp, 9 predicted proteins | sample 3174711 | NCBI WGS metagenome assembly SXGR01 (sample SAMN11356860, study PRJNA531348) | freshwater metagenome | isolation source: freshwater sample F1-60 | place: China: Fuxian Lake, Yuxi | collected 2017-12-25
AGAGTAATGATTTTTTTTATCATCTACTACAATCACAAAAACTAAACGAGATAAGGTGTTGATGCAAACAAATTTTTTATCATTTGTTTTTATGTCGTTAGATATATAATCAACTTGTTCTTTCGTTAAATTATATTCTGATTTATTTTTAAATGAACTGCAAACGATAGCTAAACTTTGTTTACTATCGATGTTACTTTTTTTAGAAATGGTTGTCATATATGCGAATTTACTAAAAATCAATGATTTGATAAAATATGAGCCAAGTTTTATTTATATTCTTATATAATTAAAACAAAAAAACCGTCCGCTAACAGGCGGACGGTTTCAAATAGTTTATTCTTAAATTTATTTTTTAGGCATTTTATCTTTCGGTATTAAATATACCACTGATAAATCCATATAATTCATTGCGTTTTCAGGGAAATTACGAACGTTTAATTGCTCTAAACGGAAATTTTCATCATAAAAAATTGGCATAAATGGCGCCTCGTCCAATAACACTTGCTCTGCCTTAGCTAACATTGCATAACGCTTTGCTTTATCAGGCTCAGTAAATGAAGCTGCAAATAATGAATCAAAACGAGCATTTTTAAATCTTGTGTAGTTAATAAATGATTTTTCTGTAGCTCCAGCAGGAACGTGTTTACCATAGAAAATAGTTAAGAAAGTTTCTGGATCTGGATAATCAGCAATCCATGCTAAACGGAAGAAATCAGATTTTCCAGAAGTTACATTTTCAAGATGCTCAGCTAAAGGAACAGTATTGATTTCAATATCCACATTTAAGTTTTCCTTCAACATTTTTTGTACAACCTCAGCAATTAAGATGTTTCTATCTCCACCGCCACCGTTGATTTCTAAAGTAACTTTAGGGAATCCTTTACCATCTGCAAAACCTGCTTTTTTAAGGTATTCTTTCGCTTTAGCAACATCTAAAGTATATCCTTTTAATCCTTTAAAATCATACCCATCTTTTTCAAATGCTTCAACGTAAGGTACAATACCATAATCAGCTGAATTACCTTCACCTTGAATTGTGAAATCCGCAATTTTTTGTCTGTCAATAGCAAAGTTAAACGCTAAACGAACTTCTTTTTTGTTAAACACCGCACTTGTATTGTTAAATCCAAGGTAATTGGTGTTGAAAGCTGTTGAATTTAAGATTTGGAACTCTGTTTTACGATCTTTAGCATGTTCTAAATCTCCCATAATCTCATGGAAAATCTCAACTGGTAAACGATATACCATATCTAAATTACCTGATTTAAACTCTAAAATCTCTGCTTTTTTCTCACGAATGAATGTGTATTTTAATCCATCTAAGTATGGTAATTTGTTGCCGTCTTTATCAACTCCATAATAATCTTGATTTTTCTTCATGATTAAAACTTCGCCTTCTTTTACTGTTTCTAAGTAAAAAGGACCTGTTCCTACTGGGTGAATACGTAAATCTACACCGTATTTATCAATAGCTTCTTTAGGATATACCCAACATCCTGGCATAGCTACAATGTTTAAGAATCCAGCAAATGGATCTTTTAATGAAATAACTAAAGTTGTATCGTTAATTACTTTAATACCTGATACAGGAATGTTTTTTCCTGCCTTTGATGACGCAAAAGCCTCATTAGCACCAACTACTCTATCTTTAAACGTTACGTCAAACTGAGCATTGTTAGGATCAGCAGTACATAATTTCTCATAACATAGTTTAATATCATTAGCTGTTACAGTTCTGCCTTTTCCGTCTGGAAAGCATGCATCTGCGTGGAACTTAACACCTTGACGAATATGGAAAGTCCATTCTGTTTGATTTGCATTTGATTCCCAAGAGCGCGCAATTGCAGGCTTAATAGATAAATCATTTTGATCAAACTTTACTAATCCTTCAAACAATTGTCCGCCAATATGGAAACCCACAATTTCGTTAACAGCAATAGGATTTAAGCTTTTAAAAGCCTCAACCTCGTTCATGCGCATCACTCCGCCCATATAAACGCCGCCTTTTCCTTCTGCACCGTCGTGATTACCTTTGTTTTCGTCTGAACATGAGCTGCAAGAAGCTAATCCTAATGTGAATAAGCCTGCTGCTAGTGGAATAAATATTTTTTTCATACCTAGGTACATAAGTTTATAGTAAGGACAAATATAATCTAAAAAACTAAAAAAACTAAAAAATTAGATGAATTTCTTAAAATTCGATTTCTAGAAGAACTGGGCAGTGGTCACTATGCACCGCATCTGGCAAAATCACTGCTCGTTTGAGGTGTTTTTCGAGGTGATTAGCCACTAAATTATAATCAATTCGCCAACCCAAATTTTTGCCTCTCGACCCTGCTCTGTAACTCCACCAACTGTATTGATGGGGTTCTTGATTGAAGTGCCTAAAAGAGTCGATAAAGCCTGATTGAATAAACTGCTCCATCCACTCTCTTTCCTCAGGCAAAAACCCTGAGGTATTGGCATTTGATTTAGGGTTATGGATATCAATTGGTTTGTGACAGATGTTGTAATCTCCGCATAAAATCAAATTTGGTAATTTTTTCTTCAAATCATCAATGTAATTCTGAAAATCAGTGAGCCATTGCATTTTAAACGCCTGTCTATCATCACCACTACTTCCGCTTGGGTGGTAAACACTCATAACCGAACAGGTATCAAAATCCAATCGGATAATTCGGCCTTCAAAATCGTATTTTTCGATTCCGCAACCATATTCAACATGTTTTGGTTTGATTTTAGAGAAAATGGCCACGCCGCTATATCCCTTTTTTTGAGCAGAATACCAGTATAAATGATAGCCTAAGGCTTCAAATGCCTTAAAATCCACTTGATCGGATGTGGCTTTTGTTTCTTGTAAACATAAAACATCTGGATTTGCAGCTTTTAACCAGCCAACCAAATCTTTATTCATGGCGGCACGGATGCCATTTACATTGTATGTAATTATCTTCATTTAAAATCAATTTAAAGGATAAAAATACAATTTCTATATTTATAAACCGTTATAAGCATGGTGAGTTTTAGATTTATTTTTATAGTTACGTTTTTGTGTGGATGTTTTATATCCGCCCAATCTCAAACGAACCTAAAACAAAAATATTTTTTCGTCAAATCTGACACTCTTTTTTTAGATAGTTTAAGTTTAATTCCTGGTACAATAAATCTTTCTACAAAAAATAACCCATTAGATTCTTCTACTTATCGCATTAACTACCCATTAAAAGCCATCATCTTTAAAGTAAAGCCTAGCGACCCATTATTGGTAAGCTATAAAACATTTCCCTATAATTTTGAGAAATCATTTTATCACCAAAGCACATCAAAACTCACTAAAGATTTATCGCTACCACAAAACCCGCTTACTTTAGCTTTTGCAGGTTCAGCTCCGGCAAATGAATCCTTTGTGTCTGACGGATTAAATAAAAACGGAAGTATTAGTCGTGGTATTAGTTTTGGAAACAACCAAGATGTAGTGGTTAATTCGAGTTTGAACTTGCAAGTGAGCGGAAAATTAACGCAAGAAGTAGATTTATTATTAGCTGCCACGGATGACAATATTCCTTTTCAAGCAGATGGAACAACCGCACAGTTGCAAGAGTTTGATAAAGTGTTTGTGCAACTATCCAATAAAAATTCGAAACTCATTGTTGGAGATTTTCAATTACAACGTCCCACTAGTTATTTCATGAACTTCTATAAACGATCGCAAGGCGCTTATTTTTCTAATAATTACTACGACACGATTAACAAACAACAAGTGGTTTTTAAAACACAAGTAAGTGGCGCTGTTAGTAGAGGAAAATTTGCAAGGAATGTAATTCAGGGGACAGAAAACAATCAAGGACCTTACAGATTACGTGGCGATAACAATGAACAATTTATTATTGTGCTTTCAGGTACCGAACGAATATATATTGATGGAAAACTGCTTCAACGTGGACAAGAGAATGATTACATCATTGATTATAATACTTCTGAATTAACCTTTACCGCCAAACAAATTATTACCAAAGACAAACGTATCATTGCAGAGTTTCAATACGCCGAAAGAAACTACGCGCGTTCATTATACTTTTTTAGTGAAGAAATAGAGGCGAAGAAATTAAAAGTGCGACTTAACTTTTTTGGTGAGCAGGATAACAAAAACAAAACCCTACAACAAACCTTAACTGAACCACAAAAGCTTACGATGTTTAACATCGGCGATACTTTGAGCAAAGCAGTAACGAGCGGAGCTAACCTAGCAACATTTAACACAACCGATGTGTTCTATTGGAAAAAAGATACCGTTGTTTCTGCAATATTATATCCCGGAATTTTTGTTTACTCAACAAATCCCGATAGCGCTAAGTACACCGTTAAGTACAGTTATGTAGGCGAAAATAATGGTTACTATGTTCAAGTATCAACCACAGCAAACGGGAAAGTATATAAATGGGTAGCACCAGTTGGCGGTGTGCTGCAAGGAAATTATGAGCCAGTGATACCTTTAGTAACCCCTAAGAAAAAACAAATGTTTGCCGCAGGTGCAAATTATGAATTTAATAAAAATCATAATTTAGATGTAGAAGGTGTGTATACCAAAAATGACATCAATACCTTTAGTAAATTTAATTCTCAAAACGATGATGGCTATGGCTTAAAATTAAACAGCAATAACCAAAGCGTTATAAAACAAGATACAGTCAGTAAACAATCTCTAAATGCAGTTTATAATATAGGATACGAATATGTACAACAAAATTTTAATCCTATAGAGCGCTACCGAGCTATTGAATTTGAGCGCGACTGGAATCGGCCAATTAATGCACCCATCAATACCGACCAGCATGTAGGTTTTGCTCAAGTAGGAATTCAAAAAAACAATAAATTAAAATTATTATACGGTGTTAACTTCTTTAAAGAAGGCGTTTTTTATGATGGATTAAAGCACAGCGTACAAAGTTTATTTAATACCAAAACAAGTAATATAACCTACAACGGTTCTTATTTAACTAGTAATTACAACTCTCAACTCAGTAATTTTTATCGACACAAAACCGCTTTCTCTCAATCGTTTTGGAAATTAAGAGTAAATTTTTTGGATGAGTTTGAACAAAATAGGTTTCGCAAAAACACCTCAGATAGTTTATTATCTCGCAGTTATCAGTTTTGGGAATGGGAAGGAAACATCACCAATAAAGATACTAGCGGGAATTTATACAAATTATTTTATCGAGAGCGAAGAGATAAGCAAGCCTACAATTCCATCTTAAAAGACTCTACTTATGCACAAAACACGGGTTTCTCGGCAAATATTAATAGTATTCGTAATCATCCATTTTCAGTCGTATTTACTTACCGCGAATTGAAATTAAAAAGAGACTCAATGACCATTAAGCCTGATAATACCCTATTAAGCAGAATAGAATATTCACCACGATTAATAAATGGTTTTATCACATCGAGCATGTTTTACGAAACAGGCTATGGTTTAGAAAATAAAAAAGAATACTACTATTTATTAGTAGCTGCAGGACAAGGAACTTATGCTTGGAAAGATTATAACGATAACGGCATAGCCGAATTAAATGAATTTGAAATTGCACAGTTTTCCGATCAAGCATTATACATTAAAGTATATACGCCTACAAATCAATATGTAAAGGTGTTGCACGATCAATTTAGTTTTTCATTAAACCTTCGTCCTGCTGTTTTTTTAAAAGATAGCTCAGGAAAAGCGCTAAAATTTATTAGCCGTTTTGCTACGCAATCTGTTTACCGAGTGGATAAAAAATCGTACGACAACGGAAAATTATTTACGTTTAATCCTACGGATATTCGTTTAGACGACTCTTTACTAACCGCATTAAATTCTTCGTTACGTCAAAGCTTGTTTTTTAATCAAAGTGCCGCTGTGTTTGGCACAGATTACACCTATCAAAGTAATTTAAGCAAACAACTATTAACCAATGGCTTTGAAACAAGAGAAAATACTACTCATGAATGGCGTTGGAGATGGAATGTAACCAAGGCCTGGAGTTTAAATAGCACTAATTTGTATGGCATTAAATCAACGGTATCTGAATTTTTTAGTACTCGAAATTATAAGCTAGAGTCTTATGACTTTGAACAAAAATTAAGCTATCAACCTAATACTGCCTTTAGAATTAGCGTACTTTATAAACACAACAAAAAACAAAATATTATTAATAGAACAGAAGCCTTGACGATTGGTAATGCTGAAAAAGCTGAGCTAAACGATTTTGGTTTAGAATTTAAATTTAATCAGGTAGAAAAAGGAAGTATTACTGGTAAAGCTAACTTCATTAACATATCATATAATGCCCCTGAAAATACGCCTGTAGCTTATGAAATGTTGAACGCCCTAAAAACAGGTTATAACTACACTTGGGAATTAAGCTACCAACGTAACTTAACCAATAACATACAAATTAGTATTAATTACAATGGCAGAAAATCGCCCAATAGTAAAATTATAAATATTGGTGGAGCTCAAGTAAGGGCGTTTTTTTAATATTACTTTGTAATAACCAGTTTTTTTGTTTCAAAAAGCAAGTTGTTTAAACTAAAAGAAATAACATACATTCCAGCTGGTAAATTATTTAATTGTACATCATTAATCGATGATTCCAACTTTCCTGATTTCACAACACAACCATCAATTCCCATTATACCATATTGAATTGGTGTTTGAAAAACGCGAATATTAATTACTAAATTATTAATGACAGGATTTGGAGAAATAGTAATGGAATTTTTTAATAAATCAATTTCATTTAATCCTACCTGAGCAGTATCAATTTCATCTATTTGCGGGCATACAGTAAAATCAGATAAAGAAGCCATCAATTGCGAATTAGTTCCGCCAATTTGTATAGGTATTGGCAACGGCGATGTAGGATTATTAGGAATAGTGTTTACAAAATTTACATTTTGCGCCTCTATTAAAAAGGTAGATCCTAAAGTTGCATTTAATGGGATAACTATCTGCAAAGCCTGCGGCGGAATACATTGTGAAACAGTGTTTACTGGTAAAAAAACTACTTGTGTTAATGTTGGGAAATAACCACTAAAAGATATATCAGCAGAAATTACTTTCGATTGATTTTTATCTTCTAAATTTACATAAAAAGTATCACCAGGCATGACATACAATCCATGACAGTTGCTATATGATAAACAAAAATTATATGTTTGCTGGGTATTTTCGCAAAAAATGACTGGTGTTAGACATTTATTATACAGCACAAAATGCTCGCCTTTAAACCATTGCACTTGTGACGGTTGGGTTTGAGAAAATGCTACTGTAGTAACCGCAAAAAAGACAAGAAATAACTTCATAGTAAATCGATTAATGCGGGGATAAGATAAAGGTACAAATTAATTTATATAAACGCACTCTTTAGTATATTTGTATCATGTTTACAGGAATTATAGAAGGACTTTCGAAATTAGAAGCTATTGAAAAAGAAAACAGTAATGTTCATTTTACTTTTAGCTGTGCTTTCACTCACGAACTAAAAATAGATCAAAGTGTGGCGCATAATGGTGTGTGCTTAACAGTTATAAAAATCAATGGTCATCAATATACGGTTACTGCTATTGACGAAACTCTACAAAAAACCAATTTAGGGAATTTAAAAGTGGGAGATGAAGTTAACATAGAGCGCTGCATGTCTGCAAATGGACGATTTGATGGGCATATTGTGCAAGGTCATGTGGATCAAACAGGAATTGTAACTTCTATAATTGATAATAAAGGCAGTTGGACTTATACGATCGAATACAATAATAAATTAGGGAACGTAACCGTAGAAAAAGGAAGTATAACCCTTAACGGAACAAGCTTAACTGTAGTAGATTCAAAAGATGACGCTTTCTCAGTTTGTATTATTCCTTATACTTTTGAAAACACCGTTTTAAAACATTTAAAGGTAAATGATGTTGTGAACTTAGAGTTTGACATCGTTGGAAAATATGTGGCTCGCTTACTTAAAAAATAAATCATGCAACAAAAAGTAGATGTTTTAATTATTGGTAGCGGTATTGCTGGTTTAAGCTATGCTTTGAAAGTAGCCGAAAATAATTCTGTTTTTATTGTGACTAAAAGCAATGAAGACGAATCGAATACTAAATATGCACAAGGCGGTATTGCAGCTGTATGGCATGATAAAGACACGATTGAAAAACATATACAAGACACCTTAATCGCAGGCGCAGGATTATGTGATGAAGAGGCAGTAAGAGTAGTAGTAACAGAAGGCACGGAACGAGTATGCGAATTAATTGAACTAGGTGCTAATTTTGATAAAAATAAAGAAGGTACTTACGATTTAGCTAAAGAAGGTGGTCACTCTGAACACCGCATCTTACATTATAAAGACATTACGGGTTATGAAATTGAACGTGCGTTAATTGCACAAATTCGTAAACATAAAAACATTACCGTACTCGATCATCACTATGCTATTGATGTGATTACTCAGCATCATTTAGGAGAAGTTGTCACCTCTCACTCAAAAGATATTAAGTGTTTTGGCGCCTATATTTTAAATACTAAAACGCAAAAAATAGAAACCGTTCTTTCGAAAATTACCTTAATGGCAACTGGTGGCGCAGGTCATGTATATGCTACTACCACCAACCCAACTATTGCTACTGGCGATGGCATTGCCATGGTTTACAGAGCCAAAGGCAGAGTAAAAGATATGGAGTTTGTACAATTTCATCCAACCTCTTTATACAATCCAGGAGAGCATCCGAGTTTTTTAATTACAGAAGCCATCCGTGGATTTGGTGCCGTGTTAAAAACCATCGATGGTAAAGAGTTTATGCAAAAATATGATGAGCGTTTATCCTTGGCGCCTCGTGATATTGTTGCTCGTGCCATTGACAATGAACTAAAAACCCGAGGTGAAGATTTTGTGTATTTAGATTGTCGCCATTTAGATAGAAAAGCATTTATTGAGCATTTCCCTAACATTTACAATAAATGTATGGATTTGGATATTGACCCTTTTGTAAATTTAATTCCTGTGGTACCTGCCATGCATTATTTATGTGGCGGCATTTTGGTTGATAATAACGGACAATCAACCATAGGTAATTTATTTGCCGTGGGCGAATGTGCTTGCACGGGCCTTCATGGCGCTAACCGCTTAGCTAGTAATTCATTACTAGAAGCAGTCGTGTTTGCGCATAGAGCAGCTAAATTGACTTCCGAAAATTTACCAAGCATTTCATTTACCGAAAATATTCCTAATTGGGATGCTGAAGGACCTGAGCATGCCGAGGAAATGGTATTAATTACCCAGTCGCAACGCGAAGTACAGCAAATTATGAGTAATTATGTAGGTATTGTTCGCTCCGAATTGCGTTTAAAACGTGCTTTTGATCGTTTAGAGATTTTATATAAAGAAAATGAAGCGCTTTACGAAAAAACAACGGTTACCCAAAAACTAGGCGAATTGCGCAATTTAATTTGTATTGGCTATTTAATCATCAAACACGCTATGCGCCGCAAGGAGTCTGTGGGTTTGCATTATATGGTGAATTATAGCAAAGATGCAGTAAAATAAATTTTTTCTATAAATTTTAGTAAAAACAAAAAAACATTACATTTGTAGCCCAAAATGGTAGATGTAGCTCAGTTGGTTAGAGCATCGGTTTGTGGTACCGAGGGTCGAGGGTTCGAGCCCCTTCATTTACCCCACTTAAAGGCTGTCTGAAAAGACGGCCTTTTTTGTTTTCAATCCTTATAATTTCATTTAGTAAAAAGATTATCTTTAATTCATCAATGCAACAATTCGATGTTATTATATGCGGAGCAGGGCCAGCTGGAAGCACTTGTGCTTTGGGCTTGTTTGAGGCAGGATTGAATGTTGCTTTGTTAGATAAACAATCCTTTCCTAGAGAAAAAATTTGCGGTGATGCTTATGGCGGTTATGCCTATAAAATATTAAATACCATTTCACCAAAGTTCGGCGCCAAATTATTAGCCATCAATCAGGGTGCTATTATTAAACGCGCCAAATTTGTGTCTCCCAAAAAACACTTGGTGGAAATTCGTTTAAAAGGTTTTTTCTCAAGTCTGCCACGCACGGTATTTGACAATTTTTTACTGCAGATGGTAAAAGAAGAAACCAAAACAACCATTTTCGAAAATACCACCGCACAAAAAATAGAAGTTCAATCAGATAGCGTTATCGTCACTACACAAGACGGAACACAATTAAAAGCAAAAATGGTAATTGGTTGTGATGGCGCACACTCCATCGTTCAATCTGCTTTAACCAATACGCGTGAAGCATTAGTTGAAACCTTTCCTGGCATTCGTTCCTATTACAAAAATGTAAAGGGTGTTGAACAAGATTGTTTAGAAATTCACTTTTTACCAAACATTCCCAAAGGTTACTTCTGGATTTTTCCTTCTACGGATGGTTTAACTAATGTAGGAATTGCTGCTAATAAAAAAATGTTAGCGAAGCACAACATCAACATGCGAAAAGAATTTCATTACCTAATGAATGAAGCGCCGCAATTTAAAGAACGCTTTGCTGAAGCTGAATTAGTGGGTGAAGAAAAAGGTTGGTCAATTCCTATCGGTTACTTTGATGGTAAATTGCCAATCTCTGGCAATCGTATACTATTGTGCGGAGATGCTGCAGGGCTTGTGGAACCAGCTACTGGCGAAGGTATTGCTCCAGCCATGTCATCAGGTAGATTCGCCGCCTGGCAAATTAAAAAATGCTTTAAAGAAAATAATTTCTCTGCCGAATTTATGAAAGCTTATGATAAAGACATTCATAAAAAATATTTCAGAAATTATTATTTCAAAACAACCATTACCAATTTCTATTATAAAATGCCGTTCTTAATGGATTGGGTAATCGCATTTTTTTCGGGCTTACACAAACTGCAAGGAAGAAAATATTAAAATCGTTTCAATTGCTCGTTCCCAAAGAAATCCCACTCAGGTGTATTGATTTGTTCTGCATCTGCATTCAACTCATACCAAGGAGAAATAGCAGGATTATTTTTATTAATCAAAATATGAATGTCTTGCGCAGGCATGTAACTCTGTGCCACCATAAATAATTTTTTGTTTGTCTTTGTGTTGATAGCCATGTCCACCACAATAACCGCATGTCCTGGGCTTCCTCCTAAAATCAATACATCTCCAATTTGCATATCTTTTTGAGCAACCTTATTTAATTCTTTATTCAAAGACGCAGTGCCTGCATAAGTAAATACCATGTTTAAATATTCTTTAAATGATATATAGGAAACACTTTCTTTCGTTGTCTTTACCCAAGTTACATTATTGCCTTTTACTGCAATGCGATAACCTTTTCTCCACTTAGCATATTCTGCATTAAATCCATTGGTGAAATTGAAATGCAAGGCATCATATAATTTGTTTTGATATAAATACTCTGCACGCAAACGCATCACTGCATCTGCACATTGTTGTAAATCTTTTGAACCGACATCAACATTTAAAACTGCGGCAGCCACTTTATTTGGTTTTTCTTGTCCGTTATAAAAATGAACTAACGCGCCGTTTGGTTTTAAAGAAGTGCTTTGGAGAAATGCTCCGAAAGAATTTATTTCAGATTTTACTCTGACAAAACCTGCAGGCGTTGAGAAACGTTCAGTAACTGTTTTTCCAGCAGCAATAACTAATAAAGACGGTTGTTGTTTACGAAAAGCAAAAACAGAAATCAAACAAACCACACAGGTTAAAATACCAAATTTAAAATATGTGTTTTTGTTTACGATGATTTAAAAATATAAATCGTCCGTTTTTAGACGTAAATAGCGACTCACCGAAAGAGCAGCGCTTAAGCCGGAGATTAATACCCCTAAAGCCACAATGCCTCCAAACAATACCGCTAATAAATTTGGGTCTTGTAGCTGCAATAAATCAGGAATGTAGTTTGTACTCAACACTAAAAAGCCAGCTAATAAAAAACCTGCTAGTAAGCCTGCAATAACTCCCTGACGAACACCTTTTAAAATAAATGGCATACGAATAAAGCCTTGCGTAGCACCCACTAAATACATCGTTCTAATTAAAAAGCGTTTCGCATAAATGGATAATCTAATGGTGTTGTTAATTAAGGCAATGGCTACTACTAATAACAAACCACTAAATATTAAAATGTAAATACTAATCACTTTTGCATTATCGTTCACTTGCTTAATCATGTCTTTGTGATAGATTACCTCTTTCACAAAATGTTTTTGCATGATCTGTTTTTCGAAACCTGCTAAACTATCAATATTAGCGTAATCTGAATTCAACTTTACATCTAAGGATGATAATAAAGGGTTGTAACCTAAGAATGTAATAAAATCTTCTCCTAAATCTTTTTGCAATTTTTTAGCTGCTTCGTCTTTGCTGATATAAGCTACTTCCTTAGTAAAAGCAGATGAACTGATTTCTTGTTTTAAAATGTCTAACTCAGCTTGAGTGGTTGTGTCTTTTAACACTACCTGAAAGCCTACATTTTCTTTAATATGGTTAGATAATTTTTTAGCATTGATAACCACCAATCCTAAAAGGCCAAGCATAAATAAAACCAAAGCCAAACTAATGACAACGGTAACCGAAGATGTTTTTAATTTTTGAGTAGCTGTTCTATTCGACACGTTTACTAATTTTAATATCCACTAAAAATAAGCAGTATATAAAAACGCAACTGAGATATAATAATGAATAATTAACAGAGGGTTGTTTGTTTAGAGCAACAAATCTGGTCTTCTCAACTTAGTTCTTTCTAAAGACTGTTCATGCCTCCACTCCTCTACTTTTTTGGTGTTTCCGCTCGTCAAAAGTTCAGGAACTTTCCATCCGTTATAATCAGCGGGACGAGTATAAACGGGAGGTGACAACAAATTGTCTTGAAATGAATCGGACAAAGCCGATGTCTCGTCATTTAAAACGCCTGGAATTAATCGAATAATACCGTCACATAAAACAGCAGCTGGCAATTCACCACCGCTCAATACATAATCTCCAATGGAGATTTCTTTAGTAATAAAGTGCTCACGAATACGCTCAT
>SXGR01462539.1_pt1 | contig 13072 bp, 14 predicted proteins | sample 3174711 | NCBI WGS metagenome assembly SXGR01 (sample SAMN11356860, study PRJNA531348) | freshwater metagenome | isolation source: freshwater sample F1-60 | place: China: Fuxian Lake, Yuxi | collected 2017-12-25
GCGTCTCGACGCGGTCCTGCACCATCCCGGTGTCGAGGCACTCGATGCCCGGCTGCGTTCCCGTGGGTGGCCGGCTGTGCTGTCGATGCGGTTGATTCCGGCGGTGCCGTTCTCGGTGTTGAACTATGCCGCCGGCGCTTCGGCCGTGCGGGTGGTGCCCTATCTGGCGGCCACCATGGTGGGGCTGTTGCCGGGTACCTCGGCTGTCGTCATCCTCGGCGACGCGCTGACCGGACGCGTCAGCCCCCTGCTGATCCTCGTCTCAGCGTGCACGGCCACGCTCGGTATCGGTGGACTGGCGTATGAGAGACACCGTTACCGGCGAGAGCGCGAGCGGTGACTGCTCAGAGCAGCCCGAAGTGAAGGTCCGCATCCGGGATATCGCAGCGGTCGCGCAGAACGGCTCCCGGGTTCTTGATGGCGACGATCTCGGCCTGGGTCTGCGGGTTGGCAGTCAGGTAATCGTCAATCATGTTTCGTCGCTGCGCATCGGGCATGCCATTCGTGCTGCTCAAGAAAGCGTTCACATCGGGGTGAGTGAACAGGTAACCGGCCATCGCGGTGGTCATCTGGGCCTCCACAGCCATGATGTCGGCGGCCGTGCAACCGGGGCCGTCATAGGCGACCGCGGGTGCCGCAACCCCGACAAGGACGCCACCAGCGCCAATGATCGACGCCGCAGTGCGACGCGCCAGCAATGCCAGTGTCGTGGGGGTGAGTGTCATGGGGCTCCCTGGGTAGGTGATTCAGTGAATGATTCTAGGCCAGCGCCCGACGATCCTCCACTCGCGGCGAGCGGGCACGTCACGGTAGTCTCAGCACAACCCTAACGTGAGGACACTGAACACATGAAGCGATCACGACAATCCCTGGCTCTGCTCGCCGGCGGCGTCGCCACGGCGGCCGCCCTGTTCGGCGCGCCGATCGCGGCCGCCGAAGAGTATGGCGGCGGCGGTGCCAACAACCCACTGCTGCCGGGTTGCGAGGGTGAGGGCGGTGGCGGCGCCACCGGCGGGCAGACCACCGACTGCGCGAGCCCGGGCAATTCCCAGATCACCGCCACACCCAACGACATCGGCCTCGTCGACGCAGAAATCGACAACCCGGGCTGGGGCGGCTTCGGCGGCTGGTAAGCGCGACCGAGCGTTACTCCCCCGGGGGAGCCTGAATCGGCTCGGGGGTCCGCGGTTCCAGGACCAGCGGGGCGGACGGATCGTGCGGCGCCCCACCGGCCGGAAGTGACCTGCGGGCCTCGGCCTCAGCCTTGGCGACCGCCTCAGCGATGTCCGGATCGGTCCTGGTGTTGAACCAATCCGCAACTTCCTCGGAGTCGTCCACCGGGGCGGGCGTGTCCGACTCGGGAGTGGGCTGGTAGCGGAACACCCCATCGGCGCCCGGAGCGCCCAGCAGCCTGGTGAAGCCTTCGAGGGCGGAGCCGAAGTCGCTGGGAATGAGCCACACCTTGTTCGCTTCGCCCTGCGCCATCTGCGGCAGGGTCTGCAGATACTGGTATGCCAGCATTTCCGGTGTGGGCCGGCCGGCACGGATCGCCGCGAAGGTCTTCTCGATCGCCTTGGCCTCACCCTGGGCCTGCAGATACTGGGCGGCGCGTTCGCCCTGTGCTCGCAGTATCCGGGACTGTCGCTCGGCCTCCGCGGCCAGGATCGCGGCCTGTTTGGCGCCCTCCGCCGCCAGGATCTGCGCCTGCTTATGCCCCTCGGCCTGTTTGATCGATGCCTCCCGGGTGCCCTCGGCAGTCAGGATCACCGCCCGCTTCTCCCGGTCGGCGCGCATCTGCTTCTCCATCGAGTCCTGGATCGACGGCGGCGGATCAATGCTGCGCAGTTCCACCCGGGCCACCCGCAGACCCCACCGGTTGGTGGCCTCATCGAGAACTCCGCGCAACTGGGCGTTGATTTTGTCGCGACTGGTCAGGGTTTGTTCCAGGGTCATCCCGCCGACGACATTGCGCAGCGTGGTCGTGGTCAGCTGTTCTACTCCGACGATGTAATTGTTGATCTGGTAGACCGCCGCCTGGGGACTGGTGACCTGGAAGTAGACCACCGTGTCGATATTGACCGTGAGGTTGTCCTCGGTGATAACCGGTTGAGGCGGGAAGGAGACCACCCGCTCACGCAGATCCACCCGGGCTCGGATCCGATCGATGAACGGGATCAGCAGGGTGAGTTGGCCGGACACCGTCTTGCTGTAGCGGCCGAGTCGCTCGATCACCGCCGCCTCAGCCTGCGGGATCAGCGCGACTGACTTACCGACCACGATGACGGCAAAAATCACCAGCACCGAAAACAACACCAGACCGGTTACTGCGCCGTCCATACCGACTCCTCGTTCCCCCGGCTTGCCCGGGCTTGTACTGGCTTGGTCAGGCTGGGTCAGGCTTGGTCAAGTAGTCAGCGGTTCTGCCAGACCACCGCGGTGGCACCGTCGATCTGCATGACCGTCACCTGTTCACCGGGCTGATACACGTCGGCGTCGTTGTAGGCCCGAGCCGTCCAGACTTCCCCGTCCAGCTTGACCTGACCGCGGTGACGACTGACCGGCTCAAGCACGAGCGCATGCTTGCCTTCCAGTGCCTTCGCCGGCTCGGGCAACCCCGAACCGCCGACGAACCGACGTCGCAGCACCGGACGCACCACCAGAAGTAGTAGGACCGAGACGACCAGGAACACCGCGCCGTCAGCCCACAGCGGAAACCCCAGCAGCCAACTGGCGCCGGCCGCGACCAATGCCCCGCCCGAAAGCATCAGCAGTGACAGGTCACCGGTGAGCGCCTCGGCACCGGCGAGCGCCAGTGCGGCAACGAGCCAGACCAACGCCTCCGACATAACGCCACGATACGCGCTTTTCGGTGGCCGCATGGGGTGCCGACCGGACCGGCTCGGAGCCACTACACTCACGAGGATTATGTGGTGCCCGAGTGTCTCGCTGTCGGTGTGGACCAATGCCTGGCTGGCTGGCCACGCGGCACCCGATGACGTCCTTGATGCGCTAAACGCCTGGGCGCCACTGCATTCGGTCGCCGCCTACGATGCGGTCGCGGCCGGACGAACCGGATTGCCTTGGCCCGATGTGGACCCCGCCGGTGCGATGTCCCTGCTGCAGACGGTGCGCACCGCGGCCGGCCGAAATCCCGGGAGGCTGCCCGGGGCACCGCAGGTGATCGATGTCGCGTTTCCGGTGCCGGGTGACGTCCGGGGCCTGCCCGCCGGCACCCAGTTCCAGCGTGACGCTCTCGATGCCGGCGAGGCAGTCCTGATCCGGGTGCCGGCCGGCGAGGCCATCGGCGTGGTCCCAGTGTTTGAGTGCGGTGACGAGGACGAGTCGGACATCCCAGAGATCCCCGTGCTGTCCTGGTCGGTCTACTCGTTGCCCGGCATCGCGGTGCCGGAGCAACTCGACCTCGGCGAAGCCGAGTACGCGCTGCGATCGTCAGTCCGGTCGGCCACCGAAGCGCTGGTCGGCCTGCAACCCGCACCCGGCGGTGGGAATCCGCGCGTCCTCGTCGAGGAACTCCTGCAAGCCGGTGGCCTGCACCGGGCACCGGATCACGCGCCGGACCGGGCGTTGCGGGTACTGGCCACCGCAGCCCACGTCGACGCCATCATCGCCGTCAGCGGCGGCCCCGCGCAGATCGCCATGCAGAGCGCCTCCGATGAACGGGCCGCCAACGACGCGATGCGCCCGCTGGCCATGATCGTGCGCACGGCAAGGGCGGCGGCCGTCAGCGCGATTCTGCAGTCGGCCTGGCACTAGCACCGGCAGCCTTCGCGCTCGCCTCACAATCAGCGGTGCAGAAACGGCCGTTCACACTCGACCCGTATCCGGGAACGGGCTGGCGCCCAACAACTCTCGCGGGTTCGCGTCCTTCCCGCTTCTCGTCGAGCAGATCGAGCACCAGCCGCGCGTAACGAGGCTGGGCATTGGGTGTCGTCGCTCTGGCCATGGCGATTCCGAGTGTCCGGGCCTGCTCGGCAAGTTCGCTGTCGAGATCCCAGATCACCTCAATGTGATCGGCGACAAATCCGATGGGACAGACGATGACCGCTTTGGTTCCCGAATCCGCCAGCGCAGAGAGGTGATCGGCGACATCGGGTTCCAGCCAGGGAACCTGCGGCGGTCCGGAACGGGACTGCCACACCTGGTCGAAATCGGTGTAGCCGGCCGCCGCCGCCACCAGAGCCGACGAGTATCCGACCTGTCGCGGATACAGCCCGGGCCCACAGCGATCGACCGCCCGCATCGGGATGGAATGCGCGGTAAACACCAACCGTGCCTGGTCGCGCAGTTCCGCAGGCAGTGTCGCGGCAGCCTGGGCGATCCCGTCACCAAACATCTCCACCAGAAGGGGGTGATCGAAGTACTGCCGCAGCTTCACCAATTCCGGCGCGCCGGGGCCGACGGACTCCCGGGCTCGGGCGATGTCCTCCTGGTACTGGGTGCACCCCGAATAGCCACCCCAGGCCGAGGTGCTGAAGACCGCGACGCGCGAAACGCCGTCGGCTGCCATCGCCGCGACGGTGTCCTCGATGAACGGATCGGAGTTGCGGTTGCCGAAGTACACCGGCAGATCCTCACCACGGCCCGCGAGTTGAGCGCGAATTTCTTCGATCAGCGCGCGGTTGATCCCGTTGATCGGCGACACACCGCCGAAGTGCAGGTAGTGCTCCGCGACGCTGGCCAGGCGCTCCGGTGGAATACCCCGGCCCCGGGTCACCTGCTCCAGGAACGGCATGACCTGCTCGGGGCCCTCGGGCCCACCGAAGGACAGCAGCAACAGTGCGTCGAAGCGCTCCGCCATCGCAGAAACTGGGGCCATCACAGCAACTGGGTGCTGGCGCCGCCGTCGGCGTAAACGATCGTTCCGGTGGTGGCGGGCAGCCAGTCGGAGAGCAGTGCGCAGACGGTTTTGGCGACCGGGGTGGGATCCTTCATGTCCCAGCCCAGCGGGGAGCGCTGGTCCCAGCCCTCCTCGAGCATTTTCATCTCGTCCTTGAACTCATCGCCCAGCGCACCGCCCATGATCGCACTCATGGCCAGCGTCCGGATCGGCCCGGCCGCAACAAGATTGGACCGTACGCCGACTTTTCCGGCTTCCCTCGCCACGAACCGGTTGATCGACTCGAGCGCACTCTTGGCCACCGTCATCCAGTTATACGCGGGCATCGCCCGGGTCGGGTCGAAGTCCATGCCCACGATGCCGCCGCCGGGATTCATGATCGGCAGCACCGCCTTGGCCAGCGATGCGTAGGAATAAGCCGAGACGTGGATGCCCCTGGCGACGTCCTCATACGGGGCGTCGAAAAACGGGTTGATGCCCATTCCACTGGGTGGCATGTTCCCGATCGAGTGCACCACGCCGTCGAGTTTGTTGCCGACGCCGATGACCTCCGTGATCCGGTCGGCGAGAGTAGCCAGGTGGTCGTCGTTCTGAACGTTGAGTTCCAACAGTGGCGCCGGTTGCGGTAGCCGGTCCATGATGCGCCTGATCAGCTTCAACCGGTCGAAGCCGGTGCAGACGATCTCTGCACCCGCCTCCTGGGCCACCCGCGCAATGTGGAACGCGATGGATGAGTCGGTGATGATGCCCGTCACGAGGACACGCTTACCTTCAAGAATCCCTGTCATGTCAGTCCCTATCTCCCTTGCGGCCGTCAGTGGCCCATGCCCATACCGCCGTCGACCGGGATCACCGCACCGGAGACGTAACTGGCGTCTTCGGAAGCCAGGAAGCTGACCACACCGGCGACCTCCTCGGCGGTGCCGATCCGCTTCGCCGGGATGAACTCCAAGGCGCCCTCGGCAACTCGTTCATCCATCGCGCGAGGCATGTCGGTGTCGATGAGGCCCGGCGCCACCACATTCGCGGTCACTCCGGCCTTGGACAGTTCCCGCGAGATCGACCGGGCCATCCCGATCAGGCCGGCCTTCGACGCCGCATAGTTGGCCTGATTGCCGATACCCCAGGTGGCCGAGACCGAACCCACGAAGATCATCCGGCCGAACCGCTTGCGCTGCATGCTGCGCGATGCCCGCTGGGCAACCCGGAACGCTCCGGTGAGATTCGCGTCGATGACCTTTGAGAACCTCTCCTCGGTCATCCGGATCAGGAACGCATCCGCGGTGACGCCGGCGTTGGACACCAGGACCTCGACCGGGCCCTGGTGCTCCTCGACCGCCGTGAAGGCGCGATCGACGGCATCGTTGTCAGTGACGTCGCACTCCACCCCGAACAGTCCGTCCGGCGCACCCGAGCCGCGGTGGGTGATGGCGACCTTGTGTCCATCGGCGGCCAGCCGACGGGCGATCGCCAGCCCGATCCCCCGGTTGCCACCGGTAACCAGGACCGAACGTGCGACGAATTCGGGCCGGGGGCCCGCGGTCTCGCTCATAGGGGCCAACTTATCGCCTCTCCCGCACAGCCCGAAATCAGGCTCGCGGGCCTGATCGGAGGGAAATCAGCCGGGCAGGCGGCGATTGAGTAGCAGCGCCGCCAGTGCCGACAGCGCCAACAGCAGCGCACCGAGTCGCAGCCAGCCGACACTCGCGTCGCCCTTGATCGTCTCGTAGCCGATCTGGTCCTGCAGTGACGTGAACACCTCTTTGAGCTGTTCCAGAGTGGAGGCGCTGTAGGCGTTGCCGTCCGAGAGTTCGGCGATCTTCTCCAGCGTCTCGTCATCGACCGGCACCGGCTGGCGCTGGTCGTTGATCTCGACATAGCCGTACGGGGTGCCGAAGGTCACCGTGGAGATCGGTACGCCCTGGTCTTTGGCGGTACGGGCGGCCGTGAAGGCGCCTTTGGGGTTGTCCGGGTTGGACGGCACCGTCTCCTTGCCGTCCGACATCAGCACGATGCGGGCCGGCGGCGGACCGTCTTCGCCGCCACCGATGACTGCGCCGACGGTGGCGATCGCCTGCAGGGCGGTGAAGATCGCCTCGCCGGTGGCGGTGCGGTCGGCCAACTGCAGTTTGTCGATGGCAATTTTGGTGGCCTCGCGGTTTGTGGTGGGCGAGACCAGTACCGTCGCGGTGCCGGCGTAGGCGATCAGACCCAGATTGATACCGGGGGTCAATTGGTCGGCGAACTGCTTCGCGGCGACCTGCGCCGCGGCGAGCCGGCTCGGCTCGATGTCGGTGGCCCGCATCGACTGTGAGACGTCAATCGCGAGCATCACCACCGCACGGTTGCGCGGGATACGCACGTCATTCTGCGGACCCGCCATGGCGATCGTCAGCAGCACCATAGAGCCGATCAGCAGCATTGCCGACAGATGCCGCCAGCGGTTGGGGCGCTGGGGGGCGACGCTCTCCAGCAGCTCCATATTGGCGAACCGCAGGATCCGCTTCTGCCTGGCTCGTTGGGTGATGACGTAGAGCGCGACCAGTCCGGCGACGAACAGCAGGAACAGAAAAAACCAGGGGTGGGCGAAGTTCGTCAGCGACATCGGCCCCAGCAAGGGAAACGTCACAGCGGGCCCCCATACGGAGGGCGGATGGCATCGCTCACTGGCTGCCTGCCAGCGCGCCGCGGCGCCGTGAGGCGACGAATCTCACGATGTCGGCAATCCAGTCGCGGTCGGTACGGAGCGTCATCAGTGGAGCACCTCCGCGACGCAGCGTCCGAGCCACCTCCGCACGATGCGCGGCCGCGGCGCGGGCAAAGTCATCGCGCAGCTGAGCATCGATGGTGAACTCCCGGGTGATACCGGATTCGGTGTCCTGCAGGATCACGTCGCCGACGTCGGGCAGTTCCACGTCGCGCGGGTCGAGCACTTCGACGCCGAGCACCTCGTGCCGGGCTGCGATCGCGCGCAGCGGACGCATCCAGGTGATCGGGCCAAGGAAGTCGCTGATGATCACGGCCATGCCGCGGCGACGTTCCGGCCGGCGCAGCGCATCGATGGCGGCGGACAGGTCCCCACGGACGCCCAGGGGGGCGCGCGGCGACGTGGCGATGGCCCGGAGCAATGTCTGCTCATGTTGACGGCCGGACCGAGCCGGAACCCGAATGACGTTCTCGCCGTTGGCGATCACCGCCCCGATCCGGTTACCGCCGCCACTGTTGAGGTAGGTGATCGCCGCGGCTGCCGCAACGGCGAGGTCGCGTTTTTCACAACCGGTGGTGCCGAAGTCGAGGCTGGCGGACATATCCACCACGATCCATGTCTCCAGCTCTCGGTCGGCGATCATCTGCCGGACGTGCGGGTGGGTGGTTCGGGCAGTCACCGACCAGTCCATCCGCCGGACGTCATCGCCGGGCTGGTAGAGGCGCGACTCGCCCGGCTCGGAACCCGGCCCCGGGATCAAGCCGAGGTGGTTGCCCTGCAGCACCCCGTCGAGTTTGCGTTTGACGGTGAGCTCCAGCGTTCGCAGCGCCGCCGAGAGCTTCGCGTCACCGATCTCACCGCGCTGAAAGGAGGGCGGGTGGACCGACTTCGGCTGACCAGCCGCGTCAACGGCTGGAGCGGACTCGCTCACCGACCGCCGGCGCCCGCCGGCGCGGGTGCCACCGGCGGTACGGGCGGTCCCTGCTGCGGAATGGCGTTCACCTGGGGCAGTCCGACGGTCTGCAGGATCCGGTTGATCACGGTCTCAGCCTTGACGTCGTCCGCCAGCGCGTCGTAGGTCAGGACCAGACGGTGCCGCAACACATCGGGAATCACCTCGATGACGTCCTGCGGGACCACGTAGTCCCGCCCGCGCACCAGTGCCAGCGCACGGGACGCGGCAATGATGCCCAGTGATGCGCGCGGCGAGGCACCGAACGCAATCCAGGACTTGACGTCGGGCATCCCGAACTGCTCGGGGCGGCGGGTGGCTGTCACGACCCGCACGACGTAGTCGACCAGTGCGTGGTGCACGAAGTTGTTGGCCGCGACGTCCTGCAGGCGCTGCAGGTCACCGGTATCGAGGATCGCTTTCGGTTCGGGCGGGTTGACGCCCATCCGGTAAATGATCTCGCGCTCTTCCTCCGGGGACGGGTAGTCCACGTTGATCTTGAACAGGAATCGGTCGCGTTGGGCCTCCGGAAGCGGGTAGACGCCCTCGTTCTCGATGGGGTTCTGGGTGGCCATCACCAGAAACGGCTTGGGCAACGGGTAGTCGCGGCCGCCGATCGAGATCTTGCGCTCGGCCATGACCTCAAGGAGGGCGGACTGCACCTTGGCCGGTGCCCGGTTGATCTCGTCGGCGAGCAGGAAGTTGCACATCACCGGACCGAACTCGATGTCGAACTCCTCGCGGCCCTGCCGATAGATGCGGGTTCCGATGATGTCGGTGGGCACCAGGTCCGGGGTGAACTGAATACGGGCGAAGGTGCCGCCCACCACCTTCGCGAAGGTCTCCACGGCCAGGGTTTTGGCCACCCCCGGCACGCCTTCGAGCAGCACGTGCCCCTTGGCGAGCAGGCCCACCAGGATCCGCTCGACGAGTTGGTCCTGGCCGACGATGATCCGCTTGACCTCGAAGATCGCTCTCTCCAGGGTCTGCACCTCGCTGGCCAGGCCGTTACCGACCGCCGATGACGCGGTCGATCCGCTCGGGCCGGCGTACCCGCCGGCGCTCACGGGCGAGGAACCTGGTGACGTCATGGACTTCCTCCACAGCTGTTGGTTGGTGCGAACCGGCTGACTGGGCCGGGTGACCACATTCGTCGGGGCGGCATCGCCCCGACGACAACTATTCCAGGCGTTCCGGAATCCGTCGATGCGGGTCGTCCGCAGGCGCGTCGGGGCTCCGGTCGGTTCAGGTCTCGATGATCCGGGTGAGGTACGGCGTCATGCCGGCTGTGCGCAGCGGACTGACGGTCACCTGACCAGCCGCCGATGACGACTCCAGCATCTGGCCGTTGCCCAGGTAAATGGCCACGTGTTGGGAGCCCCCCGGTCCGTAGAAGATCAGGTCGCCGCGCTTGGCCTGGGACGGCGCGATGTGGCGGCCAACCTCGTACTGGTCGCCGGAATACTTGGGAATCTGAACTCCCACGCCGGCGAAGGCGTACCGGGTGAACCCCGAGCAGTCGTACCCGACCTTGCCGGCGTCCTGGTCCACGCCCGTGCTCGGGCCGTTGATCGCGCCGCCACCCCAGGAGTAGGGCACTCCTCGCTGAGATCCGCCACGGGCGATCACGTATTCAACGGCCTGCGGCCCGCGGACTCGGCCACCGGGCAGCGCCGCCGGGCCGCTACCGCCACCAATGCCCAAGCCGGAAAGAAACTTGCGGCCGAGGTCCATCGTCGCCTGCGCCGCCTGCTGGGTGAAAGCCAGCGAGGCCTGGGCCACCGCGACCGGATCACCGGGTGCTCCAGCACTGAGCAACTTGGGCAGCGTCGGGTCCCAGCCCTCCTCCGCGGCGGCGGTCGGAGCCAGACCAAGGCCCAGTCCCAGCACCGTAATCACCGCGCCGAATCCCCGCAGTAATCGAAAACCTTTGCCAGACATCAGTTTTCACCCATTAGTGCTCAGAACTCGACATAACGGACGGCGAACGGGGTCATACCGCTGGTTCGCAATGGAGAAATCTTGACCACCGAACCGGTGTAGGGCGCCTCGATCATCTGGCCGTTGCCGAGGAAGATGGCCACGTGCTGGCTGCCGTTGGGGCCCCAGAAGATCACGTCGCCACGGCGCATCTGCGCGGTCGGAATCTTTCGGCCCATGTTGTACTGCGAGCCTGAATAGTGCGGCAACTTGATGCCCACTCCGGCGAACGCGTAGAGGACCAGACCCGAGCAGTCGAAGCCCACCGTGCCCGCGCCCGAATCGATTCCTCGGCTCGGTCCCGCGGCGTTACCACCGCCCCACGAATACGGCACGCCACGCTGCGACATGGCGCGGGCGATGACATGTTCGACGGCCTTGCTACCAGCCACCACGGGGATCGCGCCGTTGGTGATGCCGGTGTCGGTGGGCTTGAGGATGCCCATTTGCTGGAGGAATTTTTTACCCAGTTGCTGGGTCGTCTGGTAGGAGTTCTGCGCGATCTGCAGCACCGCGTTGATGATCTGGATCGGGTCCCCGGACAGGAACGCCGAAGGCACCATCGGCAGAGTCAAGTCCCATTCGGAGAGCTTGCCGTAGGGCGGCACGACGCCACCCGGTCCCGTTCCGGATGCGGCCGCGGCCGGATCCCAGCGGTCCCCGGACGACGGCCCGGATGCGGTGCCAGCCATCGGGACCATGGCGCCGACGGCGGCCTGCTCCAGCGCGGCGGCCGGCACCGACGCCGGTTCTGACCAGGCGCGGGCGGCATCGAGCTTCTGCTGGGCGACCGTCCGCTCCGCCGCGAGCCGGTCGATCTCGGCCTGCTGCTGATGGAACGTCTCCTGCGCTGCGGTCAGTGCCGCCACCGCGGCGTCCTGGCTGCTCTGGGCATCCTTGACGGCCTGGTCGGCTTTGGTTTTCGCCGCCCGCTCCGCGGCGTCTCTGGTGACCACCTCGGTGCGCGCACGACGCAGAGCGACCATCACCCGTTCGGAACTGAGTGCGAGCGTCCGCCCGGCGGTCGCGGTGGCAATGATGTCGTCGGGAGTGCGGGCCATCACCAGCGATGCCGACGGGCCGTTGACGTAACTGGCCGCCGCAAACGTGTCGAACCGCTTCTGAGCAGCCACGATGGCCGCGTTGGCGTCGATGACCGCCTGCGCGCTGGCATCCACGGCCTGCTGAGCGACGGCGGCCGCGTCGCGGGCATCCTGCACCGCCACGATCGCCTTGTTGACGCCCTCCTGCTCCGCCTGCACGGCGGCACCGATGTCCTGGAGTCGTTGGTTGGCCGCAGCGACATCGGCGACCAGAGCCGCCACGCTGTTGGGAGCCGAACCGGGATCGGCCTGCGCCAGTCCCGGCACGGTCAAGGTCATCGCCACCGTCAGGGTCAGGGGGCAGACGACCCGGGTAGCCCGATCACGAGAACCCCGAATGGTTGGTCTCATTCGACTCCGACTCCTCAATCGCTCCGACTTGTCACGCGAGTCACTCACGCCACATGAGCCACTTCAATAACAATGGTGACAGTTGCACCGTACGTCACAATTGTCGCAGGAGAAACGGGAGGCAAGAATTACAAGTTTGTCATTTAAATTATGTGACCGGAAAGTAATCTTACGGAATTGCCACAAAAGGCTATTTATCCAGCAAGGACTAGGTTTTGGGCGCCGCGCCGCGGTTTGCCCAGGATTGCAGAACTCGGGTCGCCACAGCGGCCAAAGACACCGCTATTACGACGACGATCGTGAATGCACTCCAGTGGAAATCCGGGGTGTTCAACTGGTCGACGAAATTCTGCGCACCCTGCACCGGATCGGGCGCGGTTTTCACCACGTCCTGGCCGGCTTCGAGGAGCACCCTGTCGTAGGTCGTGCTGTAGGTACCCGCCCAACCCGGACTGATCACCAGCACGGTCGAACCGGGGTGGGCCTTGCCCACCTGGGTGGCGATATCCCGCAAGGGAGTGTCCAGCAACGGACTCTCCTCCATGACAACAACCTTGAGGTCGACGCCACGGTCCCTCGCGTTGGCCACGACCTTCTGCAATCCGGCCGCATCGGCGGGCGGGGCGGCGACACCGTCCGCCGCCACGTCCGCCAGCACCGCGCCCATGCACTCATCGACCGGCGTCGAGAACGCAAGCCCGACAGCACTACACACCTCAATGGGGATGTAAATCGGCGCATGCAGGTCGGTCACGATCCCGACGGTACCGCCCGCACCGCCGGTGGTTAAGCGCACGCGCCGACGAAGGCTGACCCGGGTATAGATCATCGCTGCGGTCCGATCGGGGTCCGGCCGCCGGCCGGTCACTCGGGGCGATAGGATTTGACCCTGTCCTCAGCCCGCCACCGACTGTGCGAACACCGGTGCGGGAGTGTCAAATCCAGGAGTTGATGTGAGCAGCGTTTCGCCGAATCCGTCCTTGAACTCGTTTGGAGCCCGCGACACCCTGACGGTCGATGAAAACAGTTACGAGATCTATCGCCTCGACGCCGTGCCGGGCACCGAGAAACTCCCCTACAGCCTCAAGGTGCTGGCCGAGAACCTGCTGCGCACCGAGGAC
>SXGR01569492.1_pt1 | contig 13072 bp, 14 predicted proteins | sample 3174711 | NCBI WGS metagenome assembly SXGR01 (sample SAMN11356860, study PRJNA531348) | freshwater metagenome | isolation source: freshwater sample F1-60 | place: China: Fuxian Lake, Yuxi | collected 2017-12-25
TTTCGGGGTGCCGTATCAGTATGTAGGCAACGAGTTTATCGATATCTGCCACCGTAGACTGGTTAAGATAGGATAGCCCGCTTGCGTCCGAAAATCCAGTTTGGCGCATATTGAGCGTTTGCGCCTTCGCATTCATGAGATCGATGTAGTTTTTCGTGCCGAGGGTTTCGGCGAGGGCGTCGGCGGCACCATTGTCGGATATTACCATCATGCGCCGTATAAGGTCGTCGCGCGTTGCGTCTTGCGGGATGTTTTCGAGCGCTACAACGGCGTTCATGAGCTTCGTGAGCGAAGCGAGCGGCCAATGCTGGTCGGCATTCAGTTCGTAAAAAACGCGGTTGCCGAGAGAGGTTTTTACGAGCGCGGAGCTTACGGTGATTCCTTGTGGGGCGCTATCCTCCGTTTCGGTTTCGTCATCTGTCGGATATGCAATATCCGCGATAAGGACCGAATTTTCGCCATATGTTCCCACTGCGTTTTTTTGGGAGGTGGTCTGCGCGTCCGGTTGCCGCATGAGCGCGATTCCCGCGAATAAAAAAAACGCGACAGTCCCCGCTTGCAGGTAACGTTTCATGGATGATAGGTTAACAGTAAGTCTATTGTATCCATGCCCGCTCTCTACCGCAAATACCGGCCGCGCGCCTTCCGCGACCTCGTCGGTCAATCCCAGATAAAGGAAATTTTCGGTAATGCGGGCCGGCAGGATAAGCTGGCGCACGCATATGTTTTTTACGGTTCCCGCGGTACGGGCAAAACTACCGTTGCGCGGCTCGTAGCGAAGCTCGCCAACTGTACGGCGCGTGATTACGTGCATAAGGAGGGCGAGCCGTGTAACGAGTGCGCCGCATGTGCGGCGATAGACGAAGGCCGCGCGATGGACGTTATTGAAATCGACGCGGCATCCAACCGCGGTATCGACGAAATCCGCGACTTACGCGAATCAATCCGCGTTGCCCCGTCATCATTCATATATAAGGTATTTATAATCGACGAGGCGCACATGCTTACCGGCCCCGCATGGAACGCGCTTTTAAAGACTTTGGAGGAGCCGCCGCCGCGCACGATTATTATTTTAGCCACTACCGAATACGAAAAGATTCCGGCGACGATCGCCTCGCGCGCTCAACGCTTTCACTTCCGTAAGATCCCCATGCGCGAGCTCGTAGCGAAGCTGAATGGTATCGTCGCGGCGGAGAAGTTTGTAATAACGCCCGAGGCTATAGAATTAATAGCCGCGGCTTCCGAAGGCGGTATGCGCGACGCGCAGTCCCTTTTGGACCAAGCGGCATCCACGGGTGCGTCCGTAGATTTGGCGACCGTCGAATCCTTGGTCGGCAAGGTCGGCTTCCGTCGCATAGCGCAGTTCGCGGATGCGGTAGCCAAAAGCGATGCTTCGGAGGCATTGCGCGCCCTGCACGAAGTGCGTGCCGTGGGCGGCAACGTCCTCGACGTTTGCAAGGAGCTTATCGCCTATTTGCGGCGAGTACTCGCACTGTGTACCGACCCGAAGCTCGAGGAATTATTTAAAGACGAGCTTACGAAAGAAGAATTAGCCGCAACTATAGTACACAGCAAATCAATCGATCCGGTGCGTGCGATAGCTCTCCTTAAGGCCCTCATAGCCGGTTACGGCGAAATGCGCTATTCCCCCTTCCCTCACGTCCCCCTCGAAGTCGCCTTCATTGAGCATCTGGGGAGATCAAAGTAATTTTAATATTCGAACAACGGTTATGCTATAATTAGCATATGACCATTGTCCGTTCGCTAAAGGATCGGGCTATTAGTTTACGTACGGAGGGGCTTTCTTATTCAGAGATTCTTAAAAAGATTCCGGTTGCCAAGTCTACGCTTTCTTTATGGCTTAGCTCAGTTGGTTTATCTAAAAAGCAAAAGCAGCGATTAACGGAAAAGAAGTTGGCAGCAATGCAAAGGGGTGCATTGCGCATGCATGAGAACAAAGTCCGGAGAATTAGGGATATTAAAGATGCTGCACGGAAAGAAATTACTAACTATATAAGCAATCCCCTTTGGCTTACGGGATTAATATTGTATTGGAGCGAAGGAGTTAAAGAAAAAACATGGAGTGCTGGCACGACACTTAAGTTCAGTAATATGGACGTTGCTACGCATCACATTTTCATTAAATGGGCGCGTCAGTTCGGCGGATATGGTGCGGAAGATTTCGTATACGAATTATATATTCATGAAACTGCGGATATTGAAAAAGCTAAAAAGTTTTGGGCGGAACAGTTGGATATTTCTACGGATGATTTTCGCGTATATATTAAGCGTACAGCTATTAAAACTCGCCGTAGAAATATCAATGAGGGGTATAATGGCGTTTTGCGTACATGTATTGCAAAAAGCATTGATTTTAATAGGCGGATTGCCGGTTGGACGGAGGGCGTGGTAGAATATCTGCGATAAATAGTGCCAGGTCGTCTAATGGTAGGACAGCGGACTTTGAATCCGTCAATCTAGGTCCGATTCCTAGCCTGGCAACAATTAATTTAAGAATTTTTGAATGGAAAAAAATCTGAAGACGGAGAATATCAATTGGGATCTTTCGTGCATGTATGCGGGGTTGGATGATCCGCGGATAGATGTAGATGTTGCAGAGTTAGTGCGGATGGCTGAGCGGTTTAATGTGGCGTATAAGGGAAAGTTGGCGGAGACGTTAGGTAAGGCGATTGCGGATTATGCCGCAATGGGGATGCTCTCTAACAAGATTATGGTCTTTTTGTATCTTACGCAGAGCAAGGACACGACGGACGGTAAGGTAAAAGCGAAGATTGCGGACGTTGAGCGGATATTGAATCAGTCGAGCGCGGAGAATATGACGTTCTTCACTATCGAGCTCGTTGCACTTCCTGATTCGGTTTTAGAAGGGTTGTATGCCGCGGACCCGATAGTAGCCAAGCACCGGCCGTATATCGAGCATGCGCGCGTTTTTAAGCCACATATCCTTTCGGAGTCGGTCGAGGCCGCCCTTACGCGCCGGTCGTCTTTCGGGGCTTCCGCGTGGAGCATGCTCTTCGACGAATTCGAGAGCGATTTGCGTTTTGAATATAAAGGGGATGAAAAGACCCTTACGGAGCTGTTGCATATGATGAGCGAGAGTCAAAGTGCGGACGATCGCGCGGTAATACTCCGTACTATAAACGCCGGTCTTGGCGGATTCTTCGCCAAGTATGCGGCGCAGACCTTGTACATGACGGCTGGTAGTCATGCGGTAGAGGTGCAGGATCGCGGGTATCCGAATCCGATGGATGGCATGAATAAGTCCAATCGCGTGTCGAGTGAAATCGTGGATGCCCTGCATGAGGCTGTGCGTACGGAGGGCGGCCCCCTTGCGCGTCGGTATTACAAACTGAAGGCGGCGCATTTAGGGATGAAGATGCTTAAGTGGAGCGACCGTAATGCGCCGATGCCGTTTACGGATGCGTCCGTGATCCCCTTCGACGAAGGGTGGGATACGGTGCTCGCCGCATACGAAAGTTTCAGTCCTAAGCTTGCGGAAATTATCCGTGATATGAAAGCGCAGGGACGTATCGATGCGCACGTGACGCGCGGCAGGCGCGGCGGTGCGTTCAATTATTCGATAGTGTTGCCAGAGAACGCCCCTGCGTCGTTCACCTTCCTTAATTATTTAGGGTCGAACCGCGACGTGATAACGTTGGCGCATGAGCTGGGGCACGGCGTGCACGGCATATTGGGCGGCGAAGCGCAGGGCGCTTTGATGTTTCATGCGCCGATCGCCTACTGCGAAACGGCATCCGTTTTCGGCGAGATGACCACGTTCAATTTTTTGAAAAGCCGTTTAGAAAAGGAGGGTGATGCTAAGCGTGCCGTAGCGCTCCTGATGGGTAAGTTGGACGATATAATAAACACCGTTGTCCGGCAGATCAGTTTTTCCAACTTTGAGCGCCGGTTTCACGGCATGGATGCGGAATATAAGGCGTGGAGCACACCGAAAAAAATGTCCGTAGAAGAGCTCGATGCTTTGTGGATGCAGACGACGAAGGAATTGTACGGCGAAGAAGGCGATGTCTTTACGTATGAAAATACGGAGCATTTATGGTCGTATATTCCCCACTTCCATTCATACAGTCCGTTTTACGTGTACGGATACGCGTTCGGCGAACTTCTTACGCATAGCCTGTATGCGCAAAAGGAGCGTTTAGGGGAAAAGTTCGAACCGCTCTATCTCGATATGCTTCGCGCAGGTGGTACGAAAAACGTCACGGATCTCCTTGCTCCTTTCGGCCTTAATCCTGCTGATCCGCAGTTCTGGGCGGAGGGCATACGGATAAGCATGGGGAAGATGATAAGCGAGGCGGAGAAGCTTTCGCGGGAGATAGGAATACTAATTTCTTAAAAAAGAAAAATCCCCTACTGTGCAGCGGGGATTTTTCTTTGCGGCGCGGAGGCGCGTGATAAGCCGGATTCTGTTACGTCTTGCGACGCATGACGGCCATTTGTCTAAGCGGCACTCCGGATACTTGCGTATCCGGCACGGCCTTGCACCCGAGTAAGGATTTAGCCGTTTCATCTTGGCCTTTAACTGCCAAGTTCATCCGCATTGCTGCGGATGCCATAGCTCTTTCGGGCTAGGGCGTTTCTGTTCGCACCTCTCCGTTACCGGCGGCGGACTTTCGGCCGCTACTTGTCTGTATATGCCTTGCGGCCCATACGGGTGTCCGGACTTTCCTCCCCTTGCGGAGCGGTCGTCTCCCGTACCTCCATGCCGCATCCATAATGACACTGATTTTAGCGGTTGTCGAGCGTGCTGTTTACTAATGCGTCAGCCGCGGAATTCTCTTCGCGTGGGATCTCGATGAAACGTACATCTTTAAATTGTTCAATCAATGCGCGCGCTTCGTCGCACAGTTCTTTCAAGTGTGGGAGTTTTATCTTGTACTTGCCGGTAATCTGGCGGGCTATGAGTTGGCTGTCGATATGGATTGCAAGTTCGGCTTTTTGGGCTGCTGCGCCGAGGTTTTTAACGCAGGTTTTCAAGGCTGATATGACAGCCTTGTATTCGGCGACATTATTCGTCGTTTCTCCGATGTATTCGCCGTAGCCTGCGCCGTCGATCACTACCCCTATCGCCGCATGACCGGGGTTCCCCCGTGCGCCGCCGTCAGTATAGATTGAGATATTTTCCATCCGCTTATGATAGCACCTTCCATGGCACGGGCGTGCCGTGCGGCACCGTAAAGCCCGCTGCCGCCTTATGCCCCCCGCCGCCGTAGTGCGCTGCAAGCTCTGCTACGTCGAACTTCCCATTAGAGCGGAGCGAAACGACCGTCTTCCCCTTGCGTTCGTCCCATATGATGCCGAAGGGCGGGTATACAACGGAGAGTGCATGGCCGATATTGTCGCGGAAAAACGGCGAATTTACGGCGAGCGCCTTGTGTCCGCGCAGTTCAACGAACTCGGCGTTTTCTTTAACGAGCCGGTCAACGAGCTGCATTTCTTGGTTGAGGAGCAGGCAGCCTTTTTGCCAGCAGGCTTTCCTGCCTGCGGCAGTTTCGATTTCTTTTTCAAGCTTGTTCCATGTTTTAAAATCGAACGGGACTGTGCGCAGGTATGCCGTCATGGCTTTCGATTGCGGGAGTTTGTGTCGCCATAAGTCGTTATCTTCCACATATTTCAAAAAAAGCGGGACTTTCTTTTTTGGGTGGAAATACTGCCATGCTATCACCGCGCCGGATCGGTTGTTGTCGAATACGCCACCGTCCGTCATGCGTACATCTTCTTCGCGCATGGCATGGTGATCGAGCGCCGTTACTTTTTTCGCGCGGGCAAGGAGCGTTTTCATCGCATCGTCCTTATAGCAGAAGTCTACGAGATACACTTCTTTGCCTTCTAATCCTTCTGGTAGGGGCTCTTGATGTACGACGGGGATGTAATCCGCCTTCTTGCCGAACGTAAGCCATGCCGCCCATGCGGCGCTGAAGCCGTCGGTGCAGTTCTTGTGGTATAAAACGACGGTATTTTTCATTAGTCGGAGTATACGAAATACAGGGTTTTCATGCAATTGGCTTTAATATTTACAAAAAATTGCAATTGCAAAATAGTGTAAATATTTAGATTTTATTCTAATGCGGATAGGCCGTGGAGTTTTTCGCCCGAGAGAAAGGCGAGCATGGCGCCGCCGCCGGTTGATACCCAGTCGAACTTTTTTACTAATTTTTCTTTTTGTAAGAAGTCGGCGGTGTCTCCCCCGCCCGCTACGGAGAACGCCTTGCTTTTAATGATCGCCTTCGCGAGCGCTTGCGAGCCTTTGGTGTATTTCGCGTTTTCCGCCTTACCTACCGGTCCGCTCCAGACTATCGTTTTCGCCTTAGCGATTATCTTTATGTATTCTTCCGTCGTTTTAGTGCCGATATCTTGCCATGGGTTGCCGCCGACACCGTCCTTCGAAAGTGCAATATCTGCGTAGCGAGGCAGTGCTTCGGGCGATATGCGGTATGCACTACCTAAGAGGAACTTCGTGCCGGCGTTTTCGAGTTTTTGGATGACGCCGATCTTGTCTTCTATCTTTATGCCGCCCAGTATCACGACGCGTGGGTAGTCGGGATTGTCGCGTACGCGCGAGAGATTTTTAATTTCTTCTTCCAAGTGCAGTCCCGCGTACGAAGGCAGGAATTCCGTAATGGCGACCATGGAGGCGGCTTTGCGGTGACTCGTAGCGAAGTCGTCATTTATATAAATATCGGTGCCCTTCGATAGTTCTTTAGCGAAGGCAACGTTATTCGCTTCTTCGCGCGGGTCGAAGCGCAGGTTTTCGCGCCATTCGATGGCGCATTTTAATTCTTTCTCTATGAGGCTTGCGGCGGACTTAAGTGATAGCTTCGCGTCCTCGCCTTCCGGCCTGCCGCGGTGGCTTATTATAATGGGCTTCGCCCCGCGGTCGAGTAGAAAGCGTAGGGTTGGTAGGCACGCTTGTAACCGCAAAGAATCCCCTGCGGGATCCTTTATGTCGAGGTTTACGCGCACGAGGCACGTCTTTCCCCGCAGCTTGGGTTCGGTTAACGTGCGGAGTAGACGCACGGGTTATTGTGTTCGCTTATGCGTAACGAAGTTCCAGATAGCGTCCAAGGCGTCGAATACGTTAGCGGTCGGTCTTGGGGGCGGAATCAATCTCCTTGGTTGTTTTGTTTGTTCTGAGGGCGGAGTCATACTTGGTACGGGCATAACAAAAGGGGCTTGCGTCGGCATGGTGGGTGATGGATGTATAAAATTTGGTTTATTAGTCCATTTTTGGACCACATCATTTATCGTTTCTAGATCATTCGGTTTCAGGGTTTCGTCACAGTCGCGGCATTTGCCATTAACTGGCGCTGTTCCATCAGCGCATTTTTTTATTTCATTTTTTTTATTATCCTGTCCACCTCCTGGTAAATAATCATTTGTTTTGGCAAATGATAATACGGGTAAAAAAAGCATGCTAAAAATTAGGATTTTCTTCATTTCTCAAGCATACCACGGGTACTTGAAAAAAAGCTGTGGATAAGATAGTATATAAGGACTTAGATGGCACATACTAAATCCTTAGGTTCAACTAAATTAGGCCGCGATTCAGCCGCACAGCGGCTGGGCGTAAAGAAAAACCACAACGAGCCGATAGGCGCGGGTGAGGTTATTATCCGCCAGCGGGGCAGTAAGTACCTTGCGGGCGTAAATGTCCGCGTGGGTGCTGATGACACGCTCTACGCCGCAACCGCCGGCACCGTGCAGTACAAGACGAAGCATAAGACGTGCTTCGATGGATCGCGCCGTAGCGCGAAAATGGTGAGCGTAGTTACCGCCAAGTAACGCATAACAAAACCGCCGAGTCATGCGACTCGGCGGTTTTGTTATTGGTTTAGCTCGGAGTGTCATTGCATTTAAAATTTGGATCACCGGCACACCAGCTATATTTTATTTTTTCCCAATCGTTACGCTCGCGCACTTTGAGTGGAGCTTTATCTGGATCGCATGCGCATTGCGCCTGCGGTCTTTGGGGTTGCGATTCTTCTGATTCTTCTCTTTTATTTCCATTAAAACACGGATCCATTTGAATGGGATTCGGGGGAACATAGGCGGATTGGGCTGGGGCGGGATTTATAGCGTATGTCGGCGTGACATACGCGGGGGCATTTATGGGATTTACCGGAGCAGGACGAACGAAGTTTAGTAATGTCGATACGAATGCGCCGACTTTGGATTGCGGTTGTTTCGCCGATACTGCGCTACGCGATGAAAACGACCTGCTATTGCCGTCATTGCAACTTGAATCGGGAATACAGGCGACCTGACCGGGATCTATGTCACATTTTTTAATGCTGGAGTCTTGTCTATTTTTAAAGCATATATTTTGTCTACTATTGGGATTATTCAATGCCCCTCAGACGATTTCATTAAAATTTTGAATTTGGAGCCTGCCATTTTCATCCGTAAAAGATATTAACGGCTTGCCATTCATAAGTTCTTTAATGCCTTTAGAAGTGCATGCGCTATCATATTTACAACGAACCGATATTGCTGTTTCCGCATCCGCCACTGCCGCTCTGCGCGCTTCAAGTCCGCATTCGGATTCATTCTTTTTTTGCGCATCGGAGATGCAGTCTTGATACGGTTGCATTTCGGCTGCATTAGAGCATATGCACATTCTGGCACTAGCCGAATTAATCGATATTAAACTCGCTCAAAGTATAAATAAAGTAAATATCGATTTCATATTCATATATTTATAGTAACATTAACCATAGGTTTTATTAATCCGAGCAGATGACTGCGCCAGTTTGCGGATCTGTCGTGCAGACCGAGGGGCATCCGAATTCATAACGGTCGCATTTTAAAGTTCGTGGATCGCCGCATTGGCTTAAAATTTCGGCGTCACGATCCTGTGCCGAGGTGTCCCTGATCCAAACCGCATACTGTTTCAAATACGCGGACATATCCGCAGAGAGACTGCTATTGGTATTCCGCGTATAGCATTGGTCGAGCGTTTCCCGGGGACGCGGCTTGTTAATGCAATTTTGGATAATGCCATTCAAATCAAACTTGTCTTTTAGCTGACCCCATTCATTTTGTATGGGCGCAGCGGCATTTTTTAAGTCCGCCGCTATTTTGTCGATTTTAGCCTGATAGCGAGCGGTGATCGGTTTAGCGCATTCCTCATGGTCAAAAAGCGGTCCCGCAACGCAATAGTTCCGCGGCGCGCACGCAGCGGTATTTTTTGAATTATTCGATTTGGCGCTATGGTTGTCGCCTGTTATGCAAGGCGTGGGATACGTTTCGGGGTTAACCATTGCATATCCTGCTATCGTAGAATTTTGAGGAGATGTTTGCGGTGTTTGCGCGTAGGTCCATGGCATGCATTTTTTATTTCCCCCTAGTACTCCCGAGCAATACCCTTTTTTCCCATTCGCGAGCGTGCAATTATATTGATTATTCGGGTTCGCGCATTGGTCTCTCAGGGAATCCGGGGTTTGTTGCGGAAGAAATGTTTTTGCGAGCCATGATAAAAAACTTGATTTAGGAGTTTCCGGGGCTTTATCTTCCGTTCCATACCATACCGGCAGATCGGGATCTTGCGCCGGTGCGGAAGATGGTGGAGGCGTTTGCCTGCTTGGCCCCGTTGAGGATTGGCATGTCCCTCCCTCGTTTATTGCGACGTTTGCCGGTCTTGTATTGCCGTTCATATCTGTAGTCATGCAGGTTTCGCCGGCGGCGCATCGTGCTCCGAACAAGCCGCCGCATTCTTGTGCTAAAGAAATTACTGGGCTGCCAAAAATTATCGCAGCTGAAATTATCGTAATGATTTTCCTCATAGGACAATAATAGCATGCCGCACTATGGCATGCAGGCTACTTATCCCCAACCGTCTCTATAGCAACTTTCGCTTCAATTCCCTTGCCGAGGTGGATTACTGCGTGGTGTATGCCGAGCGTGCGCAGGGGCTTTTCTAAGTCAATCTTAATCGGCTCGTAGCCGGCTTTTTTTAGGACCACAACCACATCTTCTTTTGTGATCGAGTTAAATACTTCGCCGTGGGGACCGGTTTTGAGCGTAAACTTCAGTGGCTCGCCGGCTAGCTTCTTAGCGAGCGTTTTTAGACGGTCTGTTTCTTTGGTGTCTTTCTCGACATGCGCCTTGTACTTGTTAAGCTCCGCGGGCGTTGCTTGTACGCCTAGTTTTTTTGGAAAAAGGAGATTATTGGCATAGCCGTCTGAAACGGTTATCAGCTCCCCTGCCCTGCCGATATTTTTAACGTCCTTTAAAAGGATGACTTTCATACGAAATGATTTATGAGGCAAGATTCATGATTAATGAATACGAACGAACGCTTCGTTGTATATTTTCTTAAATCCTGAATCATAAATCCTGAATCCGTTTTTTTACGATTTCAAGCGCTTTCGTAAGTTGCGGGTCGCGCTTTTTTTCGCGGTCTTCGTCCGTGATCTTTATCGCAATGTCGGGTACGATGCCGTTTTTGTCTATCTGCGTACCCTTGGGCAGTATCCAGTGCGCTATCGTTAGCTTTATTTCCGCCCCGCCGCGGAGTTCTGTTAATTCCTGCACCGTCCCCTTACCGAAGCTTTTTTCGCCGATTATTTGCGTGCCGAGGTTGTCTTTGAGCGTCCCCGCTAAAATTTCGCTTGCAGATGCCGAGCCGCCGTTTAAAAGGATTGTAAGTGGGATGCCTTTGGCTATAGGCGTGCCGTTCGAAAAGAACGTGTCGCGCTTACCGTTGCGGAATTCCTCGAATACGACCGGCAGGCCGGCATCCATGAAGTAGCTTGCTATTGCGACAGCCGCGTCGAGATATCCTCCGGGGTTATTGCGCATGTCGAGTACCATGCCCTTTGCGCCTGCCGCTTGTGCCTCTTGTATCGCCGTACGAACCAAAGTGGCCGAGTTTTCGCTGAAGGTGTAGAGCTGAACGTGCGCGATAGAGCCGTCTTTCATTGTCCATTCGACGACGGGGATTTTTATAGTATCCCGCACGATTTTTATAGTGACCGGCTTATCGCTACCTGCGCGGCCGATGAGGAATGTAACCGTAGTCCCCTTTGGGCCGCGGATTTTCTTTACCGCTTCGCTTATGCTCATGCCCACCGTCGAGCTAGCGTTTATTTCGTAGAGTTTGTCGCCGGCGAGGAGCCCGCTTTTTTCGGCCGGCGAATCTTTAAGCGGGGCTATCACGACCACTTGGTCGTTCTTTAAGCCGATTTCCGCGCCGATGCCGCCGAAGTTGCCGTTGATGTCTTCGCCGAAGCGCTTCGCTTCTTCCGGATCCATGAAGACGGAGTACGGATCGTCTAGCGCACCTACGAGACCGGAGGCCGCGCCGTATATCATGTCGCCACTTTTCACTTCACCCGCACGCAGGTACGAGTTCTGTATCATTTGCCACGAGTCCCAGAATATGGCGAAGTCTTCCTTGGGCGTAATGCCCTTGTCGGCGTTCTCGATCCCCTTTACTTCGAAAGTTTGCGGACGGCGCGTGCCGAGTTCGTATCCGCCGACGCCTGCAATACCGATGCAGAGTATGATGAGCGCGATATATCCCGCGTAGCGCGCTTTATTGGTGGTAGTTTCCATTCGCTTCATCATAGCGGGCAGTTATGCGCCATGCAAACGTTATGCTTTTAAAACGATGTTTTTCGTGGCATACTAGGTGTGCATGGAGGCGTTCAAAAACGTCAGTGGGGATTATTTGAGAGGGCTTGCGGCTCGCAAAGAAACGTCCAAGGTGTACAGCGCGCACCAAGAGGTCGGCCTCGAGCTCGCGAAGATTCTCCGTGACCGGTTCAATAAGGCTTTGTATATCAAGCTTGCGAAGACACACACCGACCACCAGCGCCTTTTGATGCTCGCGAAAGACATTGCGGGTAGGCAGGGGGTGGTAAATTGCGGGGCGTATTTCATGCGGTTATTGTTCGATGGCGAACATTACGACGGATACAATGGAAAAAAGAATACTCTCAATAGCAAATAAGGCGGATTTGACGGTGTTGCGGCAGAAAACGGCGCCGTTCGATTTTTCGCGTTTCACTAAAAAAGAAATTACGGAATTGGTGCGTTCTATGCGCGAAACGATGAAAGGCGCAAGCGGTATCGGCCTTGCGGCTAACCAGATAGGGCTTAACTTGTCTTTATTCGTAGCGAAGACCGAGCGCAAGTTGCACGCGGTATTCAACCCGAAGCTCGTATGGGCGAGCGCGGAAGAAGACGATATGGAAGAGGGCTGTCTTTCGATACCGAAGACGTACGGCATCGTGCGCCGGTCGGTAGCGGTGCGGGTGGAGGCGCAGGATAGCAAGGGAAAGAAAGTGGAGTTTTCGCCCACGGGGCTTTTGGCGCGCGTCTTCCAGCATGAGATGGATCACTTGGAGGGTATTTTATTTACGGATAAGGCAGTCGAAACGTATGAAGAGCGGCGCGAAAACGGCAATGCAGAGTAATTTAAAATACGTATTCTTCGGTACGCCGGATTTTGCGGCGGTTGTTTTGGAAGAGCTTATTGCGGCCGGTATGCCGCCGGTTGCCGTGGTCACGAATCCCGATAGGCCTGCCGGAAGAAAAAAAGAGCTTACTGCTCCGCCGGTTAAGAAATTAATTATGACTTCGGGTGCGGTAATTCCCGTTCTTCAGCCTGAAAAACTGGACGAAGCTTTCATTGTCGAGCTTGCGGCGATCGGCGCCGAGGTCGGCGTTTTGGCCGCGTACGGTAAGATCGTTCCCCGCGCCGTGTTCGACGTGTTCCCCAAAGGTATCGTCGTGGTGCATCCGTCTTTATTGCCTAAGTACCGCGGGGCGACGCCGATACAGTCCGCAATTCTTGCGGGTGAGGATTTAACGGGTACAACGCTTTTCGTGATGGACGAAAAAGTGGACCACGGGCCGGTGCTTGGCTCCGCGCAGGTTCAGCTAATGGACACGGATACATATTCGACCTTAGCCGACAAGCTCGCGGAGGCGAGCGCGGCGTTGCTTGTCGATATGCTACCTAAATATGTTAAGGGTGAAATCACGCCCCTGCCGCAAAGCGAAGGCAGTGCGACGTATACTAAAA
>SXGR01593788.1_pt1 | contig 13072 bp, 10 predicted proteins | sample 3174711 | NCBI WGS metagenome assembly SXGR01 (sample SAMN11356860, study PRJNA531348) | freshwater metagenome | isolation source: freshwater sample F1-60 | place: China: Fuxian Lake, Yuxi | collected 2017-12-25
TAATATTTTATTAGAATTTTATTAATATTTTATTAGAATTTTATTAATATTTTATTAGAATTTTGTTTTAAAATTCTTAAATTAATAATTTTAATTTTTAAAAATTATTATTAATTTTAATATAAATATATGACTATATATTTATACCAAAGTTAAGTTTGAAGGATAAGATAAAAATTGAAATATTTAGTAATATAATACTAAATTAAATGTTATTTGATTATTTCCAGAGTAAGATTGATTGTTTCAGTTCCACTCCGTATGAAGACGATTTTAGGTATCCACTCGGTCCGTTAGTAATTGACTCGGAATTATTCGCTAATGTTAGCCTTCTCGATAATATTAAGATGATGTTGGACGACGTGGAAATGAATCCCATTCATAGAGATAATATTTTAACATTTTCAATTATTGGAGTTCTTAAACATATGAGTCTTATTAAATATAATTTTGAAAAACTTAAGAATTCAATGAAGACGATTTCAGAACATATGGAGGCTAATACTATTCATGAAAACAAAGACTTCCTTATTAATTTAGTTAAGGAATCATTAAGTGTTAAAGAATTCAAAGCCTACTTGAAGACTGAATCTATTCTATGGAAATTCAATGAAGTTGCTATTGATGAATGGAAAAATAAGACAGTTTTAAATGATACATTTAAATTATTTATGGGATTAGACACATCTGAATCTGAACAGTCGCAGCAGCAGTCGCAGCAGCAGTCGCAGCAGCAGTCGCAGCAGCATGATGATTCAGTTAAGGCTATTGTAGCAACTGAATTAGAAAATGTTATCGTTAATACTCCAGTATTAGGATCTTCATTGCCGACTGAAATTTCAGTAGTTGATGTCAAAGTTTCTGATTTATCTCAAGAATCAACTGAAGAAGCCATTAACCAAATTTTATTTAAAGAACATGCTAAAATTGTTAAAACTGGTTCGTGGGCAGACGATGTTGATAGCGATACTGAAGGTGAAAAGAAAACCTACGCAGATGTGGTCCAAGTATATGCTTCACCAGATCCAATTAATGTTCCAATTAAACATATTACTACTGTTATCCCATCTGGTTCCACAGTATTATTTACTTATATTATCGAGTATAGCTCTACTCAGAATGGTATTTCAATAAGATTTGATAATGTTGAATTCTCTCAAATTAAACTAAAGCATATTAATATTAATGATTCTAAGTATCAAAATATTGATTTAAATGAAAAAGATAATAAACATGCACTATTGCTTAGTATTTTATTATATGCAATAAGTATTCGATATTGTTCATTCCCAACATTAAATGTCGAAGATCTTTTAGAAAGTGATAAAGAATTTGACTTAACATGTCCTCAAACCGATAATGAAGTCATTCGTGGGATCATTTTCGTTAATAATGAAAAACTTAATATGAGATATTCAAATAATAATACTGATGTCATCGAATCAAAGATTCCATTGAAATATTCAGAAATCATTATAACTGGTGGAGCATTGAATGAAACTGCTTATAATCAACATGGTAAGAATTGCCTACTTTGTCTTAAATATTGTTCCACTACATTTACTTATATTAATATGAATAAGCCGTATGTTCCGTATAAAGAAGTATATGATCATATATCTTCTAATGGTGGAAGACGCAGTAGAGATTATAATTATAACCCTTATAAGTCATTGTTATCTTTGATTGAGACAGTAAATTTAGAATATTTGAGTAAAGATTATAATCCATATGCTCATAATTATATTAATGAACTTAAGATTTTCTCAACTTTTTCTATATTCAAGCGACTCGTCAATACTAATCTATAATTAAAAATTCTATTGAAATTTTACTATATTATACCGAAATTTTATTAAAATTCTATTAAAAAAAATATATAAAATTAATATTATAAAATTTATACTAAAATAATTATTTTTTGTAATTTAAATAATGTAGAATTTCGTAATATAAATATTAATTAGTATAAATTATGATAATACTAAATTAAAATGGATACATTAGATTTGGAGATAGAAATGCAAGAATATCTTGCAAAACTTAATTCATGTATTTCAAAGTTTATGGAGCTTAATCATAATATTATAAATTCTAACTTACCAAAGAGGGAAACTTTAATAAAGGTCTCTAATATAATGACTAAATTAAGCGATACTCAATCTATATTAAAAGCCAATGTTGATAAAATTGAAGCTGGTATTGAACTATATAAACGACTTTATAAGGATAATTTTAATGAAGATAAGACTAATGTAATGGCTATAGGTTCTAAAGCTTTGACAACTGGATTATATACTCATGTCATAGAGGTTGATACTTTAGATAAAGTTCCAAATACTAATTTATATTATGTAAAATCATTATCTCAATTCGCAGTTAAAATTAATGAGACTATTATAAGAGGAAATATTGGTGAAATTTTCCAAGATGGAGGAGGAGTCCAGATTAAGGAATGTTTAAATAAAAATTGTAGTTCTCCAGTATGTAAAAATTGGCATGATCCAGCTAAGCATGACTTCAAGTTTAAAAGTATTTATTTTGAAGATAAGAGTAATTATGCTCGAGGTCAAATTCGAAATTTTTCATCAAAAAGTTGGGTATATACTAATAAGAAATATATAAAAAATATGAGACATTTAGGCTCAAGAAGTTCATTTTCAATGGACTTAAATTATATAGATAATATTGAAAAAAATATGATTATTGGACAGTCTATGCATGATATTTTAATGTGTATTGCTATGTCAAAAATATCCAAGAAATAAATTTGTATAATAAAAAATATATGAATTTTATGAAAATTATTGTTCTATTATTATTTTTTTATTGCGGATTTTCTTAAATCTTTTGAATGCCACCGCACATATTTTATAAAGGGTCTTAGACTTAGTATTATCTAAATTAAATATATCTTGTAAGGACATCCACTTTGCCCTACAAATTTCACTAACTTGTTCAGTATTCTTATAATTTATATTAATATTTATATCATTTTTAATCATAGCAAAGTAATATTTAGTATTATAAGTAATATAATTCGATTCCAGTACGTAATTTATAGGTTTTTGATTTACATATAAATAATATCTATGAGGAGGTATATTTGTTTCCTCTTCGAGTTCGCGTATAGCACAAGTTAAGGGAGTTTCATTTCCATCCAACCGTCCTTTTGGTATTTCCCAAGTCGGCTCAGCGGTATTTGATGTGCTGATTATAGTATTTTTTAGATGTTCATTTGATATAAATTTGATGTATTGTTCAAATAATTTAATGGTATATTCATTACCAAGTCGCTTAGTCATATTCATTTTAGTGCATGGTTTATACATATTATCCACGATACTCTCTTGAAAATTATTGGACATGTATGAAGTATAAATTTCTCCAAATTTACGATTTTCACAAACATCTTCAAGAAATGCTTTATACCAAACATATCTAAAGTCTCCTGTCATAATATCCATCTTTTCGTGGAAAGTCATGTAATTAAATAATGAATAAAGTCTCGGTTTAGTAAAATTATACTTACCTAAGACAAAGTCTATAAATTCATATGTGCATCTTTTTTGAACCAATAAAATAGTAGGAGGAGATGAGTTTTTAAACAAAGCTATTCCATTTGAATATTTTGTATTATTTTTAGGAAAGTCATCATCCTCAAAGGAAGATTTATAAAATTTTTTATTCATTACTCATGTAGTATCTATCTTGAAATTTACTTTATATTAAGATACCGATATATTTATATCATACTTTCAATATTTTTATTATATTTCTTAATCAAAATTATGCAAAAAATATATAATATTTTAGTATAATATAATAAATTTTAGTATAGTGTTATAAGCGAATTTTATTACTTTTTAGTTTTCTTAGAATTTTCCTTTGAATTTTCCTTTGAATTTTCCTTTGAATTTTTAGGACTTTCTTCTTCAGATTCTTCATCAAGTTCAGGTAGCTCGGGTTCTGGTTCAGATTCAGATTCAGGTGGCTTAGAATTTTCTTGGGAAGTGGTATTGGAAGATCCAGTTCCTCTCTTAAAGCCGAAGATACGAATAATAGTATTATCATTATCCTGACTTGGAAATTCCATATTAAAATTAAGTGCTTTAAAATGTTCCTTAAGAGGAGTATATGCGTGCAAATAATCAAATAATGGTTGATAAAATCCAGTAGCCTTTCTATATGAATTATTAATATTATTTGTTCCAAGTATAGTAAAGTTTGAGAATTTAATTGTTTTCGTCTTAACTTTAATATCGGTTGTAGAAGTATCAACAATCTCTGCAAGTAATACTTTCGAAGTATCTGCTGGCATCGTAGATAAGTTAGTCATAACTTCTTTTTTAATGAAGGTATAAAATTTATCGACTGCTTTAACAAAATTCTCTGAACCATAATTACTTTCCAAGTTTTCCAAGAAATCTTTATGATTATATGGAGTAGTATTACTCAAATAATATGGAATCAACCTTATCCCGACTCCTATAAATGGCGGTGGTTTCCTAATAAAATTAACTCCCTGCTGACTCATGTCACCAGTGGTGGATTGGGTGGCATGGGTAGTAACATCGGTGGTTCCTACATTGCGACCTCGACCAGCGCCGCGACCACGGTAGGAACCACGACCAGTGCCGCGACCACGACCTTGTTCAAAGGTAGATTGAGCATCGCGGAGTTCGGATATAAAATCGGCTTCAGTAGTATTCTCCATTATTAACTTCAACTTAAGATAGGTAATATACTTAATATCTTTCAATTTTTATATCATTAATATCGACATTATAATGTCGTGTGCAAAAAAATATTGAGATTTTATATTATAAATTTTAATATGTATATATAAAATTCGAAATGTCGAGAAAAGATTTATATCCAAATATTGACGACCCTAAATTTCTACAAAAATTTTATAAAAATAAAGAATTTATTATTAATAAAATCCCATTAGATGTCGATGATATAGATGAAGATATTATTTTAGACGATAGAATTGAAGTTATTTTAAAAGATGATTATAATGCTCATTCTTATCAAAAATTGGCGAAATATGTTATGAGTCCTAATACCCCATATACAAGACTTTTATTAAAATATAATACTGGTGCAGGTAAAACTCGCACGGCTCTCGATATAGCTATGGAATTTATTAAATTATATCGAACTGAATATGTGATGGGAATTAATAATAAAAAAGTCTATATTATGGGCTTTACCAGTGAGCAATTTAAAGACGAATTATTAAAATATCCAGAATTTGGATTTGTGAGTGCGGCCGATATAGTTGAATTAAATAGAGTTAAAAATAAGGCTAATGCTGATACGGCATCTATTCAAGAGAAAGAAAATTTTATTAGGCTGAAACGAGATTTTAGACGAAGATTAACAAATGATAAAATTGGTGGATTCTTTAGATTTTATGGTTATAAGCAATTTGTTAATATTTTATATACATATATAGAGAAAGATATAACTGCTGATGTTGATAAAATTAGTAAAGGTAAAAATGAAGACTTTATAAGTGGGTTATCTGAAGATGATATTATTAGAATGTTGAAGTCTGGAGAGCTTAAACTTAATGAAGATATAGTAAAATTATTCGAAGGTTCGTTATTAATATGTGATGAAATTCATGAAGTTTATAATAAAGTTGATAATAATAGTTGGGGCATAGCATTACAAACTATATTAGATTATCATAAAGATAGACTCAAGGCATTATTTCTAAGTGCTACACCACTTAATAATTCTCCAACTGAAATTATTAAAGTTATAAATTTATTGAATGCTCATGATAAAATTAAGGAATCTGACTTATTCCTTAGCAATGCAGCAGGTACGAATGGGAGCAGCACTTACACATTTGTGGCAAATTATGAGTCGATTCTTGAAGAAAAATTGCGTGGAAGAATAGCATTTGTTAATAATATTGACCCAGAATATTACCCAAAACTTATATATGAAGGTGAAAAAATAAGTGGAATTGATTATTTAAAATTTCGTATATGTAAAATGAGTAAATTCCAGAAGTCTGTATATGATTCTATAGAAAGTTTTAACTTTGAAAACCATTATGTCTTAGACGTAGCATTTCCACCAATTTTAAAAGATGGATCTGAAGTAGGATTAAAAACTAACGAAGAATTTAAGAGTATTGCAAGAGCTCCAGATGCGTGGAAAAAGAAGTATGGACTTGACTATGAGGCTGAGCAAGTTGTGTCTGGAAGCGGGCTTGGGTATGATAAAATTGGGGAATATTCATCGAAATATTATGAAATGCTTAAGTGGTTTAATGAGATTATCAAACCTACAAAATGGGACGATGAAACTCGTAGCAGTGGTAAAATATTTATTTATCATAAATATGTTCAAGCTTCTGGTGTCAAATTTATAGTAAGTATTATGAGAGAAAATGGATATATAGGTAGAATGGAACCACCTACTCCAGATACCAAATGCTCTATTTGCAATGTTCAAAAGAAAATTCATTCGGCAGGTCATTCATTTTCTCCTGCGAGATTTGTTTATGTTCATTCAAAGATGTCTGAAGTTGAGACAGGGATGAGTATTGATATTTATAATTCACCCAATAATTCTGATGGCAGTATTATAAAATTCTTGATAGGATCTGCTACTATTGGACAAAGTAAGGATTTTAAAGCGATTAGATATATGGCGGTTATGTTTTATCCAGATGATGTTAGTAAGTTAATTCAGTTAATTGGTAGAGGTAATCGAACAAATTCTCATATTGGAATGCCAGAAGATTTGCGAGAAGTTAGAGTAAATATATTTGTATCATCATTGTCAGAGGCTGGTAGTGGATACGAAGTCGATAAATATCGAGATAAAATTAAGTCATACAAACTCATTCAAAAAATCGAAAAAGTAATGCACGAATGCAGCATAGATAACAAAATTAATGCTGAAATGAATAAACAATCTATTGATGAAACTAAGTTAGGGCCACTTAATTATGATGTGCATACATTCAAAGCTACTGATATTGTTGATACAACATTTAAGATTTTTAGAACTCAAGAAGAAGTAGATTATTGTATCCTTCTTATTAAACGATTATTTATAGGTGTATCCCGAGTATGGACTTTTGAGAAATTATGGGAAGCAGTGACGGATCCACCATTTCACGAAAAAGTAGATAATAGTCTTATAAACAAAGATAATTTTATTTGCGCACTCGATAAATTATATTATTCCGAAATAGATTATATTGATGTTCATAGTAAAATTTATACTAAACTTCGTGAGGAGCGCGACGATTTAACCAATGTCGATATTCAAGCATATCTCCACAATAGTAATGATAAATTTATTATTTTACCAAATAATTCAGTCAATACTATTATTAAGCGAGGAGATTATTATATTTGCGTTCCAATTCAAGAGGGTTCCATCATTAAAATTTTGGATCAAATCGAGGCCCCATATCGAAATTTAACTATCTCAGATAATATCAATGTCGATATATTATCATATATGAATACTCGAGATCCATTGGAATATTATGAAAGAAAAAAATCGAGATTTATGGCAAAATATTCTGGAACGGATCTTAATCATATTTCAAAGGCATTTTGTGAATACAACACTGAATTTCATATATTCTTTGTAGAGGAATGTATATCATTTATTCAATGGCTTTTAATAGGAGCTGGTGAAGATCATGGTCCCGTTGCTAATAAAGAATTTTATTTTAAAATGTTATATTATTATGATTTATTGGATTTAATTTTATTCGTCGATACTATAGATTCTCAGAAACGAGAACAATTTAAAAAATATACATTACCAAGCACTCGTGGTAAAGACTGTGAGCCGTGTAAGCAGCAGCGGCAAGGAGATTCTCGGAAGAAAGATGAATTTGATAATTTAATTAATATGCTTGAAAGTAGTATAGAAAATTCAAGTTGCACATGGTGCCCCAATGCTAACCAAAAGAAATTCTTAGAAAGTGTTAAATTAGTAGCAAATACCTTAACTGAAGTCAAAGTTAATAAAAAAGTCGCTGAAAATATATTACCAGTCGGACACCGTATTGGCAAAATGACAAGAATTTTACATCCAGAAAAAGGGTGGTATTCAGTCCCACATGGCGAAGCCCATGAGCGAGATAAAAATATTAATAAAAAATACGTAGAAAATGATATTATTATTGGATACGATGAACAGTCAAAAACTGGTATTTTAAAGCGTTTTAAAATACGGACACCCATCCATAAAAAAGTAGAACATACTGACTTGAGATTAGTTGAGCGCGGTGCAATTTGTAGCTATAAAAATAAAGAAATTATATTAAATTTAATTAAAAAACTCGATGGGGATATTGGTAAAATTTTAGAAAAGAAGCCAAGAATTGAAGAACTTTGCGAAGAACTTAGAAGTATTTTACTTTTAAAGGAATTAAATGAACGAAAAAAAGGTTCAAATATCAAATATTTTTATTATTATTTTGAAGTATAATTTTCACGAAATTTTCATAAAAATTCACATAAAAATTTCATAAAAAATATATATAATTTTTTATATAAATATAAATTTCAATAAGATAAATTTTAAAGAATTGTGCAAGTATTATTTCCATCAATATAAATTTCAAATGCTAAATCTTTCATTTGACGATCATGTGCTGCTTGAGCAGCTCTAGCATCTATAACTTCTTGAGGCGTTCTTATAAGAGTAGCTTCTGGCATTTTATTGAGATGAACAATTATATATAATTATATTCAATTTTTTATAGGATTAGTATAAGTAATTAAAATTCATGCAATAATTACAATTATTGCATATTTTATGACCTAGCGACGCTAGGTATTCTAAGTGATTTCGCACTATTTTTCTAATATAAAAATCATAAGATGAATTTGGATCATATTGTTTCATATTCATTATAAATTTAGGCCATTTCATTAAAGTGGGATTTCTATGATTAGAGTCCATATGTTGAGATAATACTAATACTCCATGGACATCTAATTTATTGCCATAAGCAAAACAATTTAAGCAAGATTTCCCATTAACTTGATATATTAAATTTTGATGTCTTGAGCGAATTGATCGAATATAACGTTCATACTCATGAATTGATTCAGCTAAACATTTATCAATTCTCATAGTATTTTTATTTAAGAAAGCAAACATATAATTAATTTATTCAATATTTATATACTTTAATTATATTATATTTTTAGTATATTTATAAGCTCGGCGGTGGGGGGGGATAAGTGTAAAAAATATAATATATTATAATTTTGGATATAATTCAGATATTATTTAATTTTGGATATAATAATTCAGATATTATTTAATTTTGGATATAATAAACTAACGCTTTTTAGATGTTGTTCCTTTCTTGGGTGATGGAGTTGGTTCATCTTCACTTATAGCGTCCTCATCCGATTCTTCAACTTTTTTAACTGGAGCCTTCTTAGAAGAAGCTTTTTGTTGTGGTTGAGTCTTTGGACTTGGCTTTGATTTTGGTAAAGGGGTATCTGGTTCAGAATCCGACTCAGATTCAACCTTATTTTTCGCAGCCTTACCTTTGGCAGGTGCTGACTTAGGAGTCTTCTGCTTAGGAGTTTCCTCTTCAGAATTGGTATCAGAATCATCTACTGGAGTAATAGCAGCAATTTTACCATTTTTAGTAGGCTTCTCTTGTTCAGAATCGGATGAATTGGCTGGCGACGATTCAACTTTATTTTTTGATTTAGGATTCGATTTGGGATTGGGTTTTGAATCGGATTTCGATTTTGAGTTCGGTGTTGCTTTATTCGATTTAGTAGAAGCCTTTTGCTTCTCTTCTTGTTCAGAATCTGATGAATTGGCTGGCGACGATTCAACTTTATTTTTTGACTTGGACTTCGAAGGAGCAGCAATACCAACATCCGTATCAGTATCAGTATCAGAATTAACAATTACTTCAGGTTTTTTAACGACAGCTGCTGATTTTTTAGTAACAACTTTTTCAGATTTTACTGGAGGGAATTCATCTGACACTCCAGTAGTATGTAATTTTGATGGCTTATTTAGTTTAGCCTCAGTATCAGAAGTATTGGCAAATCCGTCATCATCGGTATCATCATCAGAAATGGTCTCATATTTATCCTTAACAAGTTCATTACGAAAATCTTCTGATTCATGTCTTGATGATGGATATACGCATGGAGTAATTTCAAAGTTAAAACTGGCAATAATTCCACCTTCAGAAACTTTCGGTTTAATAGCTTCGGGCCAAATCTTAGACCCGCGGGTAAATGCATGATGTATAGTATCTTTGGTATATTCTTCATAAACTGGAGCAACACATTTATCACATTTGATATCTGGTTCATCATGATTCTTACAAGGAGAACCTTCGACTACCAAATATTTATCATATACTTTAACTAATTTTCCAGTCTTTTTATTAACTCCAGATTTTTCACCATTGGTAATTCTATCAAGTCCATAATGATTAACAAAGTTAAATCCTACCCATTCTGTTTCAGTTCCATCCTCAGTTTTATAGTTTGCAACATAAACATTAGATAAATTCTTGTTATAAACATAATAATGATTCAAATAAATATTAACCATAGAATTAAATAATCTCATAGCTTCGGCGAAGACTGTGCCCTGATCTTCAAGGACAACTGAAAAACTCGTCTTCTTATTAACGTAAGATGGCTTACCATTTTTAGGGATAACTTCCTTTCCAACTGGAATGGCACCCTTGGTTATAGTTAAGAATACTTGATTTTCAGGATCCAAGTCCTCAGTTAATTTTGATTTCCTTGGGCATTTATTATCATCAGTAAGTATAAGCATTTCATCCTTTCCATCAACATTGACATACCAAGACTTATATACTTCAAGACTTTTACCAGTCTTATCTTTACCAGTCTTATCTGGTTTAAGATTTAAATATTTATTAATATCAGTAGGAGTTTTCTTACAGGTCTTAAGGACCCTCTTAGCAAACTCAATAAATTTAGAATATGTAAGCGACATTTGATTAACTTCGTAATATTATCAAAATAAATTCAATTTTTAAATTCTTGAATATATAATATTTTTACAAATTTTTATAATACTTTTTTAGTGAATTTTTAAGTGAATTTTTGAGTGAATTTTTGAGTGAAATTTTGAGTGAAAATTTAATAAAAAATAAGTTTATTTTAATAAAATTTTAAAGATTATGCATCGACAAGTTAAACTAAGATTTATTAAGAAACTTGGGTTCATCTTGAACTTTATCAATATCATAACCTTTATAAGCATCCCAAAATGGGTATGGAGTAATCATATGTTTGCGACAACAGACATTATTGATATTAAGATTTTCAAATATTTTCTCAATAGAAGTGTCATATATAGTTGTCCCATAAATATAATCTTTATCTTTAGTAGTATTTTCTTTATGAACTCTAATAATTTCTTCCATATATTTCTTAAAAGGAAGGTATAATGATCCTATATCTTTATTACACGAATAACATCTTGGCGGTAAATCCATTTTGGAATTTCAGTGAATGTAATATATTATATATAATTCAATTTTTATTGTATATTATATTTTATTAATATTTTCGAGAAAATATTACAATTCTGATTGACCTAAGTTAATTATACTTAAATGTTGTTCATTATTTTTATAACTGAGTGTCCCAATCCGTGACCAAATAATTGACTCCATTTCATAAACTTCATCAACTTCATCAATGTCGTTATAATTATTATAACTACCAAAAGCTTCACCTTGCATCATTGGAATATTGCAAAATGATGAACTTAAGATAAATGGTTTTATAGATTGTTCAACATACATAACTGGGTCAAGACTATTTTCAAGCTGATTTCTACTTACAAGCATAAGTTGGTTCGATGGATTAACGAAATTATAAAGAGTCTTTACAAGCTTACATTGTTCCTTAAATTCGAATTTATCTTGAGAAGTTGCGCTCGAGTATATTGCTGGTGATATAAAACATCTAAATTCATCATGAGCTAACTTAAGATCTGGAGTATTTAATAATTTTACAGTTTCCGCAGAATATATATTTTTAACACCGAAGAGAGACCCAGATTGAGTATTATATGCTCTCTTAACGTTATCAATGATAGATGAAGTAGTTGCAGACTTAACTAAATCCAGTTTAAGACTGGCAAATTTTTTGATAAGCGCAGGCCTTTTATCTGATAAAATTGTAGATTTATCTAAATCTTTAAACATATTAGTATAAAATTTTACACAATTAGTAGAATATAAGCCTCTTACATCATACCAAGAACTAAAATCTGATTGTGGAACAATTCTTGGAATTTTACAATAAGGTTCAAAAAGTATGTAAAAATTGGCACATGGATCTGCTCCAAGTATAGGTAAAATAGCTACATATTTTTGCGGATTATTATGTTTTAAATACATCATAAATGATGACACGGTCAATAAATATGCATCGCGCATATTATTGTATTCGTTAAAGAATTCATTTTCTACCTTCTTTGCGAAGTTGATTCTACTAATATTATGACTTACTTCTTTCTTTTTTGGGACCACTACTTTTTCCTCATCATCGATATCTATATCTAAATCCGATGATGATGTCGGTATAAGCTTTTTAGTAAGAAGATAACATTTAAGCTTATTTGGACATTTAAGATTGATATCCCTAATTTCAGATCCATTGCTCAAATATACAGCTTTTTGAGTAGCACTTGCGCAATCTGGTAATTCTTGATCCAAGAGATTTTGTAATGAATTATTAAAATCTTGCAATTTTGGAACAAATTGTTTTACTTTAAGTGCTGAGATAGACTTACCAAAATCTGGGTCTGAGATAAGTTTTGAACTGAGCGTAGGATCTGGTATAAGAAATGTGTACCCATATTTATCATTTGCAGTGAAAATCTTAGGAGTCTCCTTTTTAATTTTTTGATAAAGTTCGGGATTGATGACTTTAACTGCAGTTTTAATATCGAGGTACTCTGTCATTTTATATATAAGTATTTGGGTACTTATATATAATACTTGTAAATATTTATATTATGTTAATAAGTTGATAAATTGATA
>SXGR01354919.1_pt1 | contig 13071 bp, 18 predicted proteins | sample 3174711 | NCBI WGS metagenome assembly SXGR01 (sample SAMN11356860, study PRJNA531348) | freshwater metagenome | isolation source: freshwater sample F1-60 | place: China: Fuxian Lake, Yuxi | collected 2017-12-25
GCTTGAATCTACCTGGGAGACCAGCGTGGTGGGCACCTGCACGAAGGGGATGCCTCGCGCGAACAGGGCAGCGGCGAATCCGGCCAAGTCGCCGACCACTCCGCCGCCCAAGGCCACGACGAACGCCCCCCGCTCAAACCGTTCCTTGGCGAGGGCGTCCAGAATGGCCGAGGCCCACCGCAAGGTCTTTGCCCGCTCGCCGTCCGGCACCAGGATCATCTTGACCTGATACCCGGCTGCTTTCAGCGAGTGCCGCACGGCCTTTCCATAAAGCCGGCCCACTACCGGATTCGTGACGACGGCAACCTTCCCGGAACATCCCAGCCCACGCAGTCGGCCGCCGACCTCGCGCAGAAGGCCGGCCTTGATAACAATGTCGTAGCTCCGTTCGGCCAAGGAGACTTTGACGCATTGCTCTCTGGTGGAAGACGGCATGCTTTACCTGTTGGCACAACGGGAGCGGCCCTGTCATCCCGATACAAGACGGGCTCAGAAGGGGCGATAACCGCGAAGTAAATTGCGGGGATGGTATCACAGCGCGGGAGAAACTAAAAGGTTTTGACGTAGGCTTGATAGGCGTCGAAATTGCGCTTCATCTCCTCAAGGCTGTCGCCGCCGAATTTTTCTATCAATGCGTTGGCCATCTCAAACGCCACAACCGCCTCCCCGACTACGCCCGCGGCCGGAACGGTACAGATATCGGACCGTTCAACGGTCGCATCGAACGGTTCTTTAGTTTCAATGTCCACGCTCTTCTTGGGACTGTAGAGGGTCGAGATGGGCTTCATCGCCACCCGCAGGACGATCGGCAAGCCGTTGGTGATGCCCCCCTCTAACCCTCCGGCATTGTTGGTGTGACGGATGAACTGTTGCCCTTGTTTATCGTAATAGATATCGTCGTGGACTTCGGACCCGAATCGGCGCGCGACTTCGAACCCCATGCCGATCTCTACGCCTTTCATCGCCTGGATGCTCATCGCCGCCATGGCCAATCGTGCTGAAAGCCGCCGATCCCATTGGGTATAGCTGCCCAGGCCGATCGGAGGGTTCGTCACCACCACTTCGAACACGCCGCCCAATGTGTCCCCTTTGTGCTTAGCCGTCCGGATTCGCTCAACCATCTGCGATCCCGCTTCCGGATCGGGCGAGCGGACGTCAGATGTCTCCGCCAGCGCGTAGGCTTCGAGAGGGTCCTCGCATCGCTCGGCCACTACGTCGCCGATTTGCACCGTATAGCTCACCACCTGCATGCCGAACTGGGCCAAGAGAGATTTGGCCACCCCGCCGATCGCGACGCGGATGGCCGTCTCGCGCGCGCTGGCTTTCTCCAGAACATTGCGGATGTCCCGGTGGCCGTATTTGATCGCCCCGACCAGGTCCGCATGGCCTGGCCTGGGCCTCGTCACCACCTTTTCCGTCGGGGCGGGACCCGGTTCGGCGGCCATGACGTCTTTCCAGTTTTCCCAGTCCTTGTTGGCGATCAGCAGCCCGATCGGATTTCCCAGGGTCGCGCCCTTACGGACCCCGCAGCCGAATTCGACCCGATCCTGTTCGACGCGCATACGACCGCCACGACCATACCCCTTCTGGCGGCGAGCCAGATCCCGGTTGACGTCCTCAGCCGTCAACGGCAGCCCTGCCGGCACCCCTTCCAGGACCGCCAGCAGATACTTGCCGTGTGATTCCCCGCCGTTCAAATACCGTAGCATGATGGATGCCTCAGACCGGTTAGCTCTTCACGATGGTGGGGGTGAGGAAGATCAGCAGTTCCGTCTTCGTCACCTACTCGGACTTGTTCTTGAACAGCCACCCGACCACCGGCAGGCGCGAGAGGAAGGGCAGCCCGGTCACCGTGTTGCTTTGCGTGTCTTCGATAATCCCGCCCATGACCATGGTCTCCCCGTCGCGCACCAGCACCTGCGTCAACGCTTCCTTTTTCGTGATGATGGGACCGACGGGCAACGACGCGCCAGGAACGTTTCGCGTAGCCTTGACATTCAACAGTATCTGCTTGCCGATTTCCGTGGGATCTCTCGACGTAATCTGCGGCGTAACCTGGACGGACAGCAACGCGTCCACGAAGGTTATCTGGGTCCCCTGCAGAGATGTCGTCTGCTAGGGGATCGACTGCCCTTGCTCGATCTTGGCCGACCGCTTGTCGAGGGTCGTAATCTTAGGGGCGGCGATGACTTTTGTCAAACCAAACTGTTCTCCGGCCCCGACATCCATCGTCATCAATTGCGTGAGCGATGCGGGCAAATCCATTGACCTCCTCAACTCGCGTGGTTGCGGGATTGAATGATCTGCTTGATCTCTTTGATATTTTGACCCGTATAGACGCGCCAATTCCTCCAGTCACGTGGAGGATCAGAGATCAACCCTTCACGCTCCCACCGGAACAGGGTGGCTCGCGACACATCAAAGAGCTGACACACTTCAATGGTTTTGAATCGCTTTTTCGAGTTTGCTTGCACAATCATCCCCCGTCACTCTTGGTTGTTCTTGAACTTACCGCAGCCATCTATATCGGGTAAGTATAGTCAATATAATTTCACTGTCAAGCAAAGATGTCTCTAGCGCGGCGAGGGCATGTCCTCGCTATCAGGCAGGCACCGGCTCTATGACGGAGGCAAGTCAGGACTTGGCGAGGTCTCGGTGGAGAAGAGTCGTAGTGCACCCGGCCTTGGCCAAGCGATCATGCAACCGCAAGGCAATGGCCACGGAACGGTGGCGGCCACCTGTGCACCCGATTCCTATGGTGAGATAACTGCGCCGCTCCCGCTCGTAGCACGGCAGCAGAAACTGGAGCAACGCCTCTAGGCGATCCAGCAGTGCTATGGCGTCAGGATCATCAAACACATGGGATTGCACGCTCGCATCTTCCCCCGTGAGAGACTTCAAGTCGGCGATAAAATTTGGGTTTCGAAGGAATCGCACATCGAACAAGAGGTCGGCCTCGAACGGGACCCCGAACTTGTACCCGAAGCTGAGCAGGGACACCGTCATCGGTCGACCTTCACTAAACCCAGCCGATTGCTTCGCCACGAGGTCTTTGAGCTCATGCACGGTGAGATCCGAAGTGTCAATAATCCGGTCCGCGCGACCTCGCAGGTCTAACAGTCGTTCACGCTCAAGCTGCACCCCTTCCAAAACGGGAGCATCTGGAAGCAGAGGATGTGGGCGGCGAGATTCCGAAAAGCGTCGCACCAGAATCTCGTCTCGTGCTTCAAGAAACAGCAGCTCAACGGAATGCCCAAGCGTCTCCAGATAGTCGAAGTTTGCGATGAAGTCTCCGAAGAACCCGCGCTCCCGAATATCGATCCCGAGCGCCACCTTCTTCACTTCCCCACCCTGCTGGAGACAGAGCTCTGCGAAGGTGGGCAGTAATGCTGGCGGAAGATTGTCGACGCAAAAATATCCCAAGTCCTCAAAGCACTTGAGCATGTAGGTCTTACCCGAACCGGAAAGACCGCTCACAATAACCAGATGAAGCCCTTGCATCGACAACCTAGGGGGCCGCAGAAGACGGATCGATCAGTTCGATCGTGCCAGTGCCCAATCGATGGAGAACCTGAGTCCGCTCAGCGGCCTGATTCTCGAACACCAAGAGCGCCCCCGACTGGGCGCCGAGTCGTTCGGTCGCCTCCTCGAGCGTGAGCCGGTGGAGGACAGTTTTCACCAGCCTGACACCAAGCGACCGCAGCGAGGGCGCCGCCGAACGAGGGGCGGGCGGCAACAGCGAGACGCGGGAGACCTTGCGACTACGCCGTTTGTCCTTCTGCCGGCCAATCTGGCGACTGACTTTATCCAACACCTCGTCGATGGAAGCATACATTTCTTTGGTGGAGGCCTTAGCTTGCACGGCCGCTCCGCCGAGCATCAGAACGACCTCCGCCGTATGCCGGTATTTTTCAACCCCCAGAATAACCTGAACATCACCGAGCTTGGCTCCGAACCGCGCCACCCGCTTCATCCGAGTATCAATGTGTCGACGCAAAGCCGGCGTGACATCCACATGCCGGCCCGTGATCAAGATCTGCATGAGCATCCTTTCGACCGCGCACCGGCGGCCATGTTAGAAAAATCGCTTCCGTTGGCTGGCTGAAGGAATGTTGACTTCGGTTCGGTACTTCGCCACCGTGCGTCTGGCAATAACGATATTCTGGCCGAGCAGCCGCGCGACGATCTCCTGATCCTTCAGCGGACGCCGCGGGTCCTCTTCGGCGACCATTTTGCGAATCATTTCCCGAACCGTAACCGAGGATAGCATGTCCTCCTGTTTATCCGATCGTTGCAGCCCGGTGTTGAAAAAATATTTCAGCTCGTACATCCCCTGCGGACAATAGAGGTACTTGTTGGCGGTGACCCGGCTGATCGTGGACTCGTGCATCCCGATGTCTTCGGCAACCTGCTTCAAGACCAGCGGTTTGAGACCCTGCACACCATGATCGAAAAATCGCTCCTGAAACTTCACGATGCTGCTGACGACCTTAATGATGGTCTTGTTCCGCTGTTCGATGCTGCGAATGATCCACTGAGCTCCACGCAGCTTGTCGTCCAGATAGGCCTTAGTCGCATCGGAAGGGTCTCGTTTGCTGGCTATGAGCTGCTTATAGTGGGGGCTGATGCGGAGGCGTGGCAGTCCTTCACCATTCAACACCGCCACCCATTCCCCCTCATCTTTCACAACGAAGACATCCGGCATGACCACATAGTTGTCAGAGAGGAAGTACGGCCGCCCCGGCTTGGGCTCAAGCCCCTCGATGACCCGGACGGCCTGGAGCACCTCCTCTGTCGTAACGTCGAGGGCCTTGGCGATACGCCCGTAGTGTTTCTTTTCAAGATCCTGCAAGTGGTTGGTGATGATCGCTTTCAGCAAACCCGAGGAAGCGCGGTGACTCCCCCGAAACGCGCGGCCCAGGAACCGCAACTGGATGAATAGGCACTCTCGCAGGTCTCGTGCCGCCACGCCGGCCGGATCAAAAGTCTGAATTTGGTCCAACACCGACTCGACGGCGTCAGGCGTTACGCCCGCGTCGACAGCCAGATCGGTCAGCGGGGTTCGCAAATACCCGTCTTCATCCAGGTTGCCGATGATGAGACGGCCAATTGCTTTATCCGTCCCTGGAAGACCGGATAAGCCCAGTTGCCAGAGCAGATGATCTTCAAGGGAGGTCGGCTTGACCGCGGTCTGATCATAGGAGGGCAGATCGTCTTGGGAAGAAGGCATTTCCGTATCGCCGGCCCGACGGTCGCCGCCAAAGTAGTCCTCCCATCCCAGTTCATCACGGTTTCCCTCCCCCGAAACCTGTGTCTCATCGGAGTCACCTGCGTCTTGAGCTTCCTTGGGCTCCTTCTTGTCCTGATTGAGTTCCTCCCCGGTCGCCGGCCCCCCTTCCTCCGCATCAGCCTGGAGCTCGTCCAGGAGCGGATTTTCCATCAAGTACTGGGTAAGGGTCTGCTGGAGCTCCAAGCGTGACAGCTGCAGCAGCTTGATCGCCTGCTGCAGCTGCGGCGTCATGACCAGCTTTTGGCTGAGACGAATGTCAAGGCCGAGGCGTGGTTTCATATTCCCCGGATCGTTTCACCGCACCGGCGCCAGTTACAACTTGAACCGCTCACCCAGGTATATCGCCCTGGCTGTGGGACTGTTGACGATAGTGTTCGGAGTGCCGGCCTCCAAGATACTGCCCTCATTGATAATGTAGGCACGGTCGGTGATGGACAGGGTTTCCTGGACATTATGGTCCGTGATCAGGACCCCGATCCGTTTTTCTTTGAGGCGCGTGATGATCTGCTGAATATCGCCCACCGCGATCGGATCGATGCCGGCCAAGGGCTCATCCAAGAGCAGAAACTGGGGAGCGATGACCAGGGCTCTCGTAATCTCCAAGCGGCGCCGCTCCCCTCCGGACAAGGCGTAGGCTTTACTCTGACGCAACGCGGTCAGGTCCAGCTCCTTCAGAAGGGCCTCCGACCGAAGAACCCGTTCCTGAGGAGCCAGGTCAAGCATCTCCAGAATGGCCAGGATGTTTTCTTCCACTGTGAGCCGGCGAAAGACCGAGGATTCCTGAGGCAAATAGCCGATCCCCAGCCGAGCCCGTTTGAACATCGGCAAACTGGTAATGGTCGCGCCATTAAGCTGAATCTCGCCCGCATCCGGCGGACACAAACCCACCACCATATCGAAGATGGTCGTCTTACCGGCTCCATTTGGACCCAGCAACCCGACAACTTCTCCGGCTTTGATCTCCAGGCTGACCCCCTTGACCACCTGTCGTCCTTTGAAGGCCTTGACCAACCCATGGGCCTCCAGCCGGGGAGCTGTCCCGGCCGGACCAACAACCGATTCGCATGCAGAGGTCGCACCAACCTGCATCAGCGCCCCCCTCCCGGCTCTGGTTCAATCAGGACGCGCGACTCTCCTTCCACCACGCTGCGATCCTCCGCCAGGTACATGGTAATGACCTTGCCCGTCACCTTGGTGCCCTTCTGCCAGGCAATCGGCTCGCCTGTCAGGACGATTTTTTCGCCTTCCTCGTAGTACACCGCCCTCTCACAGGTGGCCGTCCCCCCTTCTTTTTCAATTTTCACGCGCCCGGTTGCCTCCACCATGCTGATCGACTTGGACCCGGCCGTCGGCAGGGCCCCCTCCCCAACCTTGGGCTTCTTCTCCCCCTCAGCTGAATGAACGGGGCTCGGGTCGGATGGCTTTTCTCCGGGCGTCTCTTTGGGTTTGAACGATACCACCATCGCATCCGAATGCACCACCAGCGCACCCTTGATCAGCACGACAGTCCCTTCGAAATACGCCTTATTTTCCTGATTGCGGACCGTCATCTTCTGCGCCGTGATCGTCGTCGCCTGGCCCTCAGACGGTCCGGATTTGACAGTCCCCGTCTCTGCTGAAACCGCAACGGAGGCCACAAGCCAGACGAATACCGCGAGGCTACGGGACCAAATCCACACGCACATTCTCGAGCACCTGAAATTCTTCAGCATCCAGGAGTCCTTTAAAACCTCGGCCTCTGACCTTCAGCCCATGGCCTAAGATGGTCACCGGGTCCTTTGTCGTAATAGTCCGCCGCTCATCCGTCCACGTCAGATGATTGCTCTCAACGGTATAGCCCCCCTCCAACTGCACGACGATCGGCGTTGCCCGGTTGGCAAGCATAAAGTCTTTGGTCGCGAGGTTCACCGTCCCCTCCTCGCCGGTCAGTTTCATTTCCCATCCTTTGGCACCATACAGGGTAACTTCGACGGCCTCGAGGGCAGCGCGTTTCTCCGTCTCGAAGACTCGAGCCCGCTGGGCATGCACCTCCCATTGCACAACCCCCGCTCTGGCTTGGGTGAAACGGAACTGATCGATGCCGGCATCCGACTTCCCGAGCACGGCTTGGCTTGAAGTACTCGGCGACGGACCCGTCTCTACTTTGGTGCCCAAGAGGTACAGCAAGAAGGAGACCAGGATGCCCGTCATAGCCAGGAGGCTACGTCGAATCCAACGCTCCCACATGCCGTGGGCTAACCCATCGGGTTGAAATACAATCATCGCTCGGGCACGATTTTAGCAGAGGGCAGGAGGCAAGTAAACAAACGCCCCGCTGGAAGCCACGGTCATGGCCTCCCAGCAGGGCATCACACTATCGACAAGGGTGCGAGACGGTCAGGACGCAGTCGCAGAAGAAGATGCCGTGGCCCCCGCATCGGAGGACCCCTTAGTCATCGGCTTGCTCGCCTTCCCCGTGACAGGCTTTTCAGGCTGGCTTTGAGCGGCCGCGCGCTTGGCCACCAACTCAATGGCCACCATGGCGGCAGTATCCCCGACCCGACGCCGGGTCTTGATCAGACGCGTGTATCCACCCTGGCGTTCAGCGAACCGTCCGGCCACGTCATCGAACAACTTGGACACCACGGCCTTGCTGCGAAGGAATCCGAGAGCACGTCGGCGCGCCGGCAAGTCACCTTGCTTTCCAAGCGTGATCATCCGATCTGTGAAGCTGCGGATCTCCTTGGCCTTGGCCTCGGTCGTCTCGATCCGCTCGTGTTCGAGCAAGGACGTGACCAAGCTCCGGAACAACGCCCGTCGGTGATTGGTGTTTCGCCCTAGCTGCCTGCCTCGCTTTCTATGACGCACAGCTCCCTCTCTTTCAGCCTTCGTGCTTGGCGCTGGATTCCGCAGCCGAGACCGAGTCCAGCTTCATGCCCAGGCTTAGTCCCATCTCGGTCAGGATTTCCTTGATCTCGTTCAATGACTTCTTTCCGAAATTCTTCGTCTTGAGCATTTCCATTTCGGTCTTCTGCACCAGATCCGCAATCGTCTTGATGTTCGCGTTCTTGAGGCAGTTGGCGGCCCGGACGGACAGCTCAAGCTCATTCACGCTCCGGAAGAGATTCTTATTGATCTCTCTCCGCTCATCATCCTTGCGCGCCTGCGGAACGGCTTCACCCTGCTCTTCGGGATGGATAAAGATGGTGAGGTGATCCCGCAGAATACCCGCGGCCGTAGACAAGGCGTCCTGGGGCGTAATGCTGCCGTCGGTCCAGACCTCCAGCAACAGTTTGTCATAATCCGTCACCCGTCCCACCCGCGCATTTTCAACGTGGAAGTTGACCCGCTTCACGGGAGAATAAATCGAGTCCACCGCGACGACCCCGATGGGCAGCCCCTCTTCTTTGTTGCGTTCAGCCGGCACGTAGCCGCGCCCCGGGCTGATCACCAGTTCCATATCAAGCGTCGCTTCCTTGTCCAGGGTCGCAACGTGCAAGTCCCGGTTCAGGACCGTCAGATCCGCATCATGGATGATATCCGAACCTTTGGCCTCGCCGGGCCCTTTCTTGCGAAGCCGCACCGTCTTCGGCTTATCCGTGTGCAGTTTGAAACGAAGGCCCTTCACGTTGAGAATGATGGCCGTCACGTCCTCGGTCACACCGGGAATCGTCGAAAACTCATGCAGGACCCCTTCGATCCGCACGGTCGTCACCGCCGCGCCGGTGAGAGAGGACAACAACACGCGCCGGAGGGAATTGCCGATGGTCGTCCCGAACCCCCGCTCAAACGGTTCAGCCGTGAACTTCCCGTAGACCGCCGACAGCGTGTCCTTCTCGGCTTCGACCCGAATCGGGACTTGGAAGTCCTTCATTGCCTTGATCATAGTCCCCCCTTACCTCATCTGCCTGACCCGCGTGCTTGGAGGCCGCCATGCGCGGCCCGCAACCACCAGCAGATCTTCGCTATCTGGAATATAATTCGACGACCAATTGTTCATTGACCGGCAACTGGATCTCCTCTTTCGTCGGAATTCCGCGTACGGTTCCCTTGAACGCGGCCCGATCCAATTCCAGCCATGCGGAAATCCCACGTCCTTCCACCGCATCCAGCGCGGCCAGAACGGACGCGATCTCGCGGCTCTTCGGGCGAACCTCGACGATATCCCCGGCCTTAACCGTATAGGAGGCCACGTCGGTTTTTCTTCCGTTGACCAACAAATGCCCATGGTTGACCAACTGCCGCGCCTCTTTACGAGAGGAGGCAAACCCCAGCCGGTAGACCACATTGTCGAGTCGGCACTCCAACAGCTTCAGCAGATGGTCGCCCGTAATGCCGGTGCGTCGTTCCGCGCGACCAAACACGCCGCGAAACTGACTCTCCTGCAGCCCATAGATCCGCCGCAGCTTTTGCTTTTCGCGCAACTGCGCACTGTACTCGGAGATGCGCTGACGCCCCTGCCCATGCTGCCCAGGCGGATAGCTCCGGCGCTCGATTGCACACTTTTCAGTCATACACCTCGTGCCCTTGAGAAACAGCTTTTCGCCTTCTCGCCGACACAGTCGACAGACAGGGCCTCTGTACTTCGCCACTGTGCTCTCCTTCCCTTCTGCGCCTACACGCGCCGCCGTTTGGGCGGCCGGCAACCATTGTGCGGGATCGGCGTGACATCCCGGATGAGATTAATCCGAAGACCCGCCGCCTGCAGGGATCGGATCGCAGACTCCCGCCCGGAGCCTGGACCATTCACATACACATCCACCTGTCGCATCCCATGTTCCATCGCCTTCTTCGCCGCAGCCTCGCCGGCCTTCTGCGCCGCAAATGGAGTGCTTTTACGCGACCCCTTGAACTGCTGGCTCCCGGAACTGGCCCATACCACCGAATTCCCGCTCATGTCGGTGATCGTCACAAGCGTGTTATTGAACGACGCTTGAATGTGGGCGATCCCGCTTTGGACCACCTTCCGCTCTTTTTTCTTGCCCTTCTTGACACTCATGCTGGTATCCCCTCAGTTCCCGTCAGACTCGGCTACGCTCCGCTGGAGGCCCCGGATGGTTTGCGGGCTTTTCCCATCGACGCCCTGCGCCCCTTCCTGGTCCGCGCGTTGGTCTTCGTTCGTTGCCCTCGAACCGGGAGGCTTTTTCGATGCCGCAGTCCTCGGTAGGTTCCCGTGTCGACCAAACGCTTGATATTCATCGAGACCTCTTTACGAAGGTCTCCTTCGACCTTGTGATCCCGCTCGATGATTTCACGGAGCTTGACGATCTCGTCCTCGCTCAGATCCTTCACGCGGGTCGCGCCCTCTACGCCGGCCTTCTTGGCGATCTGCGCAGCAGTTGTGCGCCCGATCCCGAAGACATAGGTCAGCCCGATGTCTACCCGCTTCTCTCTCGGCAAATCCACTCCGGCGATCCGAGCCATAATCCCCCCTCGACGCGCGTCCGATTGAGCCTACCCCTGACGTTGTTTGTGTCGCGGATTCTCGCAGAGCACCCGCACGACTCCCCGTCGACGAATGACCTTGCACTTCGAACAAATGGGTTTGACGGACGATTTAACTTTCATAGGTATTCCTCGTGAATCACTTGAACCGGTAGGTGATGCGCCCCCGCGTCAGGTCGTATGGAGACATCTCCACCGTTACCTTGTCGCCCGGCAGGATCCGAATAAAATGCATCCGCATCTTGCCGGAAATATGGGCGAGGACCACGTGATCATTGTCCAGCTTCACCCGGAACATGGCGTTCGGAAGCGTTTCCGCCACGGTTCCCTGCACTTCAATGACATCCTCTTTGGGCATTCGTCCTACAGCTTTGTTAAAATCTGCGCAGGCCCCTCGGCCTGGATCGCAATGGTATGTTCAAAATGGGCGGACAGGCTCCCGTCTTTCGTGACCGCCGTCCATTGGTCATCCAGAACACGCACGCCGCTCCGGCCCATATTGACCATCGGCTCGATTGCCAGCACCATCCCGACTTGCAGGCGCGGTCCTTGCCCCGGCTTCCCGTAGTTTGGGACTTGCGGCTCTTCGTGCAACTGGCGTCCGATGCCGTGGCCGACGAAGTCGGTCACGACCGAAAAACCGGCCGCCTCGGCATGTTGCTGGACGGCATGGGAAATATCGGACAGCCGGTTTCCGACCCGCGCTTGCTCGATCCCCTTGTAGAGCGCTTCCTCTGTCACGCGCAACAACTCGGCCACCTCCGGCGCAATCGACCCGACCGGCACCGTCATGGCCGCGTCCCCGTAGAATCCCTCCACGATGGCGCCCAGATCCAGCCCGACGATATCCCCCTCTTTCAACATCCTCCGCGAGGAGGGAATCCCGTGCACGACCTGGTCGTTGACCGATGCGCAGAGCGTCTTCGGATAGCTCCGATAGCCTTTAAAGGCCGGAATCCCGCCCCGTGAACGGATGTGCTCTTCCGCGATGCGATCCAAGTCTTCCGTGGTGATGCCCGGGCGAACCGCTTGCTTCAACGCCTGCAACGTCTCGGCCACGACTTTCGACGCCCTGGCCATGATCGCAATCTCCTCGGGAGTCTTGAGGATGATCACGCCAAGCCTTGCGCCGCCAACACGTTCAGCAACCGCCCCTGCACTGCATCGATCGGCCCGGCCCCGTCCAGGTCAGAGAGGAGGCCGCGCTGACGATAGTAGGCGATCAACGGCGCGGTCTGCTCCTCATAGACGGTCAGCCTGGTTTCCACGGCTTCCTTGCGATCATCGCTGCGCTGAACCAGTGCGCTCTTGCACTGGTCGCACACCCCCTCGCTCTTGGGCGGCGCAAAATCGACGTGATAGACCGCCTGGCACTTCGGGCAGTTGCGCCGCCCGCTCAGACGCCGCACCACATCGGTTCGCGGCACCACGACATTGAGTACCCGATCAAGCGGCTTCCCGCTTGCGCCAAGAATCGCGGCCAGTTCCTCGGCTTGCCCGACCGTGCGGGGGAAACCATCCAACAGGAACCCTCCGACGCAACCGGGTTCCGCCAATTTCGCCTTCACAATGCCCACCACAACCGAATCCGGAACGAGCGTGCCCCGATCCATGCAGGCCTTGGCCTCAAGGCCCAGTGGCGTCTGGTTTCGGACCGCCTCCCGAAGGATGTCGCCGGTCGAAATCTTCGGCAGACGAAAGCGGGCTGCGATTCGCTCGGCTTGAGTCCCCTTGCCGACACCCGGCGCACCGAGAAAGACGAGCCGCATTAGTGCGCCCTACCCACTACGCCCGCGCAACTTGCCCTTGGCGAGGAACCCCTCGTAGTTTCGCATCAGCATATGCGATTCGATCTGCTGCGCCGTGTCCAAGCCGACGCCGATCACGATCAAGAGGGAGGTGCCGCCGAAGTAGAAGGGCATGTTCAATTTATAAATCAAGAACTCGGGTACGACGCAGACGGCGGCCAGGTAGATCGAGCCGGCCGTCGTAATCCTGGTCAGTACGTTGTAAATATAGTCCGAGGTCCGCTGCCCAGGCCTGATGCCGGGAATAAAGCCCCCGTACTTTTTCATGTTGTCCGCCATGTCCACCGGATTCAGCACCACCGCCGTGTAAAAAAAGCAAAAGAACACGATCAGGCTGACGTAGAGGACCGTGTACAAAAGCGAGCCGGGCGACAACTGGGCGCCGATGGACTGCACCCAGGGCACCTGGATGAACCCGGCGATCGTCGCGGGAAACGCGATGATCGCGTCGAAGGGGCGCGAATCATCCACCCGCAAGCGCGCCGATCTTCGCCAGCAGGTCGTCCGCCACGTCGATGCCCTCGACACGCAGACGGCGCTCCGAGGTGA